>X378_Fat_Sand_Rat__coassemble_211_pt1 | contig 12093 bp, 9 predicted proteins | sample X378_Fat_Sand_Rat__metabat2_low_PE_004 | metagenome-assembled genome bin X378_Fat_Sand_Rat
TTCGCTCCATCAATCATCTCCACCATGGGCTCAAATCTTACGCCGCTCCGCGGCTTGCCATACGGCGATCACATACGACTCGAATCTTACGCCGCTCCGCGGCTGGCCATACGGCTTATGTTATTATTTTGCTCCGTTTTTTTAATATTATTTGCGATTTTTGCGAAAATCTGACATTTTGTTTGGCTAAACCGAAAAAATGTTCTAAATTTGTGTTTTAGAACATGCAGAGTTAATCATGCATGCTAACTAAACAATTATTGGCATCCGGCTTTCTAATTCTGAGTTGTCAAAATAGAATGTATATCCTTCCGCGTGTCGGAAGATTATTCATGCTTTATGATTAATAAATCTACCTTGGAACGGATCATTGGCGATGATCTGTCGGAGTTGTGGAACGCCCTCACTCCGGAGGAAAAAAGAGTGGTGACTGAGAACTTCAAGTATGAGCACTACAAGAAGAACCAGATCATCTATGCCGAATCGGAGATTCCCGAGAACCTCTACTGTCTTCTCGAGGGAAAAGTGAAGCTGTTCAAGAGCGGAATCGGCGACAGGGTCCAGATCCTGCGTCTTTACCGTCCCGTGCAGTATTTCGGTTACAGGGCCTATTTCGCCCGCGAACCCTACGTCTCCTCCACGGCGGCTTTCGAGCCTTCCGTTCTCGGCATCATCCCCATGAAGGTAGTGGAAGACATTATCCGCAAGAACAACAATCTCGCGATGTTCTTCATCCATGAGCTCTCGCGCAATCTCGGCGGTGCCGACACCAAGATCATCAATCTCACCCAGAAGCACATCCGCGGCCGTCTCGCCGAGTCGCTCCTTCTGCTCGCCGACAACTACGGCTTCGAAGACGACGACGCCACGCTCAAAATCTACATGAGTCGCGAGGACCTCGCCAACCTCTCGAACATGACCACTTCCAACGCCATCCGCACGCTCACCGCCTTCGTTTCGGAAAAACTGATCCTCGTAGACGGCAGACGCATCAAGATAGTCAACGAGCCCCAGCTCCGCAAAATCTCGAAATTCGGATAATCATTCCCAGGGAAATAAACCCGCAAATTTTAAGAAATATAATAAAAGGGAGTTCTATATTAGACTCCCTTTTCTCTTTATCTTTCCGTTGGGTGTTCGGGGTATTTTACCCTTCAGCACGCCTTTCGGCACCATGTGCGCTGGAAGCACCTCTTTGCATAGCTTTATTATTTCCTTGTCGTCGGGTTCCTCTGTCTCGGCGATCATCACCACCCGCTGCCCCCATTTATCATCAGATTCCCAGGTGATGGCGAAGTCAAAGGGAAAGCAACCCGCAAGCCTTGCCTCCACATCCTCGGGGAAGACCTTATTCCCGCCGGTCACAATCACATTGTCGCTCCTTCCCACAATCGAGAATCTACCCTCGGCGTCTATCTCGGCGATATCGTGGGTCACGACTCTTTTCCATCCCTCTATATCGATTGCCAGGCAACCCTCTACAAGCGAGATTTCTACACCAGGCAGGGGAGTGAAGCCCTCTTGCGGCCAACCGATTCGCCTCAGTGCCACGTGCGACGCCGTCTCGGTCATGCCGTAGCTCTCCCACGCCTCGATGCCGCTTTCGGCTATCCTTCTGCGCAATCCCTCGGGGATAAAAGATCCTCCGATCAATACCGCACCTATCTTATCCCTCAATCTGTCACCATGTGCGTCGCAGGAGTCAAGCCGATCGAGAATCCACTCCATCTGCGAAGGCACCACCGACAGCAAGTCGATCTTCGGTCCGTCATACGCCTCAAGCGGGCGGTTGGTCGGCTTTTCATATCCGAATCGCGGCTCGTCGGGATTCAGCACGATTCCCCTCACCGCCACCATCTTTCCGCCGATAAAGTCCGGAGCCACGCAAGAGTAGAGATACGACTCCGGAGTGAGCCGGAAGAATTCGATGGTGCGCCGGGCGGAGTTCTCCACCTCCTTTTTGGGCAGTTGAATCTCCTGGGGATTTCCGGTGCTGCCCGATGTGTGGCAGCATATCGAGTCGCCGCCGTCACGCCATTCCTCTATGAATTCGCTGAATGTCATTCCCGCCAGTCGAGATTTGCAAGCCATTCTCTGTCGAGATGCTTCTCGGGGTCATGCTTCAGTCGGTCGCCGTCGAGATATATCGGCGCTTCGGCGTTGTTGGTGAAGAGTCCTCCCGTGCCGAGACCCTGTGGCATACTTGTTTTGAGTGTCGCCACCCACTGCGCCAGAGCGTTCAATCCGATATTCGACTCGAGCGAGGAGGTGATCCACCATCCGATACCTCTCTCCTCGGCCAGATCTATCCATTCCTGCGCACCGAAAAATCCTCCCGTGAGCGAAGGCTTGATCACGACATAGGCCGGACGGATATTGTCGAGGGCCTCGGCTTTCTCTTCGCGTGTGAACTTTCCGATCAGCTCCTCGTCGAGAGCGATGGGAAGAGGGGAGATGTCGCAGAGAAAACGCATGAATGCGGGTTGACCGGCCTTGATGGGTTGCTCGATGGAATGCACTCCAAGGTCGGCGAGTCGCTTGAGGCGCGGGATGGCGTTGTCCATCGTGAAGCCTCCGTTGGCGTCCACGCGGATCTCGACTCTGTCGCGGTCGTAACGGTCGCGGATATAGCGGATCATATCCACCTCGCTGCGCCAGTCGATCGCACCGATTTTAAGCTTGATGCAGCGGAATCCCTTCTGCAGCTTGGTCTCTATCCGCGCGATCATCTCGTCGAAATCGCCCATCCATACAAGACCGTTGATCTCTATCGATTCCTCTCCGAGCACGAAGGGAGAGTTATAATAGATGCCCTGGCAACCGCCGGTAAAGTCGCGAATCGTCTGCTCGAATCCGCATTGAAGCGAGGGGAAACGGCTCAGGTCGGTCTGTTTCCCGATGCGCACGTTGGCCTGCAGCTCCATCAGTTTGTAGAAGAAGCGGTCGTCGGCCTCGGGAGAGAGACCGGGGAATATCGCCGCCTCACCGATGCCGAACTCATCGGGGCGTTCCTCCTCGAAGATGCGCATGAAGCAGGTGATCTTCTCGGTAAGCACACCGCGTGACGTACCAGCAGGCTGCTTGAAATTCAACACATACGGAGCGAACTGCAATCTCATGTCTGTATCGTATTAATGAATTATCCGAAACTGCCCGAACGGCCGTTTCTCAGGGGAATTTGGGGAACTGCTGGAAGTCGGGGTCACGTTTCTCGAGGAAGGCGTTCTTACCCTCCTGGGCCTCGTCCATAAGATAGTAGAGAAGCGTAGCGTCGCCTGCAAGCTGCATCAGTCCGTGCTGCCCGTCGAGTTCGGCGTTGAGCGAGCGCTTTATCATACGGATGGCCAGCGGGGAGCGCTTCAGAATCGTGCGGCACCATTCCACCGTTGTCTCCTCGAGTTTGTCGAAGGGCACAACCTCGTTGACCATCCCCATCTCCAGGGCCTCCTTGGCTGTATACTGCTTGCAGAGGAACCAAATCTCGCGGGCTTTCTTCTGGCCCACGCAGCGCGCCAGATAGGAAGCGCCGAAACCGCCGTCGAAACTGCCAACTTTCGGTCCCGTCTGACCGAACCGTGCGTTCTCAGATGCTATCGAGAGGTCGCAGACAACCTGCAGCACGTTGCCGCCGCCGATCGAGTAACCGTTAACCATTGCGATCACGGGCTTGGGTATCGAGCGGATCATCTGATGAAGGTCGAGAACGTTGAGGCGGGGCACGCCGTCGTCTCCAACATAGCCTCCGCGACCTTTCACATTCTGGTCGCCGCCGCTGCAGAAGGCCTTGTCGCCGGCACCGGTGAGTATTATCACTCCGATATCCTGACGTTCCCGGCAGATGCGGAAGGCGTCGAGCATCTCCATATTGGTTTTCGGGCGGAAGGCGTTGTAGACCTTGGGCCGGTTGATGGTTATCTTGGCAATCCCCTCCATCTCCTCGAAGAGGATATCCTCATATTCCTTTATAGTTTTCCAGTCGAACATATTTTGTTTAGTGTTTAGTGTTTAATGTTTAGTGAGCTGAAAGTGCCGCTTGGAGCCGGGTTTGCTTGCAAACCCGGCAGTAAGCCGAATTCCAGCGATGTTTAGCCGAGATAGTCGATAAGCACGTCGGCGCTTTGCTGAGGGTCTACTGCTATTTCGAGAAGAGTGTGCGGCCTCTTCAGCAATTCCTCTTTCGCTTCCTCCAGCTCCTCCAGGGTTTCGGCCCGGAGATATTTACAGCCGTAGGCTTCGCAGAGTTTTTCAAGCGGGAGCACCGGCGGCGCGCAGAAGTATTCCTCCCGCATCGGCAGATCGCGGGTGGTGCGTATGAAGCGGAAAATCCCGCCGCCGCTGTTGTTCACCACTACTATCCTCATCTCCGGAGCCGTCTCCTTCATCCCCAGTATCTGCGGACAATAGCTGAACGAGAGGTCTCCGGTCACAAGAAGCGTAGGCCGTTTCGAGGCCGTCGCAACACCGAAAGCCGTGGCGTTCGTGCCGTCGATTCCCGACACACCGCGGTTGCAGTAGCAGGCATGCGGGATGCCGCCCATGCATATCTGAGAGTATCTTATCGGCGTACCGTTCGAAAGAAACAGATTGAAATCGGAGGGCAGACTCCCGAGCAGACTCCTGAGTGCGGTGAGTTCCGACCATCCGTATCCCTTGAGTTTCTTCTGGTTTGTCTCCCTGGCCATCTTCCGTGCCATCTCCCATTCGCAAGCGAATCCGGGATGGGCGATTTCCGTTCCCTTCTTCAGCCGGTGAGTGATGAAGCTGTAAGCACCGCGGAAGAAGCGGGCGGGCTCGCATTCTATCTGCATGTCGAGCCGCTGGAAGCAGTCGGAGGCCACAGCGGAGTCGGCGAGTTTCCAATGCCGGAGTCCCTCGCAACCGCGAAGATACTCTTTCAGCATACGCGAAACGAGTGCTCCGCCTATCGATATCACCAGATCGGGCTTCAGGCGCTCCCTCTCCTTGGCGGAGAGTCGGGTGAGCAGCGAGTCGATCATGTAGGCGCCGCTCCCGGCATGGATGTTGGAGATGGTCTCGCACATCATTGTCACGTTCGGCAGCGTGGCGAAGGCGTTGAGAGCGCTGTTCAGCCGGTCGTCGGGCTGCATGAATCCTGCCACCACCAATATCTTTTTCTCCATCATCTCCCGGCATAGCTCGTCGAGAGTGTGTTGCGGCAGTCCCGAGCGGTTCTCGAGTATCGTCACCGTCCTCTCGTCGCCAGCGGCGTCAGGTTCGCGGTCGATCATCCCGCCAAGCGGATTGTCGAGCTGTATGTTGATATGCACCGGGCCGGGGAGTCCAGTAGTCGCGGTGGTCATCGCCTCGTTGACGAGTCGGTTAACAAACCAATGCTTCTCCGTGCCGAACCGAGGATTGGCGCATCGTCCCGGAGCCTCGGTCTCGAGCGGAATGTTGTAGCTCTCTTTCACGATATTCGACAGAGCGCCAAACTGCCTGAGTGTCTGCGAGTCGTCCTGGTCTATCCATTGCGCGGGACGGTCGGCCGAGATCACTATAAGCGGGATGCGCTGGTAGTAAGCCTCGGCCACCGCGGGTGCGTAGTTGTAGAGCGCCGTACCCGACGTGCATGCTATCGCCACGGGCTGTTTAGACACAAGAGCCATTCCCAGCGCAGTGAATGCCGCGGTCCTTTCATCGGCCACCATATATTTGCGCAACTCGGGGCGTGCTTCGGCGGCAATCAGTAGGGGAGCGTTGCGGCTGCCGGGAGAGAGCACGATGCTCTTCACTCCCCGCGCCATCATCACATCCATCAGGATGCGCGTGTTCTCGCTGGCCGTGTCTCTCATTTATCCTCTTCGGTTTCGGTGAGTTTCATTCTGTCGGGATGGTATCCGAGCAGGAAGGCCTGCGTCTCCATGCGCTTCTTTCCGGAAGGCTGGAGCGAACGGATCTCGAGATTCCCCTCGCCTGTGCCCACGATCATCTTCTTGCCGCAAACGGCTATCTCACCCGGCTGCAGTCTGCCTCCATCCTCGGTTAGCGCGGCTTCGAACACCTTCATGTCGCTGTCGCGTCCCTGCGAGTCGGTCATGGTGCAGAAGGCGGCGGGGTAGGGGGAGAGTCCGCGTATCTGATTGCGGATGTCGCGGGCCGGCCGGCGCCAGTCGATGCGGCAGTCTGCCTTGAAAATCTTCGGAGCGGGGATGAATTCTCCCGCGGGCTGAGACTGTGTCTGCAGCGTACCGTTCTCTATCTTCCTTACGGTCTCCACCACCATGTCGGCACCGAGATGCATCAGCCGGTCGTATATGTCGCCGACATTCTCGTCGTCGCCTATCTCTATGCGCCGCTGCTCTATGATGTCGCCCATGTCGATCTCGTGGTTGAGCATGAAGGTGGTGACGCCTGTCTCTGTCTCGCCGTTCATTATGGCGCGGTTTATCGGGGCCGCTCCGCGATATTTCGGCAGCAGCGACCCGTGGAGGTTGAACGTCCCCTTCGGCGGCATTCCCCACACCACCTCCGGCATCATCCTGAAGGCTATCACTATGAAGAGGTCGGCGTTGATGTCGCGAAGTTGGGTCAGAAACTCCTCGTCGCGGAGTTTTTCGGGCTGAAGCACGCGGATTCCCTTCTCCAGGGCATATTTCTTCACATCGCTCTGGATGAGCTTGTGGCCGCGCCCTGCTATCTTATCGGGCATCGTCACCACTGCGGCTATGTCGAAGCCTTCGTTCACGAGGCGGTCCAGACTGGTCACGGCGAACTCGGGCGTACCGAAAAATACTATCTTCATGCTTGGATTCTGTTTAATGCGGTTAGTCGTCGGTGAAGTGCTTGAGCACCTGACGATAGCTGTTGAATATCTTCGACTTCGAAACGAAGCCGAGGTAATGGCCTTCCTTGTCGACCACGGGGAGGTTCCAGGCGTTGGTGCGGTCGAAGGTCTCCATCACCTTGTCCATCCGCTCGTCGATTCTGATTGTGTCGGGCACGGCCGACATAAAGCGCGACACATGCATCTTGCGGTAGAGGTCGGTGCGGAACATGATGTTGCGGATATCGTCGAGCAGCACAATTCCCTTCAGTTTTCCCTCCTTGTCGGTCACGGGGAAGAGGTTGCGGTTCGATACGGATATGGTATCGACCATCTCCTTCAGACTCATCTCGGGGTGGACCTCCTTGAAGTCTTTCTCCACGAGGTTGTCTATCTTGAGCAGGGTCAGCACGGCCTTGTCCTTCTGATGGGTGATAAGGTCGCCGGCTTTGGCCAGACGCATGGTGTAGATGCTGTAGGGGGTGAAGCACTGGATGGTGAAGAAGGCGAGCGTCGACACTATCAGCAACGGCAGGAAGAGGTCGTAGCCTCCCGTCATCTCGGCCGTGAGGAAGATGGCCATCAGCGGCGCGTGCATCACTCCGCTCATCACCCCGGCCATTCCCATCAGCGTGAAGTTCTTCTGCGACAGATTGAGCGAGGGGTCGATGTTGTTGAGGATGAAGGCGAAGAGAAATCCTGTCAGCGCTCCCACGAATAGCGAGGGGGCGAACGTACCTCCCACGCCGCCGGCTCCATTGGTGGCCGAAGTTGCGAAGGCCTTCATCAGCGTGATGGCGGCGATGAAGAGAACGAGAAACCAGACGTTGTCGCGGTCGACATAGAAGAATGTTCCGTCTACCACCTTACCGACGTCACCGGTAAGCAGATGGTTGATCGTGCCGTAACCTTCGCCGTAGAGAGGCGGGAAAACGAACACCAGGCAAGCGATCAGCGTACCGCCCACACCAATCTTTATCCATTGGCTCTTGATCCCTTTGAACATCGACTCCATCATGAACATCACCTTGGTGAAGTAATATGACATCAGTCCGCAGGCCACTCCGAGGATAATGGTGTAGGGGATACGGCTCGTCATGAACACCTCGCTCTGCGAGAAGAAGAATTCGGCGTTGTAGCCCTCGAGAACATAGGCCACCGTCGCACCGGCTATCGAGCTCACCAGCAGAGGCATCACGGTCATTCCCGTAAGGTCGATCATCAGCACTTCCAGTGTGAAAAGCATACCGGCTATCGGTGCGCGGAAGATACCGGCGATACCGGCCGCCGCACCGCATCCCACCAGTATCATCAGCACTTTCGGACCCAGGCGGAAGGCCTGGCCCACGTTCGAACCGATCGCGGCTCCCGTGTAGACTATCGGTCCCTCGGCTCCGACCGATCCACCGAATCCGATGGTGATCGAAGAGGCTATCAGCGACGCGTACATGTTCTTCTTCTTCAGTCGCGACTTGCGGCGGGAGATGGCGTAGAGCACTTTCGTAACTCCATGCGAGATGTTCTCCTTTATCACATACTTCACGAAGAGAACCGTGATGAGGATACCCACCACCGGATACACCAGATAGAGCCAGTTGGCCTCGGTGGCGCTGAAGCGGTATGTGAGGAAATGGGATATATGGTGGATGAGGTATTTGAGCAACTGGGCGGCGAATCCGCAGAGGATACCGATCAGCAGCGAGAGCAGAATCACGAACGTGCGTTCCTTGATATGGTGTTCCCTCCATATCACGAACTTCATCCACGCCGCAGTGAATCTGTTATGTCTTTCAGTATAAGCCATCTATATCTAAAACCTATAATCTTCTTTAACCTTTAACCTCTAACCTCTAATCTCTAACCTTTAACCTTTAACCTTAGCGCGAAACGCGACTACTTCCCGGCTCCGCTCAGCACGGTCTTCACGGTGTAGATCAGGATCTTCGCATCGGTCTGCAGCGACATGTTGTTGAGATAGATAAGGTCGTAGCGCGAGCGCTCCACCATCTCCTTCACATTCGATGCATAACCGTATTTCACCATCCCCCAGCTCGTCACGCCGGGCCGCACCTGGAACACAAGTCCGTAGTAGGGCGCCTCCTTCATGATCTGGCGGATATAGTATTCACGCTCCGGACGCGGTCCGACAAGCGACATGTCGCCGCGAAGCACGTTCCAGAACTGGGGGAGTTCATCGAGCCTGTATTTCCGCATGAAACGCCCGAATTTCGTAATCCTAGGATCGTTCTCCCGCGACAGTTGCGGTCCGTCGCTCTCGGCGTCGACCCTCATCGACCTGAACTTGTAGATCCTGAAGGGCTTCTGCTGCTTTCCGAGACGCTCCTGAGAGTAGATCACGGGTCCCTTCGACCCGCACTTCACCATCACGGCCGTCCAGAGAAGCAACGGACTCAGCACTACCATCGTCAGCACAGAGGCAGTGATGTCGAACATCCGCTTCACGTTCTTCTGGAAGTCGTTCATGCGCGGCGAGGTGAGGTCAACGAGCGGCGTACCCAGAATGTCGTTCATCTGGATGTTGCTGGTGATATAGCTCAGCGTGTCGGGGGCTATCCTTACAGGGCGTCCCAGATGGAAGAGCCTGTCGAGCAGTTCCATCACCCCCTTGTCGCTCCTCTTCTCCGGAGCGAGGATTATCTGCTCTATCCCGCAATCGCTGCATATCCGCTCCACATCTTCCATTTCCCACACATCCATGCCGTCGTTAACATCCTTCTCTCCGGGAATCCTTATGAATCCCACCACATCGTAGGCGTAGGCTGAATCGGAACCGCGGAGCTTGTCGTAGAGTCTTCTGGCCGCCTTGGAATTCCCCACAATGAGCGTGGAGTATTGCCATTCGCGTCGGCGGAGCCGGCGCACGGCCGCCGAGGTTATAAGCCAGCGACCCAGATATGTCAATCCGAACAGCAGGGCGAAGAGCACCAACAGCGTCAGATAGTCCTTGCGTCTCATGCCGCTCGAGTCGTTGATGAGCATGAAGAGATAGATGAGGAGGGTGTTGGCCAGCGCGCTCAGGAAGGTCGACGTGAACTCCTGCAGGCGCGATTTCCCTATCGGCCGGTTGTAATATCCCGACAGGGCATAGACGGCCATCAGTCCGATCGGAACGGCCACCTGCTCGAGCAATATCTTGTGGTTGAGCAGAAAACCGACGAGATCGGGCGAGAGCACCGTGGCTGAGGTGATGTAGTTGTAGCGAAAGATGTTGAAAAGGAGAAAGGCGATGTTGGTCATCACAAAATCTGTGACGACATACTTAAGTCGTTGGGCCTTTACGGAGTAATTCTTACCTTTCATTCACCTTCCGGGAAAAACATCTCAAAATTAACGAAAATATTTGAAATAAGGTAAATTTTCGGCTAAAAATAGCCCCTGCCCAGGTATGCTGCTTATCGTATTACTTTAACCCGCCCTCCCGAACCGAGCTTGATGATGTTGCTGGCCTGTGCGCCCTGCTTGTCGCGCCCGTATTCCACGACATAGTCCACGCCGTCGAGGATTTCCTGACAGATTTCCGAGAATGTCGCGGCAGACTTCTCACCGCTCTTGTTGGCCGATGTCGACACCACTGGCCTGCGGAGTCGCTCGCAGAGGACACGGGAGAAGGGTTCGGAGGTGATGCGGATTCCCGCCGAACCGTCTTCCGCAAGCAGTGAAGGAGCGAGACCGTGGGGATGTTCGTAGATTATGGTGAGGGGATGGACAGCCGCTTCTATCAGTTCCCAGGCAACATCGGGGATGTCGTCGACAGTACGCTCCAGCTGCCCCTCGCTCCCCACGAGCGAGAGCATCGCCTTGGCGTCGGCGCGTTCTTTCAATGCGAATATCCTGCGCACAGCCTCCTCGTTGGTGGCGTCGCAACCGATTCCCCAGATCGTGTCGGTAGGGTAGAGGATGATTCCACCCTTCTTCAACACTTCGACCGCCCTCCTCAAATCTTCATTATCGAATTTTTCCATTTAACTTCAGTCCAAAATTTCCTTTTTCAGTATCTGGATTAGCTTCTTGGAGTCGGGTTTGCTTGCAAACCCGACATTCAATGTCCAGTCTGCAGCGCCGCGTCGAGCTCGGCGAGCCAGAGGCGGGCTGTCGCGTCGGAGGGCATGCGCCAGTCGCCGCGAGGGGAGAGGCATACGCTTCCCACCTTCACTCCGTCGGGCATGCAGGAGCGCTTGAACTGCTGCGCGAAGAAGCGGCGGTAGAAGGTCCGCAACCACTTCCCGATGGTCTCGCGATCGTATTTCCCGGCAAACGCCTTGCAAGCGTAAGCAAGTATCTTCGACGGAGCGAAGCCGTGTCTGAGCATGGCGTGCAGGAAGAAGTCGTGGAGCTCGTACGGTCCCACGGTGTCCTCCGTCTTCTGCTCTATCTCCCCATCCTTTCCCGCAGGCAGCAGCTCGGGCGAGATGGGTGTGTCGACGACATCGAGCAGAGTCTTGCGCAACTCCATGTCGTCGGTGGAATCGGCATAGTTCTCCACCAGATATTTCACCAGCGTCTTGGGCACCGAGGCGTTGACTCCGTACATCGACATCTGGTCGCCGTTGTAGGTGCACCATCCCAGAGCGAGTTCGGAGAGGTCGCCGGTGCCTATCACGAGTCCGTTCTCCTTGTTGGCCATGTCCATGAGGATCTGGGTGCGCTCGCGGGCCTGCGAGTTCTCATAGGTGATGTCGTGCTTCTCGGGATCCTGACCGATATCCTTGAAATGCTGCTTCACGGCGTCGCCTATCGGTATCTCCATCTGCGTCACGCCGAGACGCTCCATCAGTTCGGTGGCGTTGCTGTGAGTCCTGCCTGTGGTGCCGAATCCGGGCATCGTGATACCGATTATTCCTTTCCTGTCGTATCCGAGCATGTCGAATGCCTTCACCGTCACAAGCAGGGCAAGCGTGGAGTCCAAACCTCCCGAGATTCCCACTATGGCCTTATGGCAGTTGATGGATCGGAGACGGTTGGCGAGTCCCCAGGCCTGGATGGAGGAGATCTCGTCGCAGCGCTCGCGCCGTTTCGCAGGATTGGAGTTAACGAATGGATGCGGATCTATCTCGCGGAAACGCAGGGGATCATCCTGCTCTGTGCGGCGTTCCTCCTCCTGGATGGTGCCGCAAACGGTCTCGGGTATACCTTCGCACTCTTTCAGCACCAGGTCGTCGCTGAAGGTGTCGTATTTCTGACGGTCGAGCCTTAGCGCCTGCACGTCGACGGCGGCGATTGCCTCCCCACCATTAAGCGAGAAGCGTTCCGATGACGCGAGCAGGCTGCCGTTTTCCGCTATTATGGCG
>X378_Fat_Sand_Rat__coassemble_215_pt1 | contig 12036 bp, 9 predicted proteins | sample X378_Fat_Sand_Rat__metabat2_low_PE_004 | metagenome-assembled genome bin X378_Fat_Sand_Rat
TCGCTCCATCAATCATCTACACCGTGGGCTCAAATCTTACGCCGCTCCGCGGCTTCCATACGGCTATGACATATACACATATTCCCACACCATTCTTCCCCCGCTCCGCGGCTCGCGGGAACTATCCCCCGCGTGGATTGTTATTGAAATAGGCGGCGTGGGGTTTGTTCATGCCCCGCCGGCCGCCATTTTTTTCACATACTATAAAAACATCTGCCTTATGAAATTCGTACAACCCCGCCTGCCATATTCGATCGACGCCCTCAACCCGGTGATCTCCCCCACCACCATCGACTACCACTACGGCAAGCACGAGAAAGCATATATCGACACCCTCAACTCGCTGATAGAGGGGACGGAATACGCCGACATGAGTCTGGAGATGATCATCGCCAAGAGCGACGGCAAACTCTTCAACAACGCCTCCCAGGCCTGGAACCACATCTTCTACTTCTTCCAGTTCTCTCCAAACGGTCAGAAAGAACCCGGCGGCAAACTGCTGGCCAAGATAGAGGAGACCTTCGGCAGCCTCGACGACTTCAAGAAGAAATTCGAGGAGGCAGGCGCGACGCTGTTCGGTTCGGGATGGGTATGGCTCTCTGCCGACGACAAGGGAGAGCTCTACATCACCCAGGGCGGCAACGCCGAGAATCCCCTCACCAAGGGCTTGAAACCGGTGATGACCTTCGACGTGTGGGAGCATGCCTACTATCTCGACTATCAGAACCGCCGCGCCGAATATCTCCACCGCCTCTGGGACATCGTGGACTGGGGCGTGATAGAGATGAGATACGCCTGAGCCGACGGGAGCCCCCGCGGCGGAAGCGGAGAAATGTTAAAAAAACTTACGCTTCTGCTCTAAATTAAGTAAAATTCCTTAATTTTGCAGATTGGAATTGTGAGGCTCCTTCAAGATAAAGGAGATTGCGCCTCTTCCACGGGCGCAATCGCCTGATTTCTATCCGAATCTAACTATATGCAGAATTCCATAGAGCATAAACCCAAGACACTCCCCTCGCCCGAAGAGCTGAGAGGGGTGATAATCGACGCCATCCAGGACCGCAAGGGAAAACGCATCACCGACATCGACCTGCGGGAGATAGAGACCGCTCCGGCCCTGGAGTTCATCGTGTGCCAGGGCAGCAGCACATCGCAGGTGAGCGCCATCGCCGACAACATCCGCGAGGAGGTGAGGGAGCGCACCGGAATGAAGCCCTACAGCTACGACGGATACCGCAACGCACAGTGGATCGTGATCGACTACGGAACGATCCTCGTGCATGTGTTCCTCCCCGACCAGCGTGAATATTACAATATAGAAGACCTCTGGAACGACGCCAGGATCGAGGAGATCCCCGACCTGGACTAACAGCATTCACCTATGAACATGCTTCAACCCAAAAAGAACAACCGTCAGAGCAAGCGTCCACTCTTCAACATGTACTGGATGTATGCCCTGATAATCCTCTCTCTGTTAGCCCTCTACTATTTCCAGGACGGTTCGCAGACCAAGGAGGTGAACTGGACCGACTTCGAGAAGGCTGCCCAGGCAGGCCAGATCAGCAAGATCATGGTGTTTGCCGAGAACGGTACGGCGGAGGGCCAGCTCACCAAAGCCGGAGCCAAGGCCCAGAACTTCGACACCTCGGTGGGCACCGGCGTGCAGGGTGAATACAAGATAAAGACCACCATCCCCTCCCGCGACAAGATACAGGAGAAGATCGACGGCTGGAACTCCCAGCTCGCCGCCGCGGGCAAAGCCCCGATAGAGGTGACCTACGAGAAAGGGAGCGACCTGATGAAGATCTTCTGGTATTTCGGCCCGATTCTGCTCATCGTGCTCTTCTGGTTCTACATGTCGAAGCGCATGACCGGCGGAGGCGGCGGAGGGGGCATCTTCAACGTGGGGAAATCGAAAGCCACCGTGTTCGACAAGAGCAACGGCAACAACGTCACCTTCAAGGATGTGGCCGGACTCGCCGAGGCCAAGACCGAGGTGGAGGAGATAGTGGAATTCCTCAAGAATCCGCAGCGCTACACCGAACTCGGTGCCAAGATCCCGAAGGGAGCCCTGCTGGTGGGTCCTCCGGGAACTGGTAAGACCCTGCTGGCGAAGGCCGTGGCCGGAGAGGCCGACGTTCCCTTCCTCTCGATGTCGGGTTCGGACTTCGTGGAGATGTTCGTAGGCGTGGGAGCAGCCCGCGTGCGCGACCTCTTCAAGCAGGCCAAGGAGAAGGCCCCCTGCATCGTGTTCATCGACGAGATCGACGCCGTGGGCCGTGCCCGCGGCCGCAACCCCAACATGGGCTCTAACGACGAGCGCGAGAACACCCTCAACCAGATGCTAACGGAGATGGACGGTTTCCAGAGCAACAACGGCGTGATATGCCTCGCGGCCACCAACCGCGCCGACATGCTCGACAAGGCCCTGCTGCGTCCCGGACGTTTCGACCGCCAGATATATGTGGACCTTCCCGAGCTCACCGACCGCATCGAGATCTTCAACGTGCATCTGCGCAACATCAAGGTGAACAGCAAGATCGACGTGGAGCAGCTGGCCCGCCAGACGCAGGGATTCTCCGGAGCCGACATCGCCAACGTCTGCAACGAGGCCGCCCTGATAGCAGCCCGCAAGAACAAGAAGGCGGTGGAATGGGACGACTTCATGGCCGCCATCGACCGCATCGTGGGCGGACTCGAGAAGAAGTCGCTTGTGATCACCGACGAGGAGAAGGTGTCGATAGCCACCCACGAGGCCGGCCACGCCACCGTGAGCTGGCTCACGAAATACGGCAACCCGCTTGTGAAGGTGACCATCGTTCCGCGCGGACGCGCGCTGGGAGCCGCCTGGTATGCCCCCGAGGAGCGCCAGATAGTGCCCAAGCAGGCCCTGCTCGACACGATGTGCAGTCTGCTCGCAGGCCGCGCCGCCGAGGATGTGTTCATGAACGAGATCGGCGCCGGAGCAAGCGACGACCTCGAGAAATGCACCAAGATTGCCCGCTCGCTGGTGATGGTGTACGGTATGAGCGACAAGCTCCCCAACCTCAACTACCACGACTCGCAGGGACAGGAGATGAGTTTCACCAAACCCTATTCCGACGAGACCGCCGAGGTGATCGACGCCGAGGTGAAGCGCATCGTCAACGAGCAGTACGACCGCGCCAAAGAGATTCTGCGCGAGCACGCCCACGAGCACAACGCCATCCGCGACATGCTGATAGAGCACGAGGTGATCTACACCAAGGATGTGGAGCATATCCTCGGCCCCCGCAAGTGGAAGTCGCGCACCGACGAGGTGATCGAGATCACACGCCGCGAGGAAGAGAAGGAGGAGAAGCAGAAAGCCCTGGGGCACACCCCCGCCGACGCCTCCGCCTCCCAGACCGCCAAGGGGAACGAAGCCCCCGCCGCCGCCGCTGATGACGACGACGATCCCGGCACCCCCCCGCCCTTCAGAAAATAACCTCACCATGGAAACCGCGCCCGGGGAGCGCAGAAACTCCCCCGCGCGATTTCTTTTGGAACAACAGAAAACCCAAATCCGCATTTTAGTTTTTTCTCCGAGAACTCCGAGAGCTCAGAGAACTCAGAGAACTCAGAGAACTCCGATAAGATCGAAATAACAAACCCTAAAAATAGAAATCGATTAAGATGATTGTAAGAAAAGTAAGCGTGATGGCGCTCTCCCTGGCGGCGACAGCCATCCTTTTCTCCTCTTGCAAGGGAAAAGATCAGCAGCAGCAACAGCAGACCCCCGAACTGGCCGTGATGACCGTGACGGAAGACAACACCACCCTGGAGTCGGGAATGCCCACGACCCTCATCGGCAAGAACGACGTGGAGATCCGGCCGCAGGTGCAGGGCTTCCTCACCAAAGTGTGCGTGCAGGAGGGCCAGAAGGTGTCGAAGGGTCAGACGCTCTTCACCATCGACCAGGTGCAGCTGCAGGCCGCCGTCGAGGCAGCCCAGGCGGCCGTGGCAGTGTCGCAGGCCAACGTCAACACCGCCAAGACCAACATGACCAACAACAAGATCCTCTTCGACAAGAACATCATATCGCAGCCTGCCTACCAAATATCGGTGGACAGCTACAACGCCGCCATGGCCAACCTGCGCCAGGCCCAGGCCACGCTCACCAGCGCGAGGAAGAACCTCAGCTTCTGCAACGTGACCGCCCCCACCAGCGGAATCGTGGGCACGATCGACTTCAAGGAGGGATCGCTCGTCTCCCCCTCGACGCTTCTGACCGTGCTCTCCAACAATTCCGACATGGAGGCCGAGTTCTCGCTCAACGAGAAAGACCTGCTCGCGCTCACCGACAACGGCAAGCGCACCATCAGCCAGGCCATCGCCGAGATGCCTCCCGTGCAGCTCCGCCTCGCCAACGGGGAGATCTACGACCGCCCCGGAAAGATCGTGGCCATCTCGGGTGTGATCGACCCCTCCACGGGTAGCGCCACGGCCAAGGCCATCTTCCCCAACCCCACCGGCATGCTCCACAGCGGCAACACCGGCGAGGTGCTCATCCCCAGCGTACACACCAACTCGATCGTCATACCGCAGAACGCCACCTACGAGCTTCAGGACATGAAGTTCGTATACGTGCTCGGCGACAGCAACAAGGTTCACTCGCAGGCCATCACCATCTCCGACCAGAACGACGGCCAGACATATATCGTGACAGGAGGTCTGCAGCCCGGCCAGATCATCGTGACAGAGGGCGTGGGTATCTCCGTGAAAGACGACATGGTGATCAAACCCAAGAAGAAGTAAGAGAAGATGAAATTAGCAACGTTTATCAACCGGCCGGTGCTCTCCACGGTGATCTCCATCTTCATCGTGCTGCTGGGCGTCCTGGGCCTGATGTCGCTCCCCATCGAGCAATATCCCGATATCGCGCCGCCTACGATCCAGGTGTCGACCACCTACACCGGCGCGAACGCCAACTCCGTGCTCAACTCCGTGATCGCCCCTCTGGAGGAGCAGATCAACGGTGCGGAGAACATGGACTATATGTATTCCTCGGCCGCCAACAATGGTTCGGCCACGATCACCGTGACCTTCAAGCAGGGCACCGACCCCGACATGGCCGCCGTCGACGTGCAGAACCGTGTGGCCAAGGCCGCCAGCTTCCTGCCCTCGGAGGTGAACCAGGTGGGTGTGATCACGCAGAAGCGCCAGAGCTCGATGCTGATGGTGTTCAACGCCTACACGGATCCGGGCCGATACAGCGAGGAATTCGTGGAGAACTACATGGCCATCAACATCATCCCCGTGATCAAGCGTGTGGCCGGCGTGGGCGACGCCATGGTGATGGGAGCAGACTATTCGATGCGAATCTGGCTCAAGCCCGACGTGATGGCCCAGTACGGGCTGATGCCCTCCGACATCTCGGCCGCCCTGGCCGAGCAGAACATCGAGGCGGCCCCGGGTCAGTTCGGCGAGAACTCCGACTACAGCTACCAGTATGTGATGCGCTATAAAGGCCGCCTCACCGAGGAGACCGACTTCGAGAACATAATAGTGCGCACCGGCGACGACGGCCGCCTGCTGCGCCTCAAGGATGTGGCCGACGTGGAGCTGGGCCGACTCTCCTACGGATTCCACTCCACCATCAACGGCAACATCGGTTGCGCGGCCATGATCATGCAGATGGCCGGCTCCAACGCCACCCAGGTGGTGAACGACATCACCAAGGAACTCGACCGCTTCAAGAAGGAGGCGCCAGAGGGTCTGCACATCATCACCACGATGAATGTGAACGACTTCCTCTTCGCCTCGATCCACGAGGTGGTGAAGACCCTCATCGAGGCCTTCGCGCTGGTGTTCATCGTGGTGTTCGTGTTCCTGCAGGATTTCCGAAGCACCGTGATCCCGATGATCGCCATCCCGGTGGCATTGATCGGTACGTTCTTCCTGATGAAGATATTCGGATTCTCCATCAACCTTCTCACCCTCTCGGCCCTCGTGCTTGCGATCGCCATCGTGGTCGACGACGCGATAGTGGTGGTGGAGGCGGTGCACGCCAAGCTCGACCAAGGGTATAAGTCGGCGAGGGTGGCCGCCATCGACGCGATGAACGACATCGCCGGAGCGCTGATATCGATCACGCTGGTGATGATGCTCGTGTTCATCCCCGTCTCCTTCATGGGTGGCACGTCGGGAGTCTTCTACCGCCAGTTCGGTCTCACCATGGCGATGGCCATCTTCCTCTCGGCCGTCAACGCCCTTACTCTCACCCCGGCCCTCTGCGCCATCTTCCTCAAGCCCCACAAGGAGGAGGGAGAACCCGACCGCCCGCTCAAGGAGCGCATGAAAGACGCCTACTCGGCGGCGGGGGAGGCCGTGAAGCAGACGTATAAGAAACGCGTCAGGTTCCGCTTCCCTCCTGTGGTGACGTTCTGCCTGCTGGTCGCCGCCATCGTCTTCCTCGTGCTGGGATGGTACGACTTCGAGAACGTGCTGCTCAGCGTGATGGCCTGCATCGTGGCGGTCCTGGCCGTGATCGGTATGTTCAGCAAGGACTTCATCGACGCCTTCAACCGCGTGTTCGACAAGACGCTCTCCGTATACCAGAAGGCCACCTCCTTCTTCATCTCGCACAAGATCCTGAGCTTCGGCATCGTGGCCGCATGCATCGGCGTCCTCGTATGGCTTATGTCGATCACGCCTACAGGCCTTGTGCCCAACGAGGACACGGGCGTTGTGATGGGCGTCGTCGACATGCCTCCAGCCACCTCGCTCAAGGTCACCAAGAGGACGATGGACCAGGTGGACTCCATAGCCCGCACCATTCCCGAGGTGGCCGTATCGAACGCCATCACGGGCTACTCCTTCATCGCCGGACAGGGCAACTCCTACGGATCGTTCATCATCAAGCTCAAGCCCTGGGAGGAGCGCAAGGGGAAAGGCCACGACGCCACCGCCGTGCTCCAGAAACTCACCCAGGCCGCAGGCCAGATCAAGAACGGACGAGTCATGTTCTTCCAGCCCCCTATGATCTCGGGATATTCGGCCACCAACGGTTTCGAGATCAAGCTCCAGGACAAGACCGGCGGCAACCTGATGACCTTCTACCAGGTGTACCAGCGCTTCATCGCCGCACTGAACGCCTGCCCCGAGGTGGCGATGGCCTACTCCACGTTCAATCCCAGCTATCCGCAGTATATGGTGGAGCTCGACGTGGCCAAGATAAAGCAGGCCGGACTGACCCAGACTCAGATCCTCTCAACGCTGCAGGGATATTACGGCGGTATGTACATCTCGAACTTCAACAAGTTCGGAAAGCTCTACCGCGTGATGATGCAGGCGGCTCCCGAATCGCGCGTCTCGCCCGAGACGCTTAAGAAGGTGAAGGTGCGCAACGGCACGACGATGGCCCCGATCGACAACTTCGTGAAGCTCTCGCGCGTGTACGGTCCCGACATCATCAACCGCTTCAACATGTACACCACCATCTCCGTGACGGGTACTCCGGCTCCGGGAGTCTCCTCGGGCGACGCCATCGCCGCCATCGAGCGCGTGGCCGCCGAGACGCTTCCCAACGGATATGGTTTCGAATACTCCGGCCTCACCCGCGAGGAGGCAAGCACCGGAGGTTCGCAGACGGCCTACATCTTCGGCCTCGTGCTCCTCTTCGTCTATCTGCTCCTCTCGGCCCAGTACGAGAGCTACATCATCCCCTGGAGCGTGATCCTCTCCGTTCCCCTCGGTCTGATGGGCTCGTTCATCTTCGCCAAGATGATGGGCATCACCAACAACATCTATCTCCAGATCGCGCTGATCATGCTTATCGGTCTGCTCGCAAAGAACGCCATCCTCATCGTGGAGTTCGCCCTTGAGCGCCGCCGCACGGGCGTGAGCGTGGTCAACTCGGCTATCCTCGGAGCCAAGGCGCGTCTGCGACCCATCCTCATGACCTCGCTGGCCATGATCATCGGTCTGCTGCCCCTGATGTTCGCCACAGGTGCCGGAGCCAATGGTTACCGGGCCCTCGGAACAGGCGCCATCGGAGGTATGCTTATCGGTATGATTCTCCAGGTGCTCCTCGTGCCCGCACTCTTCGTGGTGTTCGAGCTCATCCAGGAGAAGATCAAGCCCTACGAATGGAAAGACACCGACAACTCGGGTCTCTCTTCCGAGATTGAGCAGTACAGCATCAACCACGACAAATAAGCCGAATGCCGATTATGAAGAAAAGAAGATCAATGTCGAATAAATATATTTTACTCGCGGCCGCAGTTCTGGCCGTGACCATGAGCAGCTGCCACCTCTACAAGGAGTATGAGCTGCCCGTTGACAACGCGTTTGTCAAAGACTACGAGAAGTCGGCCACAGCCATGGCCGACTCCACCTCCCTCCCCTTCCTCGGATGGGAGCAGGTGTTCACCGACCCCGTGCTTCAGGGATACATCCGCACGGCGCTGGCCAACAACAAGGACCTCGACGACGCTTACCGGAACATCGAGATAGCCCGCGCCCAGCTGAAGGGGGCCAAGCTCAGTTATTTCCCCGCCGTCACCCTCTCGGCCTCGGGAGGCGCCTCCAAATACGGCAGCCAGGACATGAGCAAATGGAGCTATTCAATTCCGCTGTCCGTCAGTTGGGAGATCGACGTGTTCGGCAAGATCCTCAACCGCAAGCGGAGCGCCAAGGTCTCCGTGGAGCAGATGGAGGATTACCGTCAGGCCGTTCAGTCGCAGATAGTATGCGGCGTGGCCACCGCCTACTATTCGCTGATGCTGCTCGACCAGCAGCTTAAGCTCACAGAGTCGACGCAGGCCATCTGGAAAGACCAGGTGGAGACGATGCAGCTGATGAAGCAGGCCGGCCGCGTCACGGAGGCCGCCGTGGCCCAGAGCCGCGCCAACTACTGGAGCATCACCGCCAGCATCCCCGACATCAGGCAGAGCATCCATGAGCTCAACAACACTCTGTCGCTGCTGCTTCATTCCTATCCCCGGGAGTGGCCCGTGAGTCAGAACATGGACTTCGAGCTTCCCGCCGACATCGCCTCTGGAGTGCCCCTCACCTATCTTGCCGCCCGCCCCGACGTGAGGGCCGCGGAACGGGGACTCGCCAGCGCATACTACGCCGTCAACTCGGCCCGGGCTGCCTTCTATCCCTCGCTGGTGATATCGCCCAGCGGAGGATTCACCAATCTGCTCGGTTCGATAATCTCCAACCCCGGGAAGTGGTTTATCCAGCTGGCGGGTTCGCTCACCGCTCCCCTCTTCTCGCGCGGCACGAACATCGCCAATCTCGAGATGGCCAAGGCCAGGCAGATACAGGCTATGAACGCCTTCGAGAAGAGCGTGCTCTCCGCCTCGGCCGACGTCAGCGACTATCTGTCGGCCTACAGCAACGCCAAGCTGAAGATGGAGAGCCTCCGACAGCAGACGCAGAGCCTGGAGCAGTCGGTGGAGTATACCCAGGAGCTCTTCATGCTCGACCGCACCACCACCTATCTCGAGGTGCTGACGGCGCGCTCGAGTCTGCTCAGCGCCCAAATGGCCACGCTGCAGTGCTGGCACACGAAGGTCAACGCCCTGATCAACATCTATCAAAGCGTAGGCGGAGGCCGCTAAAATCAGAGCTCACTAAACACTAAACACTAAACACTAAACCAAGAATATGTCGACAATCAGCCAGCTGGCCTTCGTTCATCCGGAGGCGAAAATAGGTGAGAACGTCACCATCCATCCCTTCGCCCATATCGACCGCGACGTCGAGATCGGCGACGGTTGCGAGATACGTCCGCATGTGAGCATCCTCGAGGGCGCCCGTATCGGCAGGAACTGCAAATTCTACGAGGGCTGCATTATCGCCGCCACCCCTCAGGACTTCCGCTGGAAGGGCGACCGCAGCCGCGTGGTGATCGGCGACAACAACACCATCCGCGAGCATGTGATCATCAACCGTTCCATCCATCCCGACGGCGAGACCCGCATCGGCGACAACTCCTTCATCATGGCCCAGAGCCACATCTCCCACGACAGCATCATCGGCAACTATGTCGTTATCGGCAACTCGGTGAAGGTGGCCGGTGCCTGCAGGATCGGCGACTACACCATCCTCTCCTCCGCCGCCCTCGTGCACGAGAAATGCGAGATAGGCCAATGGGTACTGATCAAGGGGGGCTGCCGCGTGAACAGCAACGTCCCCCCCTACGTGATCATGGCCCACAACCCCATCAGCTATTACGGAGTGAACGCCTATGTGCTGCGCAAAGGGAAATTCCCCGAATCGACCATCGACGAGATAGCGAAGAGCTACCGCCACATCTATCAGTCGAACACCTCCACCTACAATGCCCTGCGCCGCGTGGAGGCCGACATCCAGGACGGCCCAGAGAAGGAGAACATCCTCAACTTCGTCCGCAGCCACGACTTCCGCCTCGCCGGCCTCTCCATCGACAGCAACTACGAAGACTGAGGTTTTTGGAAATTCAGCGGTTTTTACTAATTTTGTAGAGGGGAAAATTGTTATTGCTATAGATGAAGATAAAATCACTGCTCACTCGGTCGGTTTCGGGCTTGATTTACTGCCTGATAATCGTTGGCTGCATCCTCTGGGGGATGACCGGCGCGATAGTGCTCGCCCTTCTGCTCGGAGGGCTGGCTTGCGTGGAACTCACGAAGATCAATCATGAACTCTCCTGGCGCCAGGCTCCGGCTCTGGCCCTCGACATGTGCGGAATTTTCTGTCTGGCTTTCGCCGGTACGGAGTCGGCGGGGGTCTTCGCCCTGCTGCTCTGGCTCTTCGTGCTGATCTGCCGACTGGTGGAGCAACTCTATCTCCGCTCCCCCCAGCCGCTCAAGGATATGGCCGTCTCGGCCCTGACGCAGGTATATATCGGTGTGCCGATGATGCTGATGGTGCTTCTCGCCGAACTGATGCATCCCCACGTGCTGCTGGCCCTCTTCTTCCTGATCTGGATCAACGACACGGGTGCCTTCCTCGTGGGTTCGGCGGTGGGCCGCCACCGTCTCTTCGAACGCATCTCCCCCAAGAAATCGTGGGAGGGATTTTTCGGTGGACTCATCTTCACCGTCGCCGCCTCCGCGGCTTTCGGCCACTGGTGCAACCATTTCTTCCTCGGCACGGCCTGGATGTCGCTCTGGGGATGGATGGGACTCGGACTTATAGTCACCGTTTTCGCCACCTGGGGCGACCTGGTGGAGTCGATGATAAAGCGCGACCTCAAGATCAAGGACTCGGGCAACATCATCCCCGGTCACGGCGGAATACTCGACCGCATCGACTCGCTGCTGCTCGTGCTTCCCGCCGCTACCCTCTATTTCTTCTTTACGGCCTGTTTCACGGGCTTCCTCGGTTAAAAGGCGGTGATGGTCCAGTCGCTCAATTCATCGCTGTTAGACGCCGCCGTAGCCGAGCTCGCGAAGTTGCCCGGAATCGGTCACAAGACGGCCCTCCGGCTCGCCTTGCATCTGTTGCGCAAGGATCCCGCCACGGCGCGGGCCCTTGGCGAGGCTATCATAGAGATGCGCGAGGGTATAAGCTATTGCCCCGAATGCCACAACATCAGCGAGCAGGGGGTGTGCCCAATCTGCAGCGACTCCCGCCGCGACCGCTCGACGGTATGCGTGGTGGAGAACGTGAAGGATGTTATAACGATTGAGTCTACCCACGAGCACCACGGACTATACCATGTGCTCGGTGGACTGATCTCCCCTCTCGACGGGATCACCCCTTCCGACATCGAGATCGACTCGCTTGTGGAGCGCGTGGGGAAGGGAGAGGTGAAGGAGGTGATACTGGCGCTGAGTCCGACAATGGAGGGTGACACCACCAACTTCTACATCTACCGCCGGCTGGCGGCGCTGCCGGTGAAGGTGACGATGCTCGCCCGCGGACTCAGCATCGGCAACGAACTGGAATACACCGACGAACTCACCCTCGGCCGCTCCATCCAGAACCGGATGCTCTTCTCGGATACCTTCCGCTCGTGAGCGTATGGTTTAGAGGTTAGAGGTTAGAGGTTAGAGGTTAGAGGTTAGAGGTTAGAGGTTA
>X378_Fat_Sand_Rat__coassemble_218_pt1 | contig 11957 bp, 11 predicted proteins | sample X378_Fat_Sand_Rat__metabat2_low_PE_004 | metagenome-assembled genome bin X378_Fat_Sand_Rat
GCGCTCCATCAATCATCTCCACCGTGGGCTCAAATCTTACGCCGCTCCGCGGCTTTGCTGGCTTCGCCCGCTTCGAATCTTACGCCGCTCCGCGGCTCGTCATGCGGTGATTACCAGCCGCCGGTCGAACCGGTCACCATCGAACTGGTGGTGAACGTCGAGGCGCGGGTGCCACCCGAAAGGGTACCGCCGATGGTGAGGTCGTTGATGGTCTCGCCGCCGGTGACGGTTCCCCCCTTATATACGGTGTAGGTGGAGCCCTGCGTGAAACTTGCCGATGTGAGCAGCAGCTTTCCGCTGGTGCAGTTCGACAGATTCGGTGCCGACAGGATCACGTTGCCCGATGCGTCGCAGATGGTGATGCGGGTGTTCTGCGAAACCGACGAGTAGCTCTGTATCACGCAGCGCTGTGTGCATACCGAGGATGTGGGCGACGAGCAGCTGCTCGCGATACCCATTATCTCGCCGCCGGTGATGGTGAACGTGTTCTGGTCGCAGTCGAAGCTCTCCTCCGGAGCGCGTGTGCCGCATGCCAGGAAGCGTCCGCCGGCTATCGTCATCGTGCCGTTGGAGTCTACCGCGTCGTTGCCCGAAGCCACGCATTTCACGTTGCCCCCGTTGATCTGGATGTGTGTCGCCGCGTTCATGCAGTCGTCTACGGTGGAGACCGTGATGTCGCCGCCGTTGAGCGTCAGCGTGGCCTTGCTCTCGATGCCCTCGCCGCCGTCCTGGGTCGACTCCACGCGGAGAGTGCCGCTGTTGATGGTGAGGTTGCCCTCGGCCTTGATCACTTTCGGGTTGGCGTAGTCGGTGTTGTCGTCGCCCCAGCCGCCACCGCCGGGTCGGCCTCCGCCGCCCCAGCCGCCAGTGCTGCCGCTGCTGCTGCTGGACACGGTGAACTTGGCGCCGGTGGTCTTGGCCGTGATAGAGGGACCTTCCTCGCCGTCGCGCCCGATCACCATCTCAAGGTCGACCTTCAGCGCCTTGCCGGCCGTGCCGTTCGACTCGAGTGTGAACGTGCCGCCGTAGATGTAGGCGTTGCCGTCGACCGAGATGCATGTCGCGCTGTAGGAGTCGGGATTGCTCTCGGTGTTGGTGTAGGTGTCGCCGTCGCCGGTGGTGTGGATGTCGATCACGCCTCCGTTGAAGGTGGCGTCGCCGTCAACCGAGATTCCCTTGCCGGCTTTTCCGGAGGAGACAACGGTCACAGTGCCGCCGTTCATGGTGAAGTTTCCTTTCGGCTTGAGCGCCGTGCAGTAGGAGGGATCGTTGTCTACTACGGCCACGTCGCCGGTCATCGTTGCGGTGATCGTGCCTCCGTCGATGATCATGTCCTGCTTGGTCTTGATACCCTTGCTCTGGGCGCCGGCCACCGAGAATGTGATCGTGCCTCCCTTGATGTTGACTGTGGAGTCGGACTTGAGCGCAGCCACGTCTTCCGCTGTGGAGGTGATGTCGATCTCGCCGTCTTTCACGATGAGCGGGTCGGATCCGGCGTCTACGCCGTCGCCCGTAAGACCGGTGCAGCTCACCTTGCCGCCGGCGATGGTGATGCCGTCGGCATGCAGTCCGTCGTTGCCCGAGGAGGTAACGTTGATCGTGCCCTTCTTCACCTCGATCTCCTTGGAGGAGGCTACGGCGTGGTGGGCCTGCGAGGAGATGTTGAGCGTGCCGCTGCCCGTGATCGAAAGGTTGCCGCGGGTGAAGAGCGTTCCGTTCTCCTTCTCGTCGGTGGGAGTGCTGTATTCAGCGCCGTCCGACAGGGTGCTCGTGCCGGTGAGCGTCATGGTCGTCTTTTTCTTGCTCTGGATGTTGATGGCGGCGCCGGTGGCGTTGCTCATCGTCACGTTGTCGAGCTCGATGTTGACCTTGTTGGCGGAATACACCTTCAGCGAACCGCCCGAGCCGGAGAGATGGAACGACAGGTCGGCGTCGAGGGTGGAGTTGACGGTCACGGCGCTGCCGTCGAGCGTGATGTCGACTCCCTCGAAGGCGTAGGGATTGAAGATCTTGGTGCCCGAAGCGGCGTAGGCGATGGTGATGATGTCGGAATTCTCCTTTATCATCATCTTCTCCACCTCAGCCACGGGAAGCGTGGAGGCTGTGCCCGAGAGGGGAGTCATGACAACGTTGCCGTCGGCCACGCTGATGCTGTCGGTCTTGGTCTGCTCGATGGCACGGGTGATGCCGTCGGTGCCTACGAACATCACATAACTCGAAGTGGAAGCCAGGGCCACGGCTGTGGCGGCTATCGGAAGTATAAGTCCTAACTTTCTCATTTTACCTCGATTTTAAGTGAACTGTTTCCGGCTTTAGCCACATAGATGCCGGGTGTGAATCCGGCGAGGGGAAGCGCGCGCCCCTTGGTGGAGGCCACCTTGCGTCCCTGAAGGTCGTAGAGTTCTATTCCTCCCTTGTCGGCGAGGATCTGGCCCTGGCCGAGGCGCAGTTTGCCGCCCTCGGCCGAGATTTCCTTCACGGCCGAACGGGTGTTGAAGCGCAGGGATACGAACTTGTCGGCGGCCACTGTGATGGTCTCGCCTGAGGTGAGCACCACCTCTATGCCTCCGTCGGAGGCGAAACTGACGTAGTCAAGCTGGGATATCGCCACTGTCCGGTCGCCTGTGGTCTCTCTGATCACAAGCGGATCCTGGGCGAACGATGCCGCGGCGCCAAGGGCCAGCAGCATCAGCGAACTTGTGATTCTTTTCATTCCTACTATTTAAAGCGTTAGTGTTGCGGTTATTCAACGGGTATGCGTCAGGGCGCACTCCCTTTCAAATTTCAAATATATTAAAAAATCGGCAAACCGCGGGTAAAAATAAAACAAAACGCCCGATTCGTATAATGAATCGGGCGTATGATAAGGTGGAAATATCTCTAAACGGCTATTTGCCGAGGATGTCGAGCCAGTATTCGGCCTTCACCTCGATGGGGGTTTCCTTGCCGTCGGGGGTGGTGAAATAGATGGTCGGAACCGAATCGTCGTCGGGCGCCGGGGTGAACTCTGCCTTCGAGCCGTCGTCGCCGTCGAAGAAGTAGGTGACCATCACGGCCGTACCGTCGGCCTCCTGATGTCCGCGCAGTATGTGCTCGGGGTCCTGACCCATGTGCTGGTGGTCGGGATAGACGGCGAGGCGGTAGACCTGGCCCTCTTTCTCGTCGCGGCGGTCGATGCGGTAGATCTGGTTGCCGCCCTTATGCGAATAGCAGCCTTCGGGAATCCAGCCGCCGTCGCGCATCGAGGGGGCGAGGCTCTCCATCTCGCACTTCATCAGAGAGTCGCGGGTGCTCTTCTCGCGGCGCGAGAGATAGGGGACATCGTAGACGCTTTCGTCAACCCATACATACTCGCCGTTTTTCACCGACCAGCCTCTCCAGCCCTGACGCTGCCACTCATCGGGGCGCGAGTGGGAAATGGCCTGGCGCAACGAATCGTCTACCAGTTTCGGATAGTAGCTGCGCATCTCCTCGCTGTTCTCCACGTCATGGAGCGGATAGGGGCGCTGGATGGGATAGCTCATGAGGTTGGCGAATCCCACGCTGTCGTTTTCCACAACGGCCTTGACGAGCGTCTTCACTGCCTGGGGGAGGGAGTCGTTGGCTTCGATCTCGTCGAGACTCGACTCGGCCGCCCCTCCCCGGGTGCAGGCGCTGCTCATACCGACAAATAGTGGAAGAGAGATGATTATGAATAATATCCTGTGCATTTTCTTTTCTATACTTTTAAACTCTAACTAACCGTTTAAAATTGCCTCTGTCGTTGGCTTTATTGCTCGAAGAGGAGGTCGAACTCCTCCACGCGGCGCTGCTGTATCTGCTTGTGCACCTTCCCGCGGTAGCGGCAATGCGAAAGGTAGAGGTCGCGGATGTCGCGGTCGCCCGCCTTCAGCTTCTTCAGAAGGGCGCTGCGCTTCACGTTGCCGCTGCCGATGTTGTAGGCCAGCGCACCGAGCAACAGCGAGTCGGCCCCGAAACTGCGGAATTCCTTGCAGTTCAGGAGCAGGTCTTCACGGAGGATCTTGTCGGCAGCCGACTCCGAAAGGGCCTTGCTGCGGCTGAATTTCTCGCCTTTCTTCACAAGATGTCCGTAGCCCACCAGCGGCCAGTGTCGCGGCTGATGGAGCGTCTCGTATTTCTTGATTAATTTTACCGTCGCCTCGAAGCGGTCGGCGTCTTCTCTCTTGTTTTCCTCCACCGCCTGCTTCTCGCCGGTGGGGAGGGTGTCGGCGGCCATGGCTTTCTCTTGAGCCTGTGTCATAATTGCCGCCTTTGCTGTCTGTGTCGCTGCCGGAACACTCTGTATTGCAGCGTCGGCACTTCCCGATGTGGAGATCACAACTATAGCCATCGCTGCCAGAAATCCGGCCATCAGCATTAGTAACTTTCTCATAACTAAAAACATCATCCCACCCCGGACGGGGATCGCTCCTCGTCGGGATTCAGATTTCCTTTTTTTAAAAATCCCTGAATTCTATTCGCAGGGTAAGATGAACCTTTATTCTGTAGAACAAACAGAAATGCTGTATGGTTTCCTTACAAATATCGGGCCAAAAATCGGAACCAGTGCAAAATGGCGGTCAATAAGTTGGCGTTCAAGTCTTTGCCACTACTTCAAAACAGTGGCGCGAACGATCTTTACGGGCTCCAAGGGCCGGTCGTTCTTGTCGGTGGCCACGGTCTGGATGCGGTCCACAACATCCATTCCCTCCAGCACATGGCCGAAAACGGTATAGGCGCCGTCGAGCCAGGGGGTGCCTCCCTCGGTCTTGTACACCTCGCGGATCCCGGCGGGGAATCTGAACGTGTCGCCCTCCTGCATCCAACCGGCCTTGCGGTCGCGCTCCACCACACGGCTCTCCTGATAGTCGAGTTCGGAGTCGGTGAATTTCCTCCCTTCTACAATATAGAATTGGCAGGAGCAGGACTCGCGCCTGGGATTTACGTCATCGGGTTCGCGGGCTGCCGCCACTACTCCGCGGCGGTGGAAATACTTGGGAAACATCAGTTCGGCGTCTACATAGTAGCCGAGATGGGCGTCGCCGAGCAGCACGCCGTCGGGTGCCGTGCCCGAGGTGGGGTCGCCGGTCTGGATCATGAAGTCCTTGATCACGCGGTGGAAAAGCATTCCGTCGAATATCTTCTCGTTGACGAGCGCCGTGATGTTGCGCGTGTGCTTGGGCACGTCGCCGTAGAGCAGCATCACGATGTCGCCGTAGTTGGTCTCGAGCTTCACGCGCGTGTCGCCGGGCTGCGGAATGCGGCCGAAGGGATCGGGAGCGGTGGCGGATGCGGACTGGGTCGACTTGCGGCTGCATGCTCCAAGCAGGAGCGCCGCCGTCAGCATGGGAAGAAGATATCGGAATGCTTTCATGGTGCGGAAGGGTTGGGTTAGCCGTCACAAAGATACAAAAACTTGCGCAAATTGACAAAATACTCCTTAATTATGGGTATAATTGCAGCAAAGTTTCGGAATTTGGGGATTTTGTATTAATTTTGCCGCAGTTTTAAGCATTTCTTAACCCGATTACCCTGTTTTTTATATGAATATCGACTTGACGATGCTCGAGGGGATTGAGACTCCCTTTTACTATTATGACATGAATCTTCTCGACCGCACGCTGCAGGCCGTGACCGACGCCGTGGCCGGACGCCCCGTGAAGGTGCACTACGCCATCAAGGCCAATTCCAACCCCGCCATCCTCAAGGCCGTGAGCTCTCGCGGCTTCGGCGCCGACGTGGTGAGCGGTGGCGAGATAGAGCTGGCCCTTGCCAACGGCTTCGATCCGAAGGAGATATCGTATGCCGGAGTTGGGAAGACCGACCGTGAGATCCGTCTCGGTCTGGAGAAGGGGATAGGATGCTTCAACGTGGAGTCGGTGGAGGAGCTCGCCATCATCGGCCAGATCGCCGCCGACATGGGAGTGAAGGCTCCCATCGCGCTGCGCGTCAATCCCAACATCGACGCCCATACCCATCATTACATCACCACGGGCCTGGAGGAGAACAAGTTCGGCATCGACATGCGCCTTCTCGGCAAGGCCCTCGACGCGCTGGAACTCTATCCGTCGCTGCAGCTCAACGGACTGCATTTCCATATCGGTTCGCAGATCACGACGGCCGATCCTTTCGTGCTCCTCTGCGAACGTGCCAACAGTCTCATAACCAAGGTGGAATCCCGCGGCCACAAGATCAAGACCGTCGACGTGGGTGGCGGTTTCGGGGTGGACTACGACGATCCCGACGCCAATCCGGTGCCCGACTTCAAGAAATTCGTGGATGTGATTGTCGACAACCTCAACCTCGACGGGGGGCGCGAGGTGATCATCGAACCGGGTCGCTCGCTCGTGTGCCAGTGCGGTTCGCTGATAAGCCGCGTCATCTATGTGAAGGAGGGGATTGGGAAGAAATTCGTGATACTCGACGCCGGCATGAACGATCTGATCCGTCCGGCCCTTTACGGCGCGCATCACAAGATCGAGAATCTCTCGGCGGCTGCCGACGCTCCGGTGGAGACTTACGATGTTGTCGGTCCGATCTGCGAATCCTCCGACACTTTCGCCCAGGCGGAGCCTCTGCCCGAGACGCATCGCGGCGATTTCTTCGCCCTCCGCTCTGCCGGGGCCTACGGCGAGGCGATGGCCAGCCGCTACAACTCCCGCCCGGCGGCGAAAACCGTGCTCTCGAACAAAGAATAAAAGTAGTGCTCGGATTGAAATTTACATATATTTGCTGATCTTCGCCACGCGCTTGTTCATATAGGGAGTGGGGTGGGCCGGGTCGCGTTTCAGCGGCGAAGGCAGCGACACGGCTATCAGGGCGCATTGCCGCTTGGTGAGTTGCGAGGCCGGGCAGTCGAAATAATACTCCGCTGCGGCCTCGACTCCGTAGATTCCCGCCCCCATCTCGATGCTGTTGAGATAGACTTCCATTATCCTTTCTTTCGGCCACATCGCCTCGATGAGGACGGTGAAATAGGCCTCCAATCCCTTGCGCACCCAACTGTGGCCGGGCCAGAGGAACACATTTTTCGCCGTCTGCTGGGAGATGGTGCTGGCTCCGCGCTCGCGCTTGCCGGCCTTCCGCTCCTCGATGGCGCGTTCTATCTCTATGCGGTCGAAGCCGTTGTGCTGGTAGAAGCGTCCGTCTTCGGTAGCCACCACCGCCCGGGGCATCCATTGCGACATGTCGGAAAGGGGGATCCAGTCGTGGCGCCAGTGCCGTTCCTGCTCCTGTTGCTTTTCCGTGCCCTGAGGGTTGAGCGCGCGGATAATCATCAGCGGCGTCACCTTCACCGGCACAAACCGATACACGGCCACCGCCAGAATCGAACTGCCGAAGAAAAGGATCACCGCCCACAACAATATCCGCTTAATAATCTTCATATCTAGGTTGTTTATCTTGAACTTCCCGTATCAGTCGCAGAGGAAGCGGAGGATGCCGGGATAAGGGGCGTCGTCGACGTAGGTGAACTCGCGGGTGGCTATCTGGCGCAGTTGCTCGCTGGTGCGGATGTCCTGCTCGAGGATATGGCGCAGGAAGAGGCCTCGGAGTTCCTTGAGCCGCGTGGAGCGGGGAGTGGTGAGTTTGCCGTTCGGGTCGAGGCTCTTGAAGTCCACGGTCAGGAACTCGCAATATGATTTCAGGAGTTTCTTGTCTACGCATTTCAGTGCGTCGCCGGGGAGGAGATTCACGATGAGCGGATGCTCCTCCTCCTTCATCTGCCGCGACAGGGCCACGGTGAGCTTCGGCCGCCAATAGCTGTAGAGGGGCTGGAAGTCGGTGCCCGGAAGCCGGGTGGTGTAGTCGAAGCGGTAGGGCTTGATGATGTCGTCGAGGCGCAGGAGTCCGTAGAGCGACGACACTATCTCCACTCTTTCCAGCGCCCTTGCGTAGGCCTCGGACGGAAGCAGATGCAGCCGGGCGGCCTTGAACACCACCCCCGAAAATGCATCTACGGCCTGATAGCCCGTCTGCTTCATCGGGAAATCATAGACATATTCCGACACTTTCGCGGCATGGCGGGCGCTGATGCCCAGGCAGTCGGAAAGCTCCGCCACAGTGAGGTTGCGGATCGACTCCATCAGCATGTCGGCCTCCGCGGCAAAAGCAGGCCGGTGCTCGCGCACCTCCCGCATCGGCAGCGTCTCCACCCCGCTCCCCATACTCTTCGACTCGGCAACAACAATCTTCATCAGCCAGAATAATAGATTAGATTGAGAATGCTATTTTATTACGTACGACTCTACGGTATGGGTTTTCTTTGAAAATCCTATTCCCACTTTAAATAGGCGCCTGGAATCGTTGGCATATTGGTCGGCATATCCCTTCTCCTCTATCTGGCAGATGGCGTCGCTGGCCGTGCCGTTCACTTTAAACTCCATGATATAGATATAGTCGGGAGTCTTGACCTGCATGTCGATAAATCCCCGCGCCGTTCCGAACTCCACATCGAGGTTCAGCCCTATGAGCGACGATATGCAGTAAAAGACCGTGTGATAATAATTCTCGAATTTGTCGATTCGGGTCCTTATCTTCCCGGGTATGCCTGAAAGATATGCTTTCATTATCTTTACAAACCTTTCCGGCTCCCCTTTCCGGAGGCTTTGCCGCAGATCTGCCACCACCATTTTGGTGTCGTTTGTGTCTTCGGTGTAATATTCGAGAATGTTCCTCATTATGCCGCGCTCCACTTCGCGGTTGGGAAAACCGAGGGTATAGATTGCTTCGTCGTCCTCTTTCTCGTATGCTCTTATCGAAAGATATCCGCATTGGTAGAACAGCGGCACCGGATTCATCTTGTAGCTCGACAGATTGCCGAGCTCGCCGAGATAGGCCCGGCAACCGTTCATCTCCTCGAAATCATAGTCGAGGTCGTAGAGGGTTTTTGCAAGCAGCGTCGGCACTCCCGACTCGCACCAATAGTCGCGGATATCGCTGTTCGACAGGGCGTTCAGCACACTGAAGGGATTGTAAACATCCAGAAGTGCCCCGGAAAAATGGTAACCGTCGTAATTGTAACGCAGTTTCTCCAGCGCTTCTTCAGGACTCCATCGGTTGGCTTCGGCGAGTTCCTCCACCCCCTGCTTGAAATATTCGAGCAACTCGGCCTTGGTGATTCCGCAGATTCCCGCGAACCTGTCGACAATCGATATGTCCTGAAGGTTGTTTAGGCCGCTGAACACCGATACCTTGCCGAAGCGCGTCACTCCGGTCAGCATGCAGAATTCCATGTATCTGTCGGCTGCCTTGAGCACGGAATAGAAGCCATGAAGTTCTTCGCGATAGACATCGAAAAGTTCCTTCCTGTCGATTACACTCGACAGCGGACTGTCGTACTCGTCCACAAGCACCACCACTTTCCGGCCCGATTTCTCGTAGGCCGTACGGATCACTCTCTGAAACCTTACGGAAAGGTCGGGGAGTGGCTCATCGATTCCAAGACTCCTTTCCCATTGCATCACCTGGGCGGAAAGATAAAGCGCAAGGGAGTCCTTCTCCTTGAACACCCCTGTGCTCATATCAAGATGAATCACAGGGTGGCGTTCCCATGCCTGCGGCATCAGGCTGTCGATGGCCAGGCCCTCAAACAAGTGCCTCTCGGCATTGTAAAAACTTTCAATGGTGGAGAGCAAAAGGCTTTTGCCGAACCGCCTGGGGCGGCTAAGGAAATAGTATCCCGGCTTGGACACCAACTCGTAGACATATCGGGTCTTGTCGACATAGACATTCCCGTTTTCGCGAATTTTCTTGAAATTGGCGGTACTTACCGGATAAATCAGCCTTTCCATATCAAATCTTTTACAATCCACAAATTTACGACAAATCCTTTTTATATACAACAGTTTCAAACCATTTTTGAAGAGTGGAGACCAGAGAGAGGGGGTAGAAACGGGTCATGATCCTGAACTTGATATTGCGCGTGGCGAACGGTGAAAAAGTAGTAAATCAGCCAAAAAGTAAAAAAAATCGCGGGTTTGCGTCAAATTTACGCAAAAATATTTGTTATATCGGAAAAGAGTTGTTAACTTTGCGTCAAAATTACGCAAAGGGCGTAGATTTAAGCACTGAGAATAAAGTAACGCACAGTCATGAGTGAGAACAGAAATAAAGAAGAGCTTCGGCAGGAGGGGAAAGGCAATTACTGCTACGAGTATCCCCGCCCGTCGCTTACGAGCGACTCGGTGATCTTCGGTTTCGACGGCCGGAAACTGAAGATCCTCCTGGTGGAGCGCGGAGTGGAACCCTTCAAGGGATGCTGGGCTCTTCCGGGCGGTTTTATGAAGATGAACGAGTCGATCGACGAATGCGCACGTCGCGAACTTCAGGAGGAGACCGGTGTCGACAACGTCTACCTCGAGCAGTTCCATGTGTTCAGCGATCCCGGCCGCGATCCGCGCGGAAGGGTGGTCACCGTGGCCTTCATCGCCCTGGTCCGTCCGGAGGAATATAACGTGGTGGGCGGCGACGACGCCAGCAGCGCCTTGTGGTTCGACGCCTCCGAACTTCCTCCCCTCGCCTTCGACCACCGCGAGATAGTGAGAAAAGCCCGCGAGCATCTCCGCGAAATGCTCAAGGTGAAGCCCCTGGCATTCCAGCTGCTCGACCGCCAGTTCTCCGTCGACGAACTCCGCAAGGTCTACGAGGAGATCAACGGCACCGCCTACGACCGCCGCAACTTCCAGCGCAAACTGCTGCAGAACGACCTGGTGGAGGAGGTGGAACCCGAGGCGGAATGCATAATGGAGAGCCGGGCCGCTTATGAATGCTGTTGCGACGAAGCCCCGGAGCAGACGCGCAAGCCCTCGGCCAGAAAACTCAAGAAATACTCGCTGAAACCGCGCAATAAACCTGCGGATGAAGACAGCGACGAGGAGGGATCGATAAAAGACCTCTTCAATTTCTAAGAAGCTAAAATTCAATATATTGACAAAACGGAATTGCACCGGTCGCCATTGTGGCGAATCAGTGCGACGGCCCGAGCTACACCCCAAAGCAAAGCCCTTTCCCTTGAGGAAAACCTCCCGGGGAAGGGAGAAAAACAAAGAAATCCTTTAAAACAAACCTTTTATACAAATCCTTTAAAAAATCAGAATTATGGAAAAGACAAGCGTTTTCAATCTCATCATCCTCGACGAATCCGGATCAATGTCAAGCTGCAGGAAGTCAACCATCTCCGGCTGCAACGAGACCCTCAACGTGGCCCGTCAGCTCCAGAAGGAGAATGCCGACAACCAGCGCAGTTTCGTGAGCATCTACGCCTTCCAGTCGGGTGGCGTTCCCTCCCGCTATCTCTGCAAGAACGCCAAGGTGGAGGATGTGAAAGACATCACCCCCGACGACTATCTCCCCTGCGGATGCACCCCGCTGCTCGACGCCGTTGGTATGACGCTGGTCGACCTCAAGGCCGTTGCCTCCACCCACGACGACGCCACCGGCACCATCACCATCATCACCGACGGCTACGAGAACAGTTCGACGGAGTACACCTATCCGCAGGTGAAAGCCCTCATCGCGCAGTTCAAGGAGAAGGGCTTCACCGTCAACTTCATTGGCGCCAATATCGACGTGCAGCAAGTTTCGTGCGATCTCGGTATTGACAACGCCATGGCCTACGAGAGCAACGAGGTCGGTGCCGCGGAGATGTACGCCAGGTTCTCCGTGAAGCTGAAAGAGAAAGAGCGTCGTCGCATGAACGCCGAGAAAGGCATGAGCCAGTCCGACCGCATCCGCTTCCGAGTAAGCCACAACGACGACTTCTTCAAAGACTGATCCAGCCCCCTCCCGCCCGCTAGCAGCCGGATGGCAGCCGGATGGCAGCCGCGGAGCGGCGTAAGATTTGAGCCATTGGTATCGCCGTATGGCAGCCGCGGAGCGGCGTAAGATTTGAGCCATTGGTATCGCCGTATGGCAGCCGCGGAGCGGCGTAAGATTTGAGCCCACGGTGGAGATGATTG
>X378_Fat_Sand_Rat__coassemble_227_pt1 | contig 11789 bp, 7 predicted proteins | sample X378_Fat_Sand_Rat__metabat2_low_PE_004 | metagenome-assembled genome bin X378_Fat_Sand_Rat
TTTTGGTGTCAAAGTTCAAAATATTTTTTCAAAGGGTCAAACTGTAAAAGATCCGTGTAGGCCAGCGATTATCGTTTGTTATAATCGCTGGCTTACGGCCTGGGTCGTTGATGCATTAGCAAAATCACACTTTTTGGTGGAGAAGTTTTGTTATTTTAAACTTTATCGTTATTTTTGCGTTAAAATTTCAGGAAGAATGATTCGAAAAGAAGAGGATGTAGAAAAGTTTCTTCAGCAATTCAAACCCAAGTTCAAGATCTGGGGGGTGATTTTCGTCGGAAGAGAGAAAAACAATGAGGCGCTCAAGCTGTTGGGCATTTCTCCCATAGCACGTGAAGAGATCATTGAGTCGATAGAAAAGGTTGACTATGTAGACACGATCGAGAATGCAATTCCTTATGGAGAACTTTGGGTGTTCGGAAAAGATCTGGATGGAACGGAGCTTTATATAAAGATATCGATGGGGCAGCCTAACAACAAAACCATATGCATATCTTTCCATATCGCGGAGCATCCCATGAAATATCCATATAAATAAATCTGTTATGGAGAAGTATGTTGATATCAAGAGTCCCATCACCGGTGGGCGGGTCAGGGAGTTTGTCGGGAAGGAGATCCAGATTTTCCGTAAGGAAGAATATCTGGTGCACAGCCGCTACTATATCTGTGAAGATACCGGGGAGAGATTCACCACCACCGAACAGGACAGCATCCTTTTCGGCGACCTTTATTCCCAATACCGACTGAAACACGGCATTCCTTTCCCCGATGAAATCAGGAACGTCCGACTTCGCTACGGGCTGAATTATTCCCAGATCTCGAGAATTCTCGGACTTGGCCAGAATCAGTATGCCCAATACGAAAAGGGACAGATGCCCTCCGACTCCAACGGCAGAATACTTCGGGGAATACTCGACAGGAACTTCATGCTCAACCTCCTCGAGAGCTCCCGATGCGAATTTTCGGAAGCTGAGTTCAAAAAGATAAAGGAGGGGATACTCAATTCCCCTACAATTGAACAAGACCCGCGCAATTTCCTGTTTTACCGAGGCACACAGAGATCAATCGACAACGGACTTGTAACTCCTTCCCCCGATAAATTAGTGGAAATGGTCAAATTCCTTATATCAAAGGAGGGGGGAATATTCCCCACAAAGCTCAACAAGGAACTTTTCTATTCAGATTTCCTTCACTTCAAACTGACAGGCCACGGAATATCCGGCCTTGCATACAAGGCCATCCAATACGGCCCCGTGCCGCTGCATTACAACACGATTTATGACAATATCGAGGGAATAGAGCGGGAATTGGTAATTGCCCATGGTATGGAAAGCACGAAGATGAGGGTGTCGGACTATGAAAGAGGTGTTCTATCCCCAGAAGAAACAGCTACTCTTGAGAGAGTGTCGAAGCAATGCGTATCCATGACCACGGAGCAGCTGCTGAATGCCAGTCATGAGGAAGCGGGGTGGATCGCGCATCAGGCCGACAGGGGCCTTATCCCCTATTCCGATGCATACGAGCTTCGGCTTTTTTAAGAATCGGCTTCGCAAAGTAGGCGGATTTTATCCAAATTCTTGCGGGAAATGATGATTTTATCCGATTTATTTATAACTTTGTAGTCGGGGAGGACTTTTTTCTCAAGAGATTCTCTGTAATAGGAACGATGGAGGCGCTTTCCATATGGCTATGACTCCCCGGCAACAATAACGATACAACACAAATCAATAAAATCGGAAAAGCATGAAGAAAACTCGAATCCTACTGTCGGCCGCCCTCATAACGGGACTGCTGGCACTGTCGTACTCACCTCCCGCCGACGCCCAGCTGCTCAAGAAACTGAGCAAGGGCCTCGAGAAGGTCAACAAAGCCCTCGACAAGGTGGAGAAAGGGGTTAAATCCGTAACAGGCGACAAGAACAAGAAAAACGAAACAAAGACTCAGAAACAGGAAAGCAACGGTCAGCTGATCAGCAACTCGAGCACTGCCGCAGTCACCGCCGCCCCGACCAGGACGGCAGTGAGGAAGACAGCGAAGAAGCCGGAGATGCAGCGGGTATATCTGAGTCCGAAGACCCGCATCGTCAACAAGAAAGTGTCGTATGACGCACTGCGCGAACCGAGCGAAGGAATCTTCGCCATCCAGGAAGCGAACAGTGCTCTGGGCTACGGCTACTTTTTCGGTTTCTGGACCGTGGACGGGGAATGCCTCTTCCCCAGCCGTTACACCCAGATGACCGAGTATCCCCGCTTCGATTCGGGGGCATGCGTCGTGAAGAACCATGACGCCCGCAACCCGCAGCCCCTGATCCTCTACGCCGACGGATCGGTGCGCGAGCTCTCGCGCGAATGGACCGACGTCACCCAGTTCTACAACGGCGTGGCGATGGTGCTTGAAAACGTAGACAGGCGTGTGCTCAACGTCTTCTATATCGACACCAAGGGGAATAAGGTCTGGCCGCATCTCGCTCTGAGTTCCAAGACCTCCGACATCTCCACCTCCATAAAGATGCGCTATCTCAAGGACGGGCGCCGCGCCTTCTACGACAACAAGGAACGCGCCTGGGGATTTCTCGACGAGAAGGGGAACGTGGCCGTCAAGCCTCAGTTTGCCGAGGTGCGCGACTTCGCCAACGGCTATGCCCTCGTCATAGTGCCAACATCCTCCTTCAACGGTCATGCCGGCCTCTCGCTCGAGGGTGATCCCTATTTCATCGACAAGCAGGGCAACCGTGTCTGCAAGGTAGACCTCAAGGCTTCGCGACTGCAGTATTGCGGCGGCATCACCGATGTGTGCGACGGCATCTTCGGTGTAGACCGCGGTGAGTCGGGAACCACCTACTACGACGTCAAGGGCCGCGAGCTGAAGCACTTCGCCGGAGCCGGCGCCCAGTTCTACCGCGGCGTGACGTCCTTCCAGAAGGAGAGATACACCGACGACGTCTATCTCGCCGACCGCAACTTGAACGTGATCGGCAAATGGCCCTTCACCACCAGGGAGTTCCCCAACCACAAACCGGAATTCGAAACATATCCCCTCTTCACCTTCGACGAAAAGATGGTGATCGACCATTACGGCCGACCCGTGATCGGCATCAGCAACCGCTGGACGGATTATATCGGACCGATGAGTTCGGAGGGCTACGCCAAGGTGAAGGCCGTGTTCAAGAATCCCGACAACAACGGCGAGGAACTGACCTATGTGGGATATATCGACTCCTCCGGGCGCATCACGATGGCCTTCTCCGAGCAGAAGAACGCCGCCGGACCGTTCGAGGGCGAGCTGCCCGGTCCGGGGCCGATAGAGCCGATAGAGCCGATAGAGCCGATAGAACCCGGACCCATCGGACCCATCGAACCCATCCCCACTCCGCCCTATACACTGCTTCCGGGCGACACTATCCCGCGCGGACCCCGCCAGGGAGGCACCATCGCGGCGAAATACCGTGTCAACGTCACGGCATATCCGAAGGCTGCGGCCACGGTGTTCGGTTCGGGAGAGTATGCTATCGGCGACACCGTCCACGTCACCGGCAAGACCGCCGAGGGCTACAAGCTCTCGTCGATCGAGACAAGCCGTCCGTCGTCGATGACCTCCAGGGCCAACTGGTTTGTGGTTCGCGGCGATATGGACGTCACCTGCTATTTCCTCAAGGATGAGGATGTGAAGGATGCAGGCAACGGGGCCTTCCACGGCACGGTGAGCAACATGTCTTCCTCCGAGATGGGAGTCTCCGGACTGACTCTTCCCGTCTACATGAAGTTGGGCAAGGGTGGCGACAACAAGTACGGTTCCGACTCGCAGGGCTACATCGCCATCGAGATGCCCGAAAAATACGAAGGATCCAACGAAAAGGGAACGGCCAGCTTCAACGTGTCGCTCTACTTCGTGCCGTTCGACGTGAAGGGCATCGAGGAGGTGAACGGCAGGAAGTATCTCCGCTTCGACGGGGGCGTGCTGAAATACGGCGGCTTGAAGGTGTCGGACGACACGCCGTTCGGCGTTATCAACAATCCGCTGCTGACGCTGATGTTGGCCTTCGACGGTGCCGACTCCGGTGAATTGGTACCGGGCGTCTACCGCATCGAGATCACGGAAGGCGACCCCGGGAAGGGGAAATTCACCCTCGGAACGATGGAGCGCCGTTCGGCGAAATACGGCTGGTTGCCCGCCGGCGACGAGACGTTCATGAGGCGTATCCCCGGTTTCTTCACCCGCAGATACGAGAAGGGACTCGACGCCAATATGTTCAACGGAGTGGTGATGACCCCCGGGGCGGAGCAGAGCATCAAGTGGGAGCCCGACGAGAGCTTCTACGGCACCGACACCTCGATGCTGGGACTCCTCACCCGCGCGCTGGGATCGCTCTACCGCAATAAGGTGAAGGACTCCGAACTGAGCGAATACGACTTCTGGGACTTCAACAACGACCTCGACAACTTCCTCAAAGGGAAGTAGCGCCGCGCCGAGACAAATCCGAAACACCCGGGTATCGAATTCGATATCCGGGTGCTTTTTTGTCTGTATCTGATCCACCTCTTATCTCATTATGACTTTGGTGTAGGTGCCTTTGGGGGTTCGGATCAGGTTGAGGCCGGGCTGGGGGTGGGAGAGCCGGCGGCCCATGAGATCGTAGCAGGGGGCGGTGGGAGAGGGATCGGCAGCTGGAGTGGCTGTGCCGGTGTATATCGTCCGGGGTTCGATGAATTTGAAGAGCCATTCGTTGGCGTCTTCGGAATAGGTTTCGTACCAGAGGTTGATGGCGTAGTTCTGGCGCGCGGCTCCGCAGTTCATGCACCATCCCGACTGGTTGGCCGTCTGCGTGGTGATGGCGCAATAGGAGTAGCCGTCGGCGTCGACTCCGCTCATGCTGCTGGTGGTGACGAACTCAAAGCCGTATTTGTCGGTGGGGTTGTCGCCGGGGTCGGTCACATAGCTCCAGCGCCCCGAGGCGTTGATGGAGGTGGGGTTCGTGGAGACATATCCGTCGGGATACGCCTTGCACACCATCGCGTAGAGGTCGGGATTGTCGGGAGAGGGATAGAAGGTCCAGAGCTGATAGTCGAGGTCGGAGCTGGAATCGTCGACCTGGTCGGCCGACCAGAGGTATTCGTTCTGCGAGGGATTGTACTGCACGCATCGGTTGACGCGGGCGTCGGTGCCGTTGTAGCATGTCACGAGCCGATACCAGTTGGTGGGATCGGGCTTGGTAAAGGTCTGGGCCATCGCCGCCGTGGCGATGCCCGCCATAAGGAAGGCTGCGAAAGAACGAAAAGGACACATAACTGACAATGCTCTGTTTACAATCAAAACATCGCCGCCCCCGTCTAAGTTCATAAGAAGCCCCGGTCCGTGGGGGATCGGGGCTCTTCACCAGACTGTCAATACTATATCAGGTTCTACAGGTAGTTGTCATACCTTACTCTCGGTAAATCTTTCAGATGTTGGGGGTGTCCCAGACCTTAGTCTGGGTGCAGGTGGCCTTCACCTTCTGGTCGCCGATCGAGAACTGGAACTCACCCTTCTCCAGGGTCCAGCGGTTGTCGTAGTTCACGAAGGCCAGGTCGCTCGCGGGGATGGTGAACTTCACCTCCTTGCTCTCGCCGGGTTTGAGCCGCACCTTGTCGAAGCCGCGAACCCGGAGCACGTCGGGAGTGATCGAGGCCACCAGGTCGGAGCTGTAGAATATCACGGGCTCCATACCCTCGCGGTCGCCGGTGTTCTTCACCGTTACGGTCACCGTGATCTCGTCGGCCGCCGAGAACTCGCTCTTGTCGACGCGGATTCCGGAATAGCTGAAGGTGGTGTAGCTCAGGCCGTGGCCGAAGGGCCACTGCACGTCGATGTCGGCGTTATAGTTGTATGCTCCGCTCATCGTCTCCACCGATTCGCTCGGTTTGTGGTCGTAGAAGGCGATAGCGTTCACCCATTTCGGATATGTGATGGGGAGCTTGGCGCTGAAGTTGCGCTTGCCCGAGAGGAGGAGGGCCAGGGCGTCGCCCCCGTAGTTGCCCGGGAGCATCACGTCGACCACCGCCTTTGCCAGCGGCTCAATCTCGCGTACGATGCGCGGCCGACCCTCGTTGAGCACGAGCACTATCGGTTTTCCGGTAGCCGCGAGAGCCTTCACGAGCTCCGTCTGGTTGGCCGAGAGATGCAGGTCGTTGAGGTTGCCGGGGGTCTCGCAGTAGGAGTTCTCACCCACGCAGGCCACGATCACGTCTACATCCTTGGCGGCCTCCACGGCAGCCTTGATGCGGACATTGTCCTCCTGCTGCCAGGCGCAATAGCCGTCGTTGAAGTCCATGCCGGTCTCGAGCCTTACGTTCTGGCTGCCTAGCTCGTTGCAGAGCGCCTGGTAGATGGTGTTGTAGCCCTCGTGGTAGCGGGCCTCGTCGGTGCCCTGCCAGGTGTAAGACCATCCTCCGTTGAGGCTTCTCATCGAGTTGGCCGTCGGCCCTGTCACCAGCAGCCGTGTGCCCTGGCGCAGCGGCAGGACGGCGTCGTCGTTCTTCAGGAGGATCTCGCTCTGCACGGCGAGTTCCAGGGCCTTGTCGGCATGCTCCTTGCTTCCGAAGAGGGGATAGTCCTCGGGGGCGGTCACGGGGTGCTCGTAGAGACCGAGACGCAGCTTGAGGCGGATGATTCGCTTCACGGCGTCGTCGATACGCTCCATGCTCACCTTTCCTTCCTGCACGAGCTCCTTGAGCAGCGGGCAGAACTCATAGTCGTAGGGAGTCATCGACATGTCGATGCCGGCGTTGATGGCGAGCATGATTGCCTCCTTATAGTCGTGGGCGATATGGTCGCGGGTCCAGAGGTTCTTGATGTCGGCCCAGTCGGTCACTATCATGCCGTCCCAGTTGAGACCCTCCTTGAGCCAGCCCGTGAGCATCTCGCGGTTGGCGTGGAAAGGAAGACCGTTGTTGATGCCCGAGTTCACCATCACCGAGAGGGCGCCGGCCTGGATGGCCATCTTGTAGGGCTGGAAATATTTCTCGCGAAGGTCTACGGGATTGATCGACGAAGGAGTGCGGTCCTTTCCGCTCACGGGGTTTCCGTAGGCCATATAGTGCTTTAGGCAAGCGGCCACGTTCTGCAGTCCCACGCGGTTGGGGTCCTTGCCCTGATACCCTTCCACCATCGCCACCGACATGCGGCCGTTGATGAAGGGATCCTCGCCGAAACTCTCCCAGATGCGGCTCCAGGCGGGGTTGCGGCCCAGGTCCATCACCGGGTTGTATACCCAGGGGATGCAGCTTGCGCGCGATTCGTAGGCGCAGATGGCTGCACCGTCGCGCACGAGATCGTAGTTGAACGAGGCGGCCATGTTGATTTCCTGCGGGAAGAGGGTTCCGCCGGTGGTGTAGGTTGTGCCGTGGTTCTGGTCGACTCCGTATATATCGGGAATGCCGATATATTTCATCGAGGCCTCCTGGATGGCGTTGATCACCTTAAACCATTCGCGGCATGTCTGGGCCTTCCCCTGGGGGACGTTGAGCACCGAACCCACGCGATAGGTGTTGAAGACGGTGTCCATCTTCTTCGTGTCGAGCAGGAAACCTCCCTCGGGAGTGGTTTTGTCGGATGCGATCACGTCGATGGTGACCTCGCACATCTGACCGATCTTGTCGTCGAGCGACATCTTGGAAACGATTTCGTTGACGCGGCTCTCGATCTTGGGGTCAACCGGTATCGCGGGCTTCACTGCCGCCCGGGCGGAGCAGACGGCTCCCGCCAAGAGGAGCGACGCTGCAATTGCCGTTGGAATCTTCATGGATGGTGAAATTAGTTTAGACTTCAATGGGTGAGTTTCTTCAAGGTTGCTGGGTAAATGCAAGATTGACGCTGCAAAATTAGCAATTAATCTCCTTATATATCGCGAGTGACATACAGAGGTAAATTTTTTCACTGCCTTCAAAACGATATCTCTTTGATTGTCTGAATGTAAAGCGAAAAGCATCTCTGAAAAGAAAGTAAATGAAAAAAGTCTTGAATCAGCCAATCGGCAAAGACTCATTCCCCTGTTTCCTGCTGTGAGAGGCCGCCACGCCTTCTTCATCCCCCATTCGCCGCCTCTTCATCTCCTCCTCCCCCTCCCCTCCCGACAAACCTTTGGCGCGGCCACGGCGTTCTAAATATGAACTCCCGCTGTAGACTATGTATTGGACTCAAGACCGCATCATGCGGCTCATAATAGGGTTGGCCATCACGGTGGCGCTGGTGCTGCTCGTACGCTATCTGAGCGACGTGCTGCTCCCCTTCTTCGTGGGCTGCTTCCTGGCATACCTCATGAATCCGCTGGTGGGGTTCAACCAGAATCTGCTCCACACGCAGAAGCGGGCCCTGGCCTCGGTGATGACGATGGTCGACATCCTGGCTCTGATCTTCCTGCTGGTGTATCTCTTCCTCCCCTCCGTGATACGCGACGTGGACGATCTGACGCAGATAATCCGCAGCATCAACGACGGAGAGCGGCAGGTGCCCGACTTCGTGATGAACATCCTCGTGTTCGTCGACAAATACCTGAACCCCGAGCAGATAAAGAGCATGCTCCGCACGCTGCATATCGACGAGATCCTCTCGCGGGGCTCGTCGCTCCTCAACGAGTCGATCGGCGTGATAGTCCAGACACTCGGTTGGCTGCTCACGCTCATCTACACGCTCTTCATCCTCATCGACTATCCCCAGATATCGCGCGGATTCAAGCTCATCTTCCCGCGCAAATACAGGCCCAGGGCGCTGGCCGTGATGAACGACGTGAAGGTGAACCTCAACCATTACTTCCGCGGCCAGGGGGTGGTGGCGCTCTTCGCGATGGTGTTCTACTGCTTCGGCTTCTGGATAGTGGGTATGCCGCTGGCCATCCCGATGGGTGTGCTGGTGGGGATACTCTACATGATCCCATACTTCCAGTACATCACCCTGATCCCGGTGACGGTGATCTGCTTCATATATTCGCTCGGAGGCACCGTGGAGTTCCTGCCGATGCTGGGGAAGTGCGGACTTGTGTATGTGGTGAGCCAGTGCCTCTGCGACTATGTGGTGACGCCCCACATCATGGGCAAGGAACTGGGGATGAATCCGGCCGTGATCCTACTGGCTCTGTCGGTATGGGGAAGTCTGCTGGGCATCATAGGCATGATCATAGCCCTCCCCGTCACCTCGCTGATAATGACCTACTACGAGCGCTATATCTCCGAGCCCGGCGCAGCCCCTCCCGAAGCCAACCAGACCGGCGCCGACACCCCCGATTCAAAATAAATCGGATATTTATTGCCGAAATCGTGGATTTTAATTAACTTTGTGGTTGAGTCAAATCGATACGCCCGCCACGGGCTTTAGATCTATATCCATTGTATTCAATTCAACCAACATGAAAACGACTGCTACCATACTGCTTTTGGGTCTCCTGGGCGTCTCAGGCGCTTTTGCAGGCCTTGTCGGCGTGAATGCCGACAGCACAGTACAACCCATCCCGGTCAAGGCTGAGAAGATCGCCGTGAGCTCGCTGAACGCGAACCAGATGAAGGCGGAGAAATTCGCCGGCACCCGCCGCATGACGCCTCCCCGCGAGGCCTCGGACGCCCTGACGGCCGACTTCAGCGTGGAGGGCAGCGGAGCCCTCGCTCCCCTCTTCACGGAGAACTTCGACTCCGGCTTCGGCGGCTGGACCGTCGACCCCACGGAATACGTGACCTGGGCCGTGAAGCGCATCGCCCAACCCGGCGAGGCCAAGAGCTTCTCCAGCATCAATCCCGACGACGTCAGCTCCCTCTTCGTGGAAGGGCCCTACCAGGTGTACCGCCGCGAGAAATCCACGGCCTGGTCGCCCTCCTTCTCCATTCCCGCCCGCGCCACGCTCTCCTTCTATGTGGGCACGTCGCGCAACTACGATGACGTCTGCCGCCTCGAGCTCAGCGCACGCGTAGACTCCGACACCATCGTGCTCTGGAACTCCAAAGACCTCACCGGCGAGAAGTCGTGGACCTGGCATCCCGTGTCGGTCGACATCAGCCGCTTCGCCGGCCGGGACGTTGAGTTCGGCCTCACCTACACCTGGGGCTCGGGCGACGAGATGTTCAAGTCGGGAGGCTATCTCGGCGACTTCGCCATCGACGACTTCGTGATCTCGGCCGCCAAGACCGTGGAGAGCGTCGACCTCACCACGGGAGAGGTGCTCTCGCTCACCGACCTCTCCGAAGGCACACCCGTGGAATGGCACTGGACGATGCCCGGAGCCGTACCCTCCGAGTCGGACGAGAGCAATCCGAAGATCTACTACACCCGCGACGGAGAATACGACATCACCCTCACCGTTAAGGACGCCGAAGGGAACGAGTCGAGCCGAACCCGCACCGGTTTCGCCCGCGTCACCGGCACCGAACCCACGGCCCGCATCCTTCCTCCCGCCACGTTCCGCTATTCCTCCACCCGCAAATATATGGTGGCGCCCCTCGTGCCCGTAACCTACAGCGACGCCTCGGCCGGTTTCCCCGACTCCTGGAGCTGGAGCTTCACCGGAGTCGACCCCGACCACACCGCCCTCTGGAGCAGCTCCGACGAGCAACCCGAGGTGGCCTACAACTTCCTCCACGAGCAGTATGTGGGTCTCGAGGTGGCCAACTCACACGGCTCCTCCACCGACGCCTGCGAGGTGAGCGTGGAGTATTCGGGAGTGATCAACAACCAGCGTCCCGACGACGTGGCCACCAACTTCGACATGGAGGACTGGGGAGTTTTCCCCGGCTCGAACACGCGCAAGATCACGGCCTACGCCGAGCGCTTCTCGAAGCCCTCGCGACCCATAGTGATCAACGGCGCATACGTATATTTCGACCGCAACCAGACCACCGAACTCATCGAGCAGATAGCCAATATAGGCGTGCATCTCTACACTTCCAAGGACGGCAAACCCGACAAGTGCGTGGAGTCCTACTGGTGGAGCGCCTTCGAGCTTGACGTGGCCGACGGCGGTTCGGTGGTGGGAACGGCCTTCCCCTTCGACTCCTGCCCTGTGGTCGACGACGAGTTCTTCATCGTGGTCGACGGTATTCCGGAGTTCAACGACGGCTGCTGCGTTTCCTTCACGATGGCCGGCTGGCGCAGCGAGGGAAACACCGCCCTGCTGCTCAAGGAGGGCGTCTGGATGGAGGTTCCCGAATATTTCGGCGCCGACAAGCACACCTCCTTCATGATATATCCCTCCATCACCCACTCGGTGATATCGCCCCTCCCCACCGACGCCCGGCGCGAGCTGACCGTGGGTAAAGAAGCCGGCAGCTTCGAGTATGAGATCTTCTCTATAATGGGATATAAGACTCCGCTGGAGTCGGATGTCGACTGGCTGCGGCTGGAGAGCACGCCCAACGGACTCACCGTCGACACACTCACCATCGCCTACGACGCGCTTCCCGAGGGACTCACCAACCGCACGGGACATATCTACATCTCCGACGGTGTCGACAAGCTGGAGCTCACCGTGAATCAGGATTCCACCTCGGGGATCTCTACAGTCGCCGTGAAGACGGGTCTGCGGGCGGAGTCGCCTGTAGTCGGCGGCACGCTGCGCCTCACGGGCGTACGTCCCGGCGAGACGGTGGAAGTCTACTCGCTCTCCGGGGTGAAGATGGTATCTATCAAAGCAGCATCTGAGTCATTGAGTGTCGACGCCAGCGGCTGGCCCGCCGGCCTCTACATCGTCCGCGCGGCATCAGGCGTTTGCAAGGTGGCGAAGGTTAAAGGTTAAAGGTTAAAGGTTAAAGGTTAAAGGTTAAAGGTTAAAGGTT
>X378_Fat_Sand_Rat__coassemble_231_pt1 | contig 11689 bp, 10 predicted proteins | sample X378_Fat_Sand_Rat__metabat2_low_PE_004 | metagenome-assembled genome bin X378_Fat_Sand_Rat
AATCATCTCCACCGTGGGCTCAAATCTTACGCCGCTCCGCGGCTGGCTACGCGCTATACCGGATGCTATGCCGACCTTAGCGGAGCTAAGGTCGCTCCAAGTCGCGGATACGCCGCTTCGCGGCTGGCTACGCGCTATACCGGACGCTATGCCGACCTTAGCGGAGCTAAGGTCGCTCCAAGTCGCTGTGGCTCCGCGGCTTTCAATAGCGACGCCCGGATCCGTGGGGGATTCCGGGCGTCCAGATTTATAGCAAATACAGCATTTGTATTCTTCGTTTAACCTCTAACCTCTAACCTCTAACCTCTTTAACCTTTAACCTTTAACCTTTAACCTTCGCGAAGCGACCTTTAACCTTCGCGAAGCGAATTATTTTTTGCGGCGGCGGACGGATTTGGTGGCGGAGGCGTTCGGGCCGCTGTCGGAGCTGGAGGAGACTTTCGCCTTCGGGGCCTTGGCGCGCTTGCGGGTGGTGGTGCGCTTGCGGCTTGCACGCTTCGTCTCCGTCACGCCGTCGTCTTCCTTCACCACGGTGCGGTCGGGGATCGAGTCGCCGTTAGCGATGGCCTGACGGGCCTCCTCCTCGCGCTGCTTGTTGGCAAGGTACTCCTCGCGGGTCGGTACCCACATTCCCTTTCCGTAGTTGCGCAGACGGTTGTCGATGCTGTCCTGGGCCTGCTTCAGGTCGTCCGGATCGGGATACATCTGCACCATCGAGAGGTTCTTCAGGTTGCGCGTCTTGTATATCTCGCCGTCGTACATCCCGAGGTTGAAATAGTCGTCGAGGTTGTACTGCGGCAGGTTGTTGTCGTCCGAGAGGAACACATACTGGCTGGCGAGCCAGGGGCGCAGCTGGTCGTATTTCACCCAGAACATCGGGTATTTGGCCTCGCCGCCGAAGTCGCCCGTGCGGGTGAGCACCGGGCAGATGGCCTCGATGCGGGTCTTCATGCGGTTGGTGCGGCGGTCGAACTCCCATTTCTCGATGATATAGTAGGTGAGCACCTGGTTGGTGGGCACGTCGGCCTCGGCTATCTCGTATTTCGGATTCTTCTCCGTGCCTCCCTTGCCGGGGGTGTAGTAGATTCCGAAGCGGTCGAGCATGTCGGCCACCTTGACGCGGTACTGGTCGGTGAAGAGCTCGCGTCCGTCGAGATATTCGTATGCGGGGAGTTTGCCGTCCACCACCTGACCCAGGATGATGCGGAAGAGGTTCTTCTGACCGTCGATCTCATCCTCGGGATAGTAGAGGGCTGCGTTCTTCTCGTTGTTGAGGTCGATCTGGCGGTAGATCTCGCGCATATACTGGAGGTCGGCCTCGTGGGTGGGTTTCTGCTCGAAAAAGTCCTGCATGCGGTCGGTCACGCCGGGCTGGGCGGTGGCGTTCTTCTTGTCGCGCTCGGTGCGCTTGCGCACGGAGCCTCCCTGTTCCACCTGGGCCACGCCGGCCACCGTGAAGGCTGCCGCCACTGCAAGAAATATGAGTTTCCGATATATTTTCATCGCTGTATTGTTTGCGTATGTTTCTGATTCTTTTTGCTTTCGCCTCCCGGGGGAGGAGAGTTAGTTGAGGGCCACCTCCATGGGGGAGATGTCGCGGGTGACTCCGTCGGGGCCTTTCGCCTTCACGTTGGAGATGAAGAAGCTCTTGCCCGACTTCATTCTCTTGAACTGCTCCTTCTGTCGGGAGGAGAAGTGAGCTCCGGCGCTCACCTCGGGGATGGCGTTGCCCATCTGGTCGAAGAACACCGTGGAGAACGACACCACCTGGTAGGTGACGTTGAGGATACCGTCGTCTACGGCTGCTCCCAGACCCTCGGCGGCCATCAGGGCGGCCTTGGAGATGCGTTTGGGCGAGCCTTTGTAGTGGACGGTGTTGCCCGAGCCGTCTTTCACGGGGAGATACACCGTGGGGTCGGGCAGCTTGCGCACTCGGAAGGTCATCGAACCCACCGATTGCGTGCGGCCCTCGAGCTGGGCGCTCACCGAGATCACGGCCTCGGTGCCGATGTTGGTGGCGCGGGCTATCCACTGGTCGCCGTTTCGGGTGAGTGTTCCGTTGGTCATCGTGGCCTGCACGGCGTTCATCGGTACGCCCGGAACGGAGATGCTTATCGGGTTGTCGATACCTGCGTAGAGCACGTTCATCATCGTCGGCGAGATCGTTGCCATGGGCTCGATCACGGTGTAGGAGGATTTGAACGGGCGCTTGTCGACCGATCCGTCGCCGCGGGCCACCTCGATATATCCCGAGAAGTCGTGGGTTCCGATTGCGGTGGGCACGAACTCATAGAGGCCCTTGGGGTTGCTGAGTCTGGCTCCGTTCACATAGATCGTGGGGCGCTTGGTGGTGTCGATTGCGGCCAGCACGATGTTGGCCGAATACTTTCCGCCGCGGATGATCATGTTGGAGTTGGGGATCACGTAGGCGTTGAGCTCGTTCACCCTCACGTCGCCGAGGTCGACGCTTGTGATGAGGTTTCCCATCGCCTCCGACTCGGCCTGGCGGATGTCGTTCTGGAGCTTCGTGAGCAGCGTCACGGCGGCCACCGAGGGCATGTTGTCAAACATCTTCTGCTCCCATGTGTAGGGGCCTACGGTTCCTTTCGGGGCCTTCACCGTGGTGGAGAGGGTCATCTCCACGCTGCGGCGCTTGGCGGAGTCGGGGATCATCTTGGCCACGAGCTGGCGGTAGGAGTCCACCGCCTTGCGGAGCTTCTCCCCCTGCTTCGTGGTGGGGTTGAGCATTGTCACGCTCGAGGCCTCGAGGTCGTCGTTGTTCTTTATGTTGCGGTAGTCGCCCTTGGGGCCGTCGGCCGCCTTGGCGATAGCCGTCTTAAGGCGTTCTATCTCGTTGTAGAGGGCGTTCGACTGCGTGTGGAGGTCAACACCCATCTCATACCAGGGGCCGGCCTTCGTGGGGTTCTCCTTGAAGAGTCCCTCGAGATAGCGGAACTGGATCTCGTTGCGCGCCGACATGTTGCGGTTGGTCTGCTCGATGCCTTCCTGCACCTGGGCGAAACCGTTGAGCACGTCGCTCGACACGTTGAGGGCCAGCATCGCCGTCAGCACGATATACATGAGGTTGATCATGCGCTGACGCGGCGACATGCGCGCCACATTGTTACTGCCACCTGCCATTTACTATCAGGAATTATGGTTGTTGATCGATTCGTCGAAGGGAGAGCTTCCGCCCAGGTTCTGCGCGGCGCCCATCATGGGGTTCTGCATGTTGATGGTCATCGCGGTGATCATCTTCTCGTATACGGAGTTGAGCTGCTTCATGTAGCGGGCCATCTTCTCGGTCTCCTCGCAGTAGCGGCTCGACTCGTTGGCTGCCTTGTCGTACATGTCGCGGATATCCTTCAGGCCGCGGTTCACGCGGTCGATGCTCTCGAGCTGCGAGCTGATGCTCTTCAGCTGGATCTCGTAGATGGTGTTCAGGCCGGCGATGTTGCGGTTGAGGTCTTCCATCTGGCTCACGTATCCGCGCGAGTTGTTGCTTACGGACTCGGAGTTCTCCGTGATGGCCTGGTAGGATCCGAGCAGGGTGCGGCTCACGTCGTTGAGGGCCTCCGTTGTCTCGTTGAGGCGGCCCATCTGCTCGGCGATGCCCTGCATCTTCTCGAGGAAGTCTTTCGAGGCGTCGGCCATCTCGCCGGCGGTCTCGAGCTGGCTGGCTATGGCCTCCGGCGAACCGGCCACCATCGGGCCTCCGATCACGCCGCCGGCTATCACTCCGCCCGATACCTGGGCTCCCGAGCCGTCGACATGGATCTCCCCGCCCTCCATCTCCGGGAATTCACCCGCCGCGTAACCGCCGTTGATCACGACGCCTCCGCCGCCTCCGCCGCCGTTGAAGTCGGGGCGGTCTTCGGCCTGCTTCGTGTCGAGCACGGGGAACACATCCTCCCAGGCATACTCGCGGGGCGGACGGTCGAACGCCGTCAGGATGAACATGGCGATCTCGGTGCCCATACCGATGCAGAGCAGGGTGCTGCCGCCCGGCAGGTGCAGGATCTTGAAGAGGGCTCCCCAGATCACGATTGCCGCACCGATCGAATATGCGAAGTTGAAGAATCTCTGACCTTTCTCACCGTGGAGGAAGCGCTCGATTCCGTTGGCGTATTTGCGAATCTTTACCATTATGCTGTGTTGCGTTTATTCGTTTGATGGATGCTGATGCCCGTGGGGGCGTTATTTCTTTTTCTTGGTGCCCTTGGCGAAGCCTATCTGCGAGCGCACGTTGCGGAAGCCTATGTAGGAGCGCTGCTCGTTCTGGTATTCCCAGGTGCGGAGGTCGGCGCGGATGTTTGTGGCCGCGTCTTTCCAGGAGCCTCCGCGCACAATCTTGCGCTTCATCTTGTAGGGGTCTTCCTTGGCTGCGTCATAGCGGTATTCGGGGTTGAGGTCCGACGTCATCTTGTCGATGCTCTCGGCGTAGGCGGTCGAGGTCCATTCCGACACGTTTCCGGCCATGTCGTAGAGTCCGAAGTCGTTAGGCTTGAACGTTCCCACGGCCGAGGTGATCACGTGTCCGTCCCTCACGAAGTCGCCCTCCCGGGGCTTGAAGTTGGCGTAGAAGCAGCCGCGTTCGTCCATGGGGAGTGTCTCCTCCCAGGGGAACTGGCTTTCGGAGTTGCCGGCGCGGGCGGCGTATTCCCATTCGGCCTCTGTGGGGAGGCGGTAGGGCTCAACGTATACGCCCTCCTTGCCCAGCGAGCGGCGCAGATAGTCGGTTCGCCAGTTGGAGAAGGCGTTGGCCTGCTCCCAGCTAACTCCCACCACGGGATAGTCGTTGTATCCGGCGTGCGAGAAATACATTCTCGTGTAGGGCTCCATATATGCGTTGTCGAAGTCGTTGATCCAGGCGGTGGTGTCGGGATATACGTTCACGATATATGTGTTGAGGAAGTCATAGTCGCCAGTGAGGGGGCGTGTCACCGTCTCGCGCACGATCTGGCCCTCCTCGGTGAGGTAGGCGGTGTCTTTGGAGATCACCGGCAGGTCGGTCGGAGTGGGCAGATCGGTGTTGTATTCGCGGGTGGCGGGGTCGAGGCGGTTCTTGCGCTTTGCGGCCTGCGAGTGGTTGTAGATCTCGTAGCGGTAGTTCATCTGGGTGGGGTCGAGCTCGCGGCGGCCCGTGATGGGGTTCGTGCGGTAGACGCTCTCGATGGCCCTGAGCTCGTCCTCGTTGGGGTTTCGCCAGGGAATCGCCTTGTTCCAGTTGAGATAGGGCTTGATGGGGTTGCCCTCCTTGTCTTCCTCGATCTTGAAGGCCTCGTTTCCGCCGAAAGCGGGGTCGGCGAGGCGTTCGCGGATAATGGAGTCGCGCACCCAGAACACGAACTGCTTGTATTTGGAGTTCGTCACCTCGGTCTCGTCCATCCAGAAGGAGTCGATCGAGACGGGGCGGTTGTTCTTGCGGATACCGGCCACCGAGTCGTCGGCGGCGGGGCCCATGCCGATGGAGCCGCGGTCCACGAGCACCATCCCGTAGGGGTTGGGTTCGGCGAAAGAGGCGCCTCCCACTCCGGTCACTTCTCCGCCCGAGCCAACGCTTCTGCTTCCGCTGAAGCAGCCGGTGAGGAGTGTCATGCCGCAGATGGCCACGCACCATGCCAGCGCGATGCGGGCAGCGCGCCTCATGGAGGAGTATGCTGAAATTGACTTGATCATCTTTATCATTGTGTCGCTACATTATCCGTATGCTACGTTGTTTGTTCTTGTTTTTCTCGCCATAGTTGAGCTTCACCTTGTATCCCAGCACCACCTCGTGGCTTCCCGACGAAGCCTTCGAGATAGCCGAAGTGGGGTAGTCGTAAGAATATCCAAGGAAGAAGTTCTTGAATTCCGCCGCTATCATGGCGCTCACGGCGTCTTTGTATCTGTAACCCAGGCCGAACGACAGGAATTTTTTGTAGGTGGCCCTCATGGTCGCCTCGGCGGAGAAATTCGCGAAGTCAGTGCGTACCAGGAGAGAGGGTTGCAAAGAAAATAACGAGTTTTTGATAGGAATATTGCCGTCTGCGGTAAAATACATCTGGCGGGTGAGGGGCACGCTGTACACCTCCTCTTCCGAGGTGGTTTCCTGCCCTTCGCGGTTGTATTCCACCTTGGGCTCGAGGATGTGGAGGCAGGAGACCCCGACGTTGAAATACTTGTGGCTGTACATCACTCCGGCGGAGATGTCGAAGGCGTTTCCGGCCACGTCGTTGGTGGGGATGGCCTGGTCGGTGCCCTGGTGGTAGTCGTCGTCGTCGGGGAGTTCCACCTTCGAGCCCTTGAACTTCGAGCTGTAGTAAGCGGGCTGCACGCCCACGCTCCAGGTTCCCTTCAGGAATCGGAAGCGGTAGCTCGCCTGGGCTCCTATGAAGAGGTTGTTGAAGAGTCCGAGGGTCTCGCTCACGGCGTTCACGCCCACTCCGAGGCGCTGCTTCTTGCCGAGTTTCACGGCCATGTCGGCCGTTCCCAGAAAGCTTTTGGGGGCGTTGTGGATGCCGAGCCACTGCATGCGGCCGCCGAGGCGGATGCGGATGTCGTCGGTCTGGCCCGAGTAGGCGGGGTTGTATACCGTGGGCACGGCCCAGTACTGCGTGAACTGCACGTCGTTCTGTGCCAGCCCGCTTTCCGGGAGGAGAGCCGCAAGGGCCGCGAGCAGCAGGGCCGCGATGTTTAAATTCTTCTTTATGGGCTTCATCCTGGAGATTTTATTCGAAATAGAAAGTGATTATCACCATGTTCGATTTCACTTTGGTGAGCGACTGGGTGATTTTCATCGACTGCGGGTCGTCGTCGAGGTCGGGGCGCTTGTGCTTCAGGATGTCGGTGAGGCCGAAGCAGAACTTCACCTCGGGGTTGAGTTTGAAGAAGGGGAGATAGAAATCGCAACCCATGCCCACGGTGAGGTAGGCGTCGGCGGTGTTGAACTTCAGATAGTCCGACTTCTTCTTGCCCACGTCGAAGGCTCCCATCGCTCCCACCGTCACGTAGGGGCGGGCGTTCTGCCAGCGCTTGCCCGATATCTTGAGGTCGAGCGGCAGCAGCACGTAGGCGTTCTTCACCTCCTGGCGGCGTTTCTCTCCGCTCACGTGGTCGAGCATCTCCACCGTCTTGCTTCCGAACGACATTCCGGGGGAGAAGCGGAGGTTGAGATACTGGTGGAGCCTCAGGTCGCCGAGCACGGTGACGTTGATTCCGGGCGATACCGAAGGCACTTCCATAAACCATTGCTGGCCGTCGTCCGTGACGTATCCGTTGTGGGTGAATTTGAAGTCCTGCAGGCTCATCCCGACCGAGAAACCGAGGTGCCAGCGCTTCAGGTCGGCGTAGGGGCGGTTTTCGATCTTGTCGTTGGGACGCGCCAATGCCCCCGACACTGCGGTGAGTATCAGGAGGATAAGCGTGGCCATGCGGCGGCCGAGGGGATGAAAACTGGTTCTGAAATTCATTAAATAGTAAACGCGCCCCTCCCCGCTATTATTGTTTTTGCCGTCCGGGGCGATGATTTTGCCCCGATTTTTTGCTCCGTTCGCTCGGTTTTGCTATTTTTGCAACTGATTATGACCCCGAATCCCATAGAGAAAAGCAACGTTTCCGCCGGTCAGGCCATGGACTGGGAGCGGCTGATATGCGACCGCCGGCTGGGGCTGGAGGAATACCACGATCCGCGCCACCACACGCGTTCCGACTTCCAGCGCGACTACGACCGGCTCATCTTCTCCTCCCCCTTCCGCCGCCTTCAGAACAAGACGCAGGTGTTCCCCCTTCCGGGCAGCATCTTCGTCCACAACCGCCTCACCCACTCGCTGGAGGTCTCCTCCGTGGGTCGGTCGCTGGGTCACGAGGTGGCCATCCGCCTCAAGGAGCGTTACGCGGGGCAGGAGCTCCACTCCCGCTTCGACGACATCCGCGACATCGTCTCCGCCGCCTGCCTCTGCCACGACCTTGGGAATCCCCCCTTCGGGCATTCGGGCGAGAAGACCATCTCCACCTTCTTCAGCGAGGGTAGGGGACAGGAGTTCCGGCCGCTGCTCAGCGACCGCCAGTGGGCCGACTTCATCAACTTCGAGGGTAACGCCAACTCCTTCCGACTGCTGGCCCACCGCTTCAACGGCCGCCGCGAGGGGGGAATGGCGATGACATATTCCACGCTGGCCTCCATCGTGAAGTATCCCTACACCTCCCTCCACGCCGGGAAGGCCGGCAAGTTCGGCTTCTTCGAGAGCGAGGAGGAGATCTACCGCCGCGTGGCCTCGCAGCTCGCCATCCCCGAGCTCGAGCCTGGCCGCTTCGCCCGCCATCCGCTGGTGTATATCATGGAGGCGGCCGACGACATCTGCTATCAGATAATGGACATCGAGGACTCCCACAAGCTCCGCATCCTCCCCACGTCGAAGGTCACCGAACTGCTGCTCGGCTTCTTCCCCGACGAGCGGAAGGCCCGCATGGAGCGCACCATGGCCAAGCTCGACGACCCCAACGAGAAGGTGGCCTATCTCCGCAGCAGCGTGGTGGGGGCGATGGTGGAGGGATGCGCCGACGCCTTCATCGAGCTGGAGCCGCGGATCATGCGCGGAGAGCATCCCGGGCCGCTTGTTGAGAAGATGGAGCCCCGCCTCCGCGACGCCTACGGGGAATGCTCCAAGACCGCCTGGAGCCGCATCTATTGCGCCCGCGAGGTGGTGGATATCGAGCTGGCCGGCAACCGCATCGTCTCCTTCCTGATGGACGTGCTCACCGACGCCGTGATGAACCCCGACAAGAACTATTCGCGGCTTCTGCTGGAGATAATCCCCGAGCAGTACAACACCCGCGCCCGCGACCCCTACGGACGTCTGCAGAGCGTTCTCGACCACATCTCGGGCATGACCGACGTCTACGCCCTCGACCTCTACCGCAAACTCAACGGCCACTCCCTCCCGGCCGTCTAAGATAAAATGAATGCTATGAAAGTAAACATAAAAGGATATCTCCTATTGCTGCTTCTTGCGCTGGGCACCCTGTTGGCTTCGGCGCAGACCTACACCCCGGAGGATATCCGGAACATCCGCACCGACGGCTCGCCCGTGGCCGTGGCCGATCCAGCGGGTCTGCTCTCCAAGGCTACCCGCGAGGCCGTCGACGCCCGTCTGGCGGCGCTGCGTGCCCAGACCACTGCGGAAGTGGCCGTGGTGGTGGTGCCCTCAATCGGCGACACCCCCATCGAAGATTGGAACGAGCAGGTGTTCACCAGCTGCGGCATCGGCAAGAAAGACAAGGACAACGGCGCTCTGCTCACCATCGCCGTCAACGACCGCAAGACCCACCTCACCACCGGCTACGGACTCGAGGGCGTGCTTACCGACTATGCCTGCAAGCAGATAGTGGAGCGCACGGTGATCCCCAACATGAAGGCCGGCAATCTCGACCAGGCCGTCGACCAGTCGACGACGCTCATCTGCGAGGCCGTCTCCGACCCCGCCGTGGCCGAGGAACTCCGCAGCACGCAGGGAGAGGGTCAGGCCGTGCAGTATCTCTCCAAGGAGATCCTCTGGCAGTTCGCCTGCATCCTGGCCACGATGGCCTTCCTCTTCTGCCTCGCCCTCTTCTGCTGGGACCTGGTGGCCAACTCCCGCAGCAAATACGACAACTATCAGCGCGCCGTGATGTGGCGCCGCCATCTGGTGACATATTTCATTGGCGGTATCCTCTCGATGCTCACCGGCATGATCTTCTTCCTGCTGGCGCTGTTCATCTACAGGATGTACCGCACCAAGCCCCGGCGCTGCCCCACCTGCGGCCATAAGATGAAGCGCCTCTCCGAGGAGCAGGACAACGAGCTGCTCTCCGACTCGCAGGATTTCGAGGAGAAGATAAAGACCGTTGACTACGACGTGTGGGAATGCCCCCAGTGCGGCACGATAGAGCGCTTCCCCTTCAAGGCCAACCAGAAGAAATATACGGAATGTCCGGCCTGCCACACGGTGGCGATGTGTCTGGAGTGCGACCGCATCGTGGTGCCCGCCACCACCCGCCGCGAGGGCCGCGGCGAGCGCATCTACGAATGCCGCTACTGCCACCATCAGAAGCGCATACCCTACAGGATTCCCCCCAAAGACGACGGCATGGGCGGTCTGATGGCCGGTGCAGTGGCCGGTTCGATCCTCTCGGGAGGCCGGGGCGGCGGAGGCGGTTTCGGAGGCGGCAGCTTCGGAGGCGGTTTCGGCGGCGGATCCACCGGCGGCGGCGGTGCGGGCGGCAGCTGGTAGCGGGGGCTAACCGGCTGAGAGCTAAAAATTCATCCCTTTCGGCTTAACATAATCCAAGCTATTATGTTTTAGAAAATAGGGATGCGATTTGCATAATTGCCCCGCGAGTTGTAATTTTGCATTGTTTAGACTCTTTAAGATAAGCATCAATATGAAGAAACCGAATCGAATACTGGCCGAAAAACTGCTGCAGATCAGCGCTGTTAAACTTCAGCCCGACATGCCCTTCGTATGGGGTTCGGGTTGGAACTCGCCTATCTACAACGACAACCGCCGAATCCTCTCCTATCCCGATGTCCGCAACTATATCAAGGTGGAGCTGGCCAAGAACGTGCTCGAGCACTATCCCGAGGCCGACGTGGTGGCTGCCGTGTCGACTCCCGCGATATCTTTCGGAATGCTCACAGCCGACGTGCTGGGCCTTCCCTTCATCTATGTCCGCAACACGCCCAAGGACCACGGACTGGAGAACATGATCGAGGGAAATCTGCGCACAGGCCAGCGGGTGGTGATGATAGAGGACATCGTCTCCACCGGCGGCGGCTCCATCAAGGCCGCCGAGGTGATCCGCAACGCCGGGGGCGAGGTGCTCGGCGGCGTCTGCGTCTTCAACTACGAGTTCCCGATGTCGGTGAAGCGTCTCCACGACAACAACGTCGAGATGGTTTCCCTCTGCGACTACAACACCCTCGTGGAGACGGCGATCGATATAGAATACATTCATCCCTCGGAAGAGAACACCCTGAAGGAATGGCGCAAGGATCCTGCCAACTGGGTGCCCGGGGCTATAGATTAACACACATACAGTTATGGCAACATTCAAAAGCTCGGAGACCGACGTACTGGCTCCGGCGGACAAGGTATACCGCAAACTTTCCAATCTCGAGGCCCTCGGGGAGACGCTCAAAGACGTTCCCCCCGAGAAGATAGAGGCCCAGCAGCTCGAGCAGCTCAAGGAGGTGAGGGTTACTCCCGACACCATCTCCTTCCCCGGCGGACCGGTGGGCGAGGTGGTGCTGCGCAAGACCGACTGCGAGGAGCCGACGCTCATCCGTCTCGAGGGCGTAGGCACGCCCGTGCCCCTCTCGCTCTCGCTCCACATCACTCCCGTGAGCGAGTTCACCTGCGTGTGCCAGGTGGAGGCCTCGCTGCAGATTCCGGCCATGCTCAAGCCCATGGTTCAGGGTCCGCTCCAGAAGATGGTCGACCAGTTCGCCCAGATGCTCCGTCAGATCCCTTTTGACAAAGAATAAGAATTTGAACAGAATCCTCAAAGGCGCGGCTGCGGCTGCGCTTCTTCTTATACCGGCATCCTGCAACACGGTCGACGACACACGCCTGCCGACGATGACGGTCTACAGCAGCCTCACCCCCGACGCGACGTGGATAAGCTACGGCGCCACCTACTACGGAGCGTTCAGCTATTTCATCAAGTCGGA
>X378_Fat_Sand_Rat__coassemble_233_pt1 | contig 11660 bp, 9 predicted proteins | sample X378_Fat_Sand_Rat__metabat2_low_PE_004 | metagenome-assembled genome bin X378_Fat_Sand_Rat
TCTCTAACCTCTAACCTCTAACCTCTAAACACCAAAAAACAAGCGCGAAGCAAGATTTTTTGCAAAGATAACAAACCATTTTGTGAATTTTGGTGTTTCTTTAACAAAAAATAAGCTAAAACCCAAAATTATGAAATCTATCAGAAACTCCCTTTCAGGACTGCTGTTGTTGCTCGCGTTTCTTGTTCCTCTCTGCGCCCATGCCGGCGACCGGGGGAGGATGTCGCTCGGTCTCGCTGCCGGTTACGCAAGCTACAACGACGGCGGATATCTCACCGTAAACTATCAGTATTCCTTCGCCGACCACTTCCGCATAGCCCCCGATCTGGGATATGTGTTCCGCAACGAAGGGAAGTCGGCCTTCATCCTCGACGTCGACATGCATTTCCCGTTTCGCGTGGCAAAGGGGTTCGCACTCTACCCCCTCGCCGGACTCACGCTCAACAACTGGGACTACAAGTATGACGGCCACGCCACCCGCTTCGGCGGCAACATCGGCGCCGGAATGGAACTCAACATCACCAACTACTTCAAGATCTCCCTCCAGGGCAAGTACTCCTTCATGAAAGACACCGGCGGAGCCTTCGTAGGCCTCGGCCTCCACTACTGCTTCTAACCAAGGCAGGAGTGACAGAAGCGACCTGGAGCGACCAGAAGCGACTTGGAGCGACCTTAGCTCCGCTAAGGTCGGGGGGGGAAAAAGGTCGGGGGGAAAGATAACGAAAAGAGCGCGCGAAAGATCCAATCTTTCGCGCGCTCTTTTATGGTAGGGGTGATGCCCTCGTTTACTTGAGAGCGTCCTTTACTGCATCGTTGGGAACCATTTCCTCTTTGAAGACGTAAGCACCGGTCTTGGGGCTTTTCTCCATCTTGATGACTTTGCTGTAGGTACGTCCTTCACCTTTCTGAATAGACGCGACGGTTTTCTTTGCCATGGGTCAGTGCTTATTTTATTTCTTTGTGAATGGTCATTTTCTTCAGGATGGGGTTGTATTTCTTCAACTCCAGACGGCCTGTTGTGTTCTTGCGGTTTTTGGTGGTGATGTAACGAGACATACCGGGCATGCCGCTTGCCTTATGTTCGGTGCACTCGAGGATTACCTGAACTCGATTGCCTTTTGCTTTCTTTGCCATTGTTTATGCGGATTTTAGAGGGAGAGGATTCTGATGTCTTTAAAGTCGAGGATACCGTCGGCCTCTGCCTTCTTGAGGGCTGCGTTGAGGCCGATCTTGTTGATGGTGCGGAGCGCGCGGCACGAGAGACGGAGCTCGATCCACATATCCTGCTCTACCCAGTAGAATTTCTTTGTATGCAGGTTCACCTCGAATTTGCGTTTTGTGCGACGCTTCGAGTGGGACACGTTATTGCCTACCTGCGCTTTTTTGCCTGTGATCTGACAAACTTTTGACATGGCTTTGTTTATTTTCTTTTAATTTTTACTTCAGTTGCTGTTCTGAGTGCCATCTCAATCTCATATCGTCACTAACTGCATCATTTTCAGCGACTTTTAAGGATGTGCCACAAAACGGTTACAAAGTTACTGCTTTTTTCGCTAATATCCAAATCTTTATCCTCTTTTTCGCCAAAAAATTTCAATTCTCCTTTTTTCGGCTCATTTTCGGGCGGCGCGGCGGAGCGGATAGACTGCCGTCAGCAGTTTGTTGCGCAGCAGCGGATTCAGTTCGGGATGTGCCGAGAGATAGGCGTCGACTTCTGCCATCGCCTCCGCGCTCCGGTGGGAGTCGAGCAGCGACTCGCACCATCCCGCCGGGAAGAAGATGTCGCCGGTGCGCTGCACCTCGGGCAACTCCTCCAGAGCGGGTCTGATATACTTCAGCGATTCCTTCTGCCGCAGGGGATGATTGAGCAGCGAGAGCGCCGTCTCGGCCCAGGGCTCTATCTGCCTGCCTTCAGGGGTGAGCAAACGTGCGAATACTTTGTCGCGCTCCTTCCCGTCGGGATTCACCGCGGGGGAGATGAAGTCAAACCGCGCCACCCGGTCGGGATTCTCGAGTCGGCCGCGCTGGGTGGAGATTATCTCTTCCCAGCGCTCGGGATATCGAATGGCCAGTTCATAAGCCATCCGCATGAAGTCGTTCTCGTTGAGCAGGGGCGACTTGCCCTCCTCCCATATCGAGAGCATTCTCTCGCACGCGGCGGGCGAGGTGGCGTTGTATATAAGGTTCCGAAGAAGCGCCGTGCGGCAGGATGCCACGGGATGGGTGTCCATCAGCGTGAGCATCTCCCTCTCTACTTCCCGCTTCAGCGAATCGGACAGATAACTCAGTGTCCCGCCCAGATATCCCGCCAGCATAGAGGCGGTCTGGGGTTCCTTCTCCTTTCCGATCGTGCCCACCAGACACTCCACCCACTCGCGGTCGCCGATTCTCTTGGCGAGCCAGTTCTCGTGGAGATTCATCCAGAAAGCGAGTTTGCCGGCGGGTGTGAGTGCCGGAAGAGAGTCGGATGCAACGGCATGGAGCAGTCGGCTTTGACTCGCGGTGTCGGTGGTGAAGATTCCGTAACCCTTCCCGTCGGAGTTGGGGATGAGCATGTAGTCGGAACCCCGCAACAGCGGATTGCGAACGAGGTCGGGGAGGGGTATCCGCTCCTCTGCCCGTTCGGAGGTCATGGTCACGCTCTTCTCGAATTCGTTGCCGTCGGGAAGCGCTATCCTGACGTTGAACTTCTGCGGCCAGAGATTCCCATTGCCTACGGAATCTCCGCTGAAAGCTTCGCGCTGGGTCACAATGAGTTTGCCGTCGGAAATCTTCGCATGGATTTCCGGCATACCGGCCTCCTCCACCCATACGCGGCAGAATTCGCGCACCGGGAAGTCGGTGTGGTTCTGCAGGCATTCCCTCAGATCGGGCCAGTCGGCGTTTGAATAACCGAATTTCTCGATGTATTCGCGGATTCCGGCCCTGTAGGCATCTTCGCCGATGAGCTCTACGAGTTTCCGCATCACCACCGGTGCCTTGTTGTAGATGATGGAGTTGTAGATGAGTCCGGCGTCGCGCATGTTGCCGAGTTCCTGCTCTATTGGGGTGCGTCCGTCGGTGCGGTCGTCGTATAGCGCGGCGGCAAGATAGCTGCGGAGCCAGGTGATGTCGTGGTCGTATTCGGGAAGTGCCTCGCGCGTGATAGCGGCGGCGAAGTAGTTGGCGAAAACCTCCTTCACCCAAACCTCGTTAAACCACTTCATCGTCACGTAATCGCCAAACCACATGTGGCTTGTCTCGTGGGCGATGAGTTGCGAGCGGCGCAGGCGTTCCTCGGGGGTGGGATTCTCGCCTAAGAAGATGGAGTTGTCGTTGTAGAATGTCGCACCGGTGTGCTCCATACCGCCGAACTGAAAACCGGGCAACACAACTATGTCGTATTTCGCGAAGGGATACGCGCGGTCGGTGAAACGCTCCTGCCAGAGGAGAGCCTGCTCCACTTCGGCGATCACCTGCGGCAGCTGGGCAACGCGCTTGGGGTCGGTTTCGCGGTGGAACGCACCGATCTTTCTCCCCTCGGGCGCGATGAATTCGTCATATTTGAAATTACCGGCCGCGAAAGCGAAAAGATATGTGCTGAGGGGTTCGGTGGGAAGGAATCTGACTTCCCTGCGTCCATCTTTGAGACGCTTCTCCTTGGCGACCTTGCTGTTGCCTACTGCATGCCAGCTTTCCGGCACCGTGAGGGTCAGCCGGAATTCACCCTTGATGTCGGGCTGGTCGAAACAGGGGAAGACACTGCGGGCATGGTCGGGAACGAAGAGGGTGTAGAGATAGTCGTCTCGGCGGTTGAGATGACGCGAATCGGCTGTGAAGGAGATTTCTATACTGTTCTTCCCTTTCTTAAGGGCGCGGTCGGGAATGAAGATATGCTCCTTCTCGACAGAAAGACCCTCTGCCGCACCGAAAAGTTTGCCGTTCACCTTCACCTTTCCGAGTTTATCGGCTCCGGGAAGGAAGTCGAGGGCGAGCTCGCCGCCGGCAGGCGTGTAGTTGAACGAGAGTTTAAGAGAGCCGGTGACATCCTCGGCGACATTGTCGGGAATATCGAACCGCAGCTCGTATACGGGTCGGGCGATCCTGTCGTGGCGCTCACGGGCAAGTTCAGCCGACACTCCGGCCTCGCGAACCGCTGCCGAGAGTCCGAAACAGATGAAGATTAAAGTTAGAAGAAGATATTTTCGCATTGACTTTCCGAGTCACCCTTGGTTTCTAATCGTCGTTGATTTCCTCCTGCTCCTTGTAGTTGTTGCGGAGCATCTTGATCAGCATCACCATGGCGTGGTTGGTGGCCGACTCTATCACCTGCTGGCGGTTGCCCTTGAAATGTATCATCTCGCTGGCTACCTTGTCGCCGTATTTTGCAGCGATCCAGACTGTTCCCACGGGTTTGAACTTCGTTCCGCCGTTGGGTCCCGCGATACCGGTGGTGGCCATCGCGCAGTCGGTCTGCATCAGTTTGGCGACTCCGCGAACCATCTGCTCGGCCACGGGTTTGCTCACGGCTCCATAGCGGCCGAGATCTCCGCGCGACACTCCCAGCACCTTCGCCTTCACGTCGTTGCTGTAGCTGACGACGCTACCGAGGAAGTAGGCCGACGAACCCGAATTCTGCGTGATCTGATGGGCGATGTTGCCGCCTGTGCAGCTCTCCGCGCAACTCACGGTGAGCTCGCGTTCGGTGAGGAGTTCGCCGAGCACCTGGCTTACGCTCTTGTCGTCCATCGTCACGGTCTCCTCGGAGAAGATGGCGCTCAGACTCTGCTGATACTGGTTCATCTTGAACCGAAGGAGCTCGACTCCGGAGTTCACTCCGGTAAGCGTGACCTTGGTCACGAGGTTGTCGGTGTCGATCTTGATCTTGACATAGTCGGGGAGATGCGCCTCGAAGTGACGCATGATGTTCTTCAGCTCATCCTTGGTGTAGCCGTAGATCACTATATGTCGATGCTCGGTGACGGGGTTGTCGCCCGTCTTCACCTTCTTATCCGAATTGTTCATATCCTTTACGTAGATTAAAGGTTAATTCAAATCACGACTCTCGCGAAGGGCGGGGCCTCGAGCTGGCCGAAGTCGCGGACCTTGTATTTGTAGTATCCGGCTATCGCCACCATCGCCGCGTTGTCGGTGGTGAATTTGCGTGCCGGAATCCATGGTTTAACGTTTAGCGAGCCGCATAAGTTTGCTACGGCCTCCCTCACGCCCGAATTCGCCGACACTCCGCCGCCGATCGCCACCTCTTTGACTCCTGTCTGTATGATGGCTTTCTTCAGCTTGTCGAGAAGGATGTCGATGATCGTTGCCTGAAGAGAGGCGCAGAGATCGGCCTTGTTTTCCTCGATGAAACCGGGATTTTCCGCGATGGCGTCGCGCAATGTGTAGAGGAAGGAGGTCTTCAGCCCGCTGAAGGAATAGTCGAGTCCGGGGATGTGCGGTTTGCTGAACCTGAAGCGCTTCGGATCTCCTTCGGCGGCCAGGCGGTCGATATGCGGTCCGCCGGGATAGGGGAGCCCGATCACCTTGGCGCATTTGTCGAAGGCCTCTCCGGCGGCGTCGTCGATGGTCTGCCCTAAAATCTCCATATCCATCGGCGATTTCACCATCACTATCTGGGAGTTTCCACCCGAGATCAGCAGGCAGAGATAGGGGAATTCCGGAACGGGATCATCCTCTTTCTCGCGGATGAAGTGGGCGAGCACATGCCCGTGAAGATGGTTCACGTCGAGCAGGGGAATGCCGAGCCCGATGGCCATTCCCTTGGCGAAGGAGGTGCCTACGTGCAGCGAACCCAGCAGACCGGGGCCGCGGGTATAGGCGATGGCGTCGAGATCCTTCTTGTCGACGCCGGCCTGACGGAGCGCCTCCGAAACCACGGGGACGATATTCTGTTGATGGGCTCTCGAGGCAAGCTCGGGCACGACTCCGCCGTAGGCCTCATGCACCTTCTGACTGGCGATGACGTTGCTCAACAGCACTCCGTCGCCGATCACTGCCGCCGAAGTGTCGTCGCAACTCGACTCGATTCCCAATATTATATCACTCACAATTTCAAATTTTAATGATCCGAGCTCTCAGAGCTGTCCGAGTTCTCCGAGTTCTCTGAGTTCTCCGAGTTCTCTGAGTTCTCCGAGTTCTCCGAGATTCCCACAAAATCTACGCAAAGTTAACAAATTGTGCTAAATTTATAAAACAAATTAGGGGATAATTGATTAATTTTGCAGTCCATGAGTCCCAAATCAGCCGTAAGGGCGACATACAAGATACTCCGCACCATCCTTTTCACCGCATTTTTCGTTGTGGTGGGAGTCTTCCTTATCCTCTATGTCGCCCTCTCCATCCCGGCTGTGCAAAGCCGCATCAAGGGCGAGCTCGAGAAAGCGGCTTCGGAATATATCGGAGCCAGTCTCACGGCTCAGAAACTGTCGATCCGCCCCTTCAACGAGGTGCGGCTCGAACAGGTGCGCCTCCTCGATCCGCAGGGACACCGGGTGGCCGACATCGAGAAGGTGGGAGCTGGCATCAACCTCTGGCGACTCATGGCCGACGGCAAGATTGAGATAAACTACGCCGAAATCATCGGTCTGGACGCCCGTATCTGGCAGGAACGCAAGGATGCTCCTCTCAACATCCAGTTCCTCATCGACGCCTTCAAACCGAAAGACAAGAACAAGCCTCCCACGAAGTTCGACCTCAAACTGCGCAACATCGTGATCCGCAAGTCGCAGGCGTCGTTCGACCGCCTCTGGCAACCCCGCCTCGCCGACACGCGCCGCATCGACTTCAACCATCTCAAGGTGACCGATCTCCGCGCCGACGTGGCCATCCCGCTGCTGAAGAACGACGACTTCGAAATCGACCTCCGCCGCCTGGCTCTCCGCGAACGCTCCGGGCTCACAATCGAGACCCTCTCGCTCTTCACCCACATCACGGCGAAAAGCATCGATGTGAAAAACCTCAAGATAAAACTCCCCGGCACAGACATCCGGCCTTCCGACATCCATCTCTCCTTCAACAGTTTCAAGGAAATACCCGGCGCTCTCGAAAAGGGCACGCATATCCTCACGATCGACAATGCCAAGGTCTCTCCCTCCGACTTCGCTCCCTTCCTCCCGGCTCTTTCCCGCTTCGAAGGGAAATACGCTCTCTCGCTCGATGCCGAGGGCAACTCGGGCCGCATCCGTCTGGAGGATCTGAAGATCGCCTCTCCCTCTGGCAATAAGATTCTCGACCTCGCCGCGGATGTGTCGGATCCTCTGGAGCCGGAAAAACTCGCTCTCGACCTGAAGAGGCTGGCGCTCAATGCCGACCGCGAACTGATCGACAACGTCCTCGCAATGGTGCCCTCGCTGAAAGGGGATGTCAGAAGCAAGATCGCTAAACTCGGCGACGTCACTCTCGAAGCGGGTGGGAAGCTGTCCCTACGAGACAGGAGCGGGGAAGGAACAGCGTCAGTCGCCACTGCTGTGGGCGATCTCGACCTCGACTTCGACGGCGTCTGGCGCGCCGACGGCAATATAGCGGCCAACCTGAAGGCTGCCACGGAATCGCTCGATCTCGGTTCACTGCTCGACAACAAGCAGCTCGGTCTGATTGCGGCCAGGGTGGAGGGACAGTTCTCGGGCAATCCGAAGAACTTCGACGCCTCGGCAAAAGGGGAGGTTCCCTTCGTCGACTTCAAGTCATACCGCATCTCCAACATCCGCTTCGATGCCGCGAAAGAGGGGAAAGGCATCAAGGGGAAGATCGAGGTAAATGATCCGGCCGCCATAATCACCGCCGACGCCGACTGCCTGCTCGCAGGGGCCGCATCGCGCTGGAACCTCACCGCGGATATCGGCCAACTCCGACCGGCTCTCGTGGGTCTGCTGCCGAAATATCCGGGCGCCTCTCTGAAGGGTTACATCACTGCCGACGTCAGCGGCAACAATCCCGACAACCTTCTCGGAGAGGTGAGAATGAGCGAGCTGGACATCCGTCCCGATGCCGACACGCACCTTCCGTTTGAAAACATAACCGTCACATCGGCTCTCGACGAGGGCCACCGCAGCTTCGAACTCGACGCCGGAGCGGTCTACGCGCAAGTCTCGGGTGAGTACACCCCCTCGCTGCTGGTTCCCTATTTCCGCAACATCGTGGCCGAAGCGCTGCCCGCTCTCGTCACTCCGGCGAAGGAAGACCGCTCTCCGGGCCGGAGCCTCGACTTCCTGGTGCGCGTGGAGGAGGACCGCCGGCTCTTCGATTTCCTCAAATTCCCGATGAAACCGCTCTCGGCTGTGGAGGCGAGGGGAAACTGGCGGGAAGAGACCGGAGTACTCACGGCCGACATCACTGCTCCCTATCTGCTGAAGGGAACCAACAAACTGGTGAAGAATTTCGGTCTGGCTCTCACTGCCTCCCGGGAGAAGGGCATCGACGGAAAGGCTTCCATCAACATGCCGATGAAGAACGACCGCGCCAACTTCTCGCTCGCTTTCAACGCGGCCGCCGACAACGTGGCCACGGCTCTGGGATGGAAGATGGACCAGGTGACCGACAACCAGGGAAACATCCTGCTAAATATAGCCGTGGCGAAGAATCTTCTCACCGGCCGGCCCGATGTCTTCGCCACTATCGACAAGTCTGGTTTCCGTCTCTCGGGTTCGGAGTGGACCATCAACCCCGCCACGGTGAAGTATGCCGACAATACCGTCACGGTCAACGACCTGAAGATATGGCATGCCCTCCAGTATATCGACATCAACGGAAAGGCTTCGAAAGATCCGGCCGATATGCTCACGGTGGATCTGGCCGGGATCGACCTCTCCTATATCTTCGACGTTCTCAACATCAACTATGTCGATTTCGGAGGCGTGGCCACGGGAAAGGCATATGCGTCGCAGCTGTTTTCCGGGGCACCGGTGCTCGAGGTGAAGCGACTCGACGTCAAGAACTTCTCCTACAACAATGCCCCTCTCGGCGACGCCGTGATAGAAAGTCATTGGGACAATGCGGAGAAGATGGTGGCCATCAACGCCGACATCGACGACCACAAGGAGTCGACGGCCACTGTGCGCGGCGGCGTCTATGTAACCCGCGACTCGCTCTCCTTCGACTTCAACGCCCGCAAGATCAACGTGGCCCTGCTCAAGCCTTTCATGTCGGGCTTCACGAGCAGTGTGGAGGGGCAGGCATCGGGCCATGTCAAGCTCTACGGCACATTCAAGGATATCGATCTCGGTGGCGCGGTACTGGCCGACACCATCACCATCCGCTGCGACCAGACCAACGTCTATTACTCCGGTTCCGACTCGGTGTTCTTCTCCCCGGGACGCATCTCCATCCCGCACATCAGGGTATACGACCGATACGGCCATTCGGGGCTGCTGCGCGGTGAGGTGACACACAACTTCCTGCACGACGCCTCCTTCTCGTTCGACCTGACCGACGCCCGCCAGTTGCTATGCTACGACACCGACGCCCGCTCGGGCGACTTCTGGTACGGCCGCGTATTCGCCAACGGTTCGGCTGCCCTGCGCGGTCGGCCGGGTCTGATCAACCTCGACATCAACATGACCACGGCTCCCAACTCCACGTTCACGTTCGAACTCGACGAGAACGAGACGGCTGTCGACTATACATTCCTCACTTTCTCCGACCGCCGCAAGGAGCGGGAGATGGCCGAGCTGAAGGTGGAGGAGAGCTTAGAGGAGAAATTCTCGAAGAAGGTGGAGACCAAGCAGCTGGACAAGAGTGACATCTTCGCGATGAACCTCGGACTCACCGTAACTCCGGAATGCACCCTGACGCTGGTGATGGATCCGAAGGCTGGCGACAAGATCGTTGCCCACGGTCAGGGAGGCATCCGCATGGCCTACAACAGCGAGTCGGACGTCTTCAACCTTTACGGAAAGTATACGCTCGACTCGGGCAACTACAATTTCTCGCTGCAAGACCTCATCCTTCGAAACTTCAAGATAGAGCGGGGGAGTTCAATATCGTTCAACGGCGACCCGATGCAGGGGGTGCTCGACATCACCGCATCCTACCGCGTCAACACCTCCCTCACCGACCTTGACAGCAGCTTCGGCTCCGACCCCGACCTGAAGCGAACCAGCGTACCCGTCGATGCCCTGCTGAAAGTCACGGGCGACATCCAGTCGCCGGAGATTGCGTTCGACCTGCGCCTGCCTACCGTAACGGCCGAGGTGGAACGCAAGGTGAAGAGCATCGTCTCCACGGAAGACATGATGAACCGCCAGGTGATCTATCTGCTGGTGCTCAACCGCTTCTACTCTCCCGAATATACCGGAAGCGAGGGACAGGGCGGTGAACTCGCATCGGTGGCGTCGAGCACAATCTCGTCGCAGATATCGAACATCATCGGTTCGATCACCGACAAATTCACCCTCGCTCCGCAGTTCCGCTCGGAGCGAAGCGACTTCTCCGACCTGGAGGTCGACGTGGCGCTATCTTCGCGACTCTTCAACAACCGGTTGCTCATCAACGGCGTTGTGGGTTATCGCGACAAGAGCACGTCGCAGTCCACATTCATCGGCGACTTCGATCTGGAGTATCTGCTCAACCGAAGCGGCTCGCTGCGCCTGAAGGCATACAACCACTTCAACGACGCCTCCTACTATTTGAAATCGGCCCTCACCACGCAGGGCCTCGGCATAATCTACCGTAAGGATTTCGACAACTTCTTCAAATTCCTCCGACCACGACGGAAGAATAAGAAACAATAAAACTCCGATAAAACTGACTTTAATGCTATGATAACAATCGACGGAATAATTGAAAGAATCGGTCTGCGAACCAAAAACAACTCTATCGGTCTGGCCCTGAGCGGTGGAGGAGCACGCGGATTCACACACCTCGGCACTTTGATGGCCCTCGAGGAATTCGGCATCCGGCCCACGATAGTCTCGGGTGTGTCGGCGGGTTCGATTGCGGCCGTACTCTACGCCGCGGGTCTCACGCCCCCACAGATCAAGGAATGCTTCAAGGAGGCCGGAAGCATCGGCGACTTCCGCGACTGGCAGGTGCCCAAAGACGGTATCTTCAACCTCAACAAGTTCGCGAAACTCCTCGACAGCTGGTTGCCTGTGAAAAACCTCGAGGAACTCAAGATTCCGGCCGTTGTGTGCGCCACCAACATAGAGCGCGCCACCCAGACCGCATGGGCCAAGGGGGAGATCGTTCCCCGCGTGGTGGCGTCGTGCAGTATACCGGTGGTGTTCAAACCGGTCCGCATCAACGGTTCGCACTATGTCGACGGGGGAGTGCTCCACAACCTTCCCGCATGGGCTATCCGCGACTACTGCAAGACGCTTATCGGGTGCAACTGTTCGCCGGTCGACCGCTCCTACCGCTACAAGAGCTCTATTCTCGACGTGGCGATGCGCACGTTCTCGCTGGCGATGAAGGCGAACGTGCTGCAGGACCTCAACCTCTGCGACTATATCATAGCCCCCGACGATGTGGCGAAGACCAAGACCTTCGACCTCGGCAGCATCGACACCATGATGCTGAAAGGCTACGAAGCCGCCTGCCGCGTCCTCGACAAAGTCAAAGGTTAAAGGTTAAAGGTTAAAGGTTAAAGGTTAAAGCGCGAAGCGCAAAACCGCGGAGCGGCGTAAGATTTGAGATACTGTGTTGATTTCCAAATTTTGGACAGG
>X378_Fat_Sand_Rat__coassemble_236_pt1 | contig 11589 bp, 10 predicted proteins | sample X378_Fat_Sand_Rat__metabat2_low_PE_004 | metagenome-assembled genome bin X378_Fat_Sand_Rat
TGCATCGACGAATTCCAGCAGATCGGCGAGTTCAAGGAATCGCTGTCGGTTCAGAAGAGGCTCCGGGGAGTGTGGCAGCACCAGCAGAACGTGTCGTATTGCCTCTTCGGCAGCAAGCGCCATCTGATGGAGAAGATATTCCAAAGTTCCCGAATGCCTTTCTATATGTTCGGCGAGATGATGCGCCTCGAATGCATACCCACCGATTACTGGGTGCCCTTCATCCGCGAGCGCTTCGGAAAATACGGTAAGGAGATTTCGGAAGAGATGGCGGCGGAGATATGCGCCGAGGTAAGCAACTATTCCTCATACGTTCAGCAATTGGCCTGGAATGTAATGATGCAGGCCGGCGAGATAGTCACCTGGAAGAATATCGAGGATGGTATGACGGCGCTGGTGGAGCAGACAGACGCTCTTTTCGTGCAGCAGACGGAGGATCTCACCGACTATCAGATGAACTTCCTGCGCGTGCTTGGCAACGGCGCCACCCGAAACATCTACCGGGCCGCTCAGGAAACAGGTCTGTCGCTGGGAACACGCTCAAATCTCGACCGCCTCAAGTCCTCGCTGCTCGAGCGCGAGCTGATACGCCGCGACGCCGACGGTGTGCGTTTCGCCGATCCCCTCTTCGAGCGCTGGTTCCGCCACAACTTCAGGTAGTTCCCATCCCTATCGTTGCCGTTCCGCTTTTGAGCAGCAGGCCCCGCATGGTTCGAAAAATTCAATCCATTCACGAGAAATTTCATAAATTTCTTTGAATTTCCAAATTATTATTATAATTTTGCAAGCAGAAACATAAACGGCATGAAAAGAAGCATAAATATTCAGGGTTGGTGGCGCATCGGTGATTCCCTCCGATGGGCTCTGCCTGTATGCTGATTGCCAGCCAGGTTGATTTTTTAAAGCGTTATCGTTTGTGCCATCGGAATCTCATTGACTCCGATGGCATTCTTTTTTCACCCCGATCAATCACCCTAAAGATATGAACCAAACCCACACCCCCCGCACCTCCTCCCCCGCTGTTGCCGACCCCTTCCTCCCCGTAGACGAAGAGGGCTTCTACGGCTCTTTCGGCGGAGCCTTCATCCCCGAAATCCTCCACAGCAACATCGAGCGCCTCAAGGAAGCCTACGCCCGGTATGTCGACGACCCCGAATTCAACGCCGAGTTCGAGAAGCTACTCGCCGACTATGTGGGCCGCCCCACTCCCCTCTACCATGCCCGCCGCCTCTCCGAGCGCTACGGCACCAACATCTACCTCAAGCGCGAGGATCTCGCCCACACCGGCGCCCACAAGATCAACAACGCCATCGGTTCGGTGCTCCTCGCCAAGCGCATGGGCAAGAGCCGCATCATCGCCGAGACCGGCGCCGGCCAGCACGGCGTGGCGGTAGCCACCGTCTGCGCCCTGATGGGTCTGCAGTGCGTGGTCTACATGGGCGCGACCGACGTGGCCCGCCAGCGCCCCAACGTGGAACGCATGCGAATGCTCGGCGCCGAGGTCCGTCCCGTGGAGTCGGGCAACAAGACGCTCAAAGACGCCACCAACGAGGCGATCCGCGACTGGTGCTGCAACCCGGCCGATACGTTCTACGTCATAGGAAGCACCGTAGGTCCACATCCCTACCCGATGATGGTGGCCCGCTTCCAGTCTGTCATCTCCCGCGAGATCCGCCGCCAGCTCAAGGCCCTCACAGGCCGCGAGACTCCCGACTATGTCATCGCCTGCATCGGCGGAGGCAGCAACGCCGCCGGCGCTTTCTATCATTTCCTCCGTGAACCCGACGTCCGCCTCGTTGCAGTGGAGGCCGCCGGCCACGGTGTCGACAGCGGCGAGTCGGCGGCCACAATGCGTCTCGGCCGCGAAGGCATCATCCACGGCTCGCGGACGCTGGTGATGCAGACCGACGACGGCCAGATCGTCGAGCCCTACTCCATCTCGGCCGGTCTGGACTATCCCGGCGTCGGTCCGCTCCACGCATATCTCGCCACGAGCGGTCGCGCCCAGGTGCTCGCCGCCACCGACGGGGAAGCCCTCGAGGCGGCACGCATCCTCACCCGCACCGAGGGCATCATCCCGGCCCTCGAGTCGGCCCACGCTCTCGCCGCCCTCGAGCAGATGAGCTTCGGCCCGGACGATATCGTCGTGATCAACGTCTCCGGCCGCGGCGACAAGGATATGGAAACTTATATGAACCACACCAAATAAGCATATGAAACTCACACAGAAGAAAACGGTGATCTCGGCCGATCTCGAGACTCCCGTAGGACTATATCTCAAGGTGCGCGACCTCTACCCCTGCTCCGCGCTCCTCGAGAGCTCCGACTATCATACAACTCAGAACTCCGTGTCGCTCGTCGGCGTAGACCCCATCGGCGCCTTCACCGTCAACGGCGACCGGATCACATGCCGCTATCCCGACGGCCGCGTGGAAAGACACTCCACCGAGGACGTTCCCGCCACCTTGCGCCATTACATCCGCTCTTACCAGACCGACCCCGCACCGGGCCAGCTCTTCAACGGTCTGCTCGGTTACACTGCCTACGACGCCGTGCGCTTCTTCGAGCCATCGGTGAAGATTGGCCCCCGCCCCGAGGAATTCGCCGACGTAAAGGACATGCAGTATCTCCTTTTCCGCTTCATCATCCAGGTGAACCACTTCCACAACGAGATGACCATCCTCGAGAACATCCCCGAAGGGAGCGAGAGCCGCATCGATGAACTCCTCTCCATCATCCGCAACAACAACGTGGCCACCTACCCCTTCGAGGCGCGGCAGGACATCGAGTCGCCGGTCACCGACGAAGAATACGAGCGGATGGTGGAGGAGGGCATCCGCCACGCACGCCGCGGCGACGTGTTCCAGATAGTCATTTCCCGCCGCTTCTCGCAAGGCTTCACCGGCGACGAGTTCAACGTCTACCGCGCCCTCCGCTCGGTGAATCCCTCCCCCTATCTCTTCTTCTTCGACTTCGGCAGCTTCAAGGTGTTCGGTTCATCGCCCGAGACCCACCTTCGCGTCAACGCCGACGGCACGGCGTATATCGACCCCATCGCCGGCACTTTCCGACGCACGGGCGACGACCGCCGCGACCACGAGCTCGCCGAGCAGCTCCTCAACGACCCCAAGGAGAACGCCGAGCACATCATGCTCGTCGACCTGGCCCGCAACGACCTCAGCCGCAGCGGAGGCCGCGTGGAGGTGGAATATCTTAAGCAGATCCAGTTCTACAGCCACGTGATCCACATGGTGAGCCGCGTCAAGGCCCAGCTCCCTCCCGACGCAGACCCCTACCGCCTCTTCGCCGCCACTTTCCCCGCCGGAACGCTCAGCGGCGCCCCGAAGGTGAGGGCGATGCAGCTCATCAACGAGATCGAGCCCGTGAACCGCATCACCTACGGCGGATGCATCGGAACCTTCGGCTTCGACGGCTCCATCAACCAGGCCATCACCATCCGAAGCTTCCTCAGCCACAACAACCGCCTCTACTCGCAGGCCGGGGCCGGCATCGTGGCCCGCTCCAACCCCCACAGCGAACTAAACGAGACCAACAACAAGCTCGGTGCCCTCGTAAAGGCCGTGGCCCGCGCAGAATCCTTCAACCGCTAACCCCAGCCAAAGATGAAACTCCTTATACTCGACAACTACGATTCATTCACCTACAACATAGTCCACGCTGTGCGCCAGCTGGGCGTCGAACCCACGGTGGTCCGCAACGACCGGATCTCTCTCGCCGAAATCGACGGCTTCGACAAGATCATCATCTCCCCGGGCCCCGGGATCCCCTCGGAAGCGGGCATCCTCCCTGAGATGCTCCGTGAATACGCCGACCGCAAACCCATCCTCGGCGTCTGTCTCGGCCATCAGGCCATCGGCGAACGCTTCGGAGCCCGTCTCGAGAATCTCGAGGATGTCTACCACGGCGTCCAGACCTGCGCCCGCGTCGTAGCCCCCGACTATCTCCTCGAGGGTATGGGCCGTGAATTCCCCGTGGGCCGCTACCATTCCTGGATCGTAAGCAATGAAGGTCTCCCCGAATGCCTCGAGGTGACTTCGGTCGACCCCGACGGACGCATCATGTCGATGCGCCACCGCCAGCTCGACGTCCGCGGAGTGCAGTTCCATCCCGAATCCCTCCTCACCCCCCAGGGAATCAGAATCATCGAAAACTTCCTCAAACATTGACACTATGAACCGCATACTCTCGAAACTCTTCGAGCATAAAAGCCTGAGCCGCGCCGAAGCACGCGACATCATGCTCAACATCGCCGACGGAAAATACAACGACAATCAGCTCTCGGCCTTCATGACCGTTTTCCTCATGAGGAGCATCACCCCCGACGAGCTCACCGGCTTCCGCGACGCTATCCTCCAGCGCCGTGTGGCCGTGGACTTCGGCGACGTCGACGCCATCGACATCGTCGGCACCGGCGGCGACGGCAAGAACACGTTCAACATCTCCACCGCCAGCTGCTTCGTGGTGGCGGGTGCCGGCCGCAAGGTGGTGAAACACGGAAACTACGGCGCCAGCTCTGTCTCGGGTGCATCCAACGTGCTCGAACAGCACGGGGTGAAGTTCTCCGCCGACCCCGACCGCCTGCTTCGCTCGCTCGAAGGGAGCGGCGTGAGTTTCCTCCACGCCCCCTTCTTCTCTCCGGCCCTCAAGAGCGTCGGCCCCGTGCGCCGCTCGCTGAAGATGCGAACGTTCTTCAACATGCTCGGTCCGCTGGTGAATCCCACTCTGCCCCGCAACCAGCTCCTCGGCGTATACAACCTCAAACTCATGCGCCTCTACCGCTACATTGCCCAGAACGAGGGGATAAACTGCACTATAGTGCACTCTCTCGACGGCTACGACGAAATCTCTCTCACTTCCCCCTTCAAGGTGGCCAACAACACCTCGGAGACTCTGATGGAGGCTTCCGACCTCGGCCTGGAGGGGGGTCGCCAGGAAGATCTCTTCGGCGGCGACACTGTCGAGGAGGCCTCGGCGGTGTTCGACGACGTCCTCGCCGGCCGCGCCTCGCTCCCAAAGAAAAACTGCGTCATAGCCAACGCCGCCTTCGCCATCCGCACGCTCGAGCCTTCCCTACCGCTCGCCCGGTGCGTGGCCGAGGCGCGCGAGTCGCTTGAAAGCGGTGCGGCTCTCGACCGCTTCCGCCGATTTGTCGAACTCAACAGCTGAACCCTATGGAGAATATTCTCGAAAAGATAGCGGCCACAAAGCGCCGCGAGGTGGAGGCGATGAAGCTCCTCCTCCCGGAGGAGAAACTCCGCGAGCTTGCTCTCGCCGCTGACCGCCCGGTCGTCCCGATGAGCGATTCCATCCGCCGCCACCCGGTGGCCATAATCGCCGAGCACAAGCGCCGCTCCCCCTCGAAGGGCGAGATCTCGCCCATGAGCCGTGTCGACATGGTGGCCGAAGCATATGCCGCCAACGGTGCAGCGGCGATGTCGGTGCTCACCGACACTCCCTATTTCGGGGGCAGCCTTGCCGATCTGGCCGTGGCCCGCGCGGCGGCTCCCTCTCTTCCGCTCCTCCGCAAGGAGTTCATCGTCGATGAATACCAGATTCTTCAGGCCCGTCTCTTCGGCGCCGACGCCATCCTGCTGATCGCAGCGATGCTCCCGGCGGATACAATAGCAAGGTTCAACGACGCGGCCCACGCGCTCGGTCTGCAGACACTCGTCGAACTCCACTCGGCCGCCGAACTCCCCGCGCTCCCCGCCGACGCCGACATGGTGGGCGTGAACAACCGCGACCTCACATCCTTCACCACCGACATCGGCAATTCCTCGCGCCTCTTGGCCTCTCTCCCCGCGGGAATGGTGAAGATCGCCGAAAGCGGTATCCGCACCCCGGCCGATCTCGGCCGACTCCGCGCCGAAGGCTTCGACGGCTTCCTAATAGGCGAGGCGTTCATGTCGACTCCCGACCCAGGCGCCCCCCTAAGCGCATTCATCCGTGCGAACCAGCATTAACAAAGCCGAATCATGAGCGAAAAGAAACTGGAAATAAAGGTCTGCGGAATGACGCAAGAGGCCAACATAGCTGAAGTGTCCTCCCTCCTCCCCGACTATCTCGGCTTCATCCTATTCGACCGCTCTCCCCGCTGCTGCCGCGGTATGGACCCCGGCCTGCCGGATTCCCTCCCTTCGGGCGTCCAGCCCGTGTTGGTGACGGTGGATATGCCCGTGGAAGAGCTCGTTTCCGAAGCCCGCAGCCTCGGCATCCGCACGCTTCAGCTCCACGGTAGCGAATCGCCGGAAACATGCCGCCGCCTCAAAGCAGCCGGTTTCACAATATGGAAAGCGGTCCCGGTTTCGTCGACCTCCGACTTCGCAGCGCTCGAAAGGTATGCGGGCACCGTCGACCGCTTCCTCTTCGACACCTCCTCTCCCCTCCGCGGCGGCTCGGGCCGGAAGTTCGACTGGAGTCTGCTCGATTCCTACTCCCTCTCCGTCCCCTTCATGCTGAGCGGCGGCATAGGCCCCGACGACGCCGGTTCGATATCGGAACTCCGCCACCCCATGCTTGCCGGCATCGACGTAAACAGCCGCTTCGAGACGGCGCCCGGTGTGAAGGATGCCGCCCTAATCAAATCATTCATCGAAAAAATCAGGAACAATGAATAGACTCTCAACCCTCCTCTCCCGCAAAAACAAAGACCTTCTCGCCGTCTATTTCACGGCCGGTTTTCCCCGCCTCGACTCCACGGTGGAGGTGATCACGGAACTCTGCCGCGGCGGTGCCGACATCATCGAGGTGGGAATACCCTTCTCCGACCCCATGGCCGACGGCGTCGTAATCCAGCACAGCGGCTCGGTGGCCCTCCGCAACGGCATGACGCTCCGCCTGCTCCTCGACCAGGTGGAGGAGGCGCGCCGCCTCAATCCCGACACCCCCTTCGTGGCCATGGGCTATCTCAATCCCATAATGCAGATGGGTCCGGAGCGTTTCTTCAGCCGCGCCAAGGAGGCGGGAATCGACGCGGTGATCATCCCCGACCTCCCCTTCGCCGTCTATATGAGCGACTACAAGGACCTCAGCGAGCGCTACGACCTGCCGGTGATCATGCTCATCACCCCGGAGACGTCGGAGGAGCGCATCCGCCTCATCGACGAGCACTGCCGGGGCTTCATCTATATGGTGTCGGCGGCGTCGACCACAGGCGCCCGCGACAGCTTCTCCGCCCCGCAGCTCGATTATTTCCGCCGCATACACTCCCTCTCCCTGAAACATCCCCGCCTGATAGGCTTCGGAATCTCAAATCCCTCCACTTACCAGGCGGCGTGTGAAAACTCATGCGGAGCCATCATCGGCTCGCAGTTCATAAAATTGCTGGAATCCTCTTCCACTCCCCGCGAGGCCGTAGAGGCCCTCATGGCCCGCATCGGCCGCAAGTGAAGCGGGGGTGACGCTCCTCTCCTCTCTTCTTAGAAGAGGAAGTTCATTCCGAAGTTGAAAGAGGCGTTGGAGTTCAGGGGAACTCCCTGCTTGGCCAGTTTGCCCATCGTGTGGTCCATGCCGGCGAAGAGGTTGAAACCTGTGACGTGCAGGTTCACCAGCCAGCCGAATCCCACGCCGAACGTGCCGAACTCGAAACTCGCCGCTGCCGAGAACATATTGCACGGCGCCACGTTGGCCGAAAGCCTGAAGTCGGTCCAGGAGTAATCCCCGGCGATGCGGGTGGTGTTCAGAAGTCCGAAAGTCAGAGGCCGGTAAACGGGCAGCGTATAGTTCACGCCGAGGTTTATTGTGGTGTAGAGCGAGGTGGTGCGGCGGCCCACATCTCCGTTGTCCTCCATCTGGTAGACGCTCTCAAGCCCGTCGCGCATGCGGTCCCACTCCTTGCTGAAGGAGTTAGGGGCGTCGTTGTCCACGCTGAAGATGTAGGTGTCGGTGGTGAAGGTGCGGTCGCCGTTGGTCGAGGCCTCCACGTTGTTGTTCCAGGAAATGAAGCCGATGTCGGTGAAGGCTGCGGAGAACTTCCAGTCGGGAAGCGCCTTGGGGGTGTATACTGCTCCTAAGTCGAAACCGAGTCCGAATCCGTTCACGGCGAAGTCGCCGCCGTCCATGCCGTCGACATACCGCTCCCCGGTGCTCTCGTTCACGCTGGTCTTCCAGCTGAAGTTCTTGATGCTGGCGCGGGCGTAGGCGTTGGCCACGATGTCCCAGCTCTCTTTGCCCAGCGTCAGGTCGGCTTTGTTGAAGTCGGCGGCAATGTCGGCGAACCCGAGCACGAACTTGACGCTTGCCCCCACGCGCCATTCGTCGTTGATCGGCCGCGAATGGTTGAGCGCTATCTCGCTGTACGCGCTGGCATGCGAGCGCACTCCCTTTATCTCGTAGTTGCGGTTGGTCACTCCCTCTTTCGCAAGCTTGAACAGCGACTTGGGAAGCTGGCTCATCTCGTCTACCCGGGCCGAGATCGTCACTGTGTTGTAGCCGCCCCAGGCCTTCCAGCCTCCCGACAGGAGGTTGATCTTCACCGAGGCGTCGAGCCGGTTCTTGTCGTGCAGTCGTCCCATCACCTCCGAGGCCGGCACGCCGGGATTCAGGAAGGTGGTGGTCTTGCCGTCCACATTGTAGAGTATCGCGTTCAGATGCAGGGTTCCCGCCATCCCGACGTTGAGGTTGCCGAGCACGGGCATGCTCACATAGTTCTTGGCGTTCCCCTCCGCGGGGTTCATCTGGAACCTGTAGGTGTATTCGTCGAGGAAATATCCTGTTCTCGTCTCCTGCGCATGCATTGCCGCGCCTGTCGCCACGCCTGCTGCCAGAAGAATCGTTGCTGTCTTGTTGTTCATTGTCGTTGGGTGTTAGAATTCTTTCTGGTAGTATCCTGTTATCGTGGGGCGGATCTTGGTGAGGATGATGCTCATCTGGGGCGTGAGCTGGCGTGCGATCTCTTCCTTTTCCGAACGGGCGTACGCCACGAACGTCAGGCCGTCGATGCCGCGTATCTCGCCGGTGATCTGCAGTGTGAGATGTTGCACCTCGGCGCCGGCCGCCAGCTTGGCTCCCGTTATCTCCACATTGTTGATCCTCTTCCCCTCGGAGTCGATGGGATATCCCTGGAACTCGAGGTCTACGGGAAGCTGGTTCAGAGCGTCGCAGTCAACCACCAGTTTCTGCACCACCAGCGAATCCAGATCCTGGCTCCAGCCGTCCATCGTGTCGCTGTATACGATGAGGCTGCCCGGCTTAAGCGCCAGCGGGACGAAGAACGTGAAGTGCCCCTCGGCGGCTCCGAGGTCTTTTCCCATCGGCAATCCGATGAGATCCTGCTCGGGGAAGGTCGGATCGTCGAGATCAACGGTAAGCCTCTTCGGAAGGCCCTCGCCGCTCAGGATGTTCTCCATGCTGGGGAAGGGAACGAACTTGGAGTCGGGATATCCTTCGTATTCGGCGAAAACCGGCGACATGCAGAAGTTGTAGATGCCGTCTTGATGGTCGAGACTCGTCGAGAAGCGGTTGGGGTCGGGGCTGAACTTGCGGTCGGCCGCACCGTTGTCGCGGTGGGCGGTGATGGTAAGTCCGCTGCTGGCGTAGACATGAAGGTCCTGAAGCGGGTTGCGCAGCGAAAGGTGGATCTGCGGATTGTCGAGAATCAGGTTGGTCTCGTCGTTGTTGAGCATCGCGGGGATGCCGTCGATCATTACGTCGGAAACGTCGACGTCGCCGATGTTACTCTTGAAGCGGGCGTCGACAGCGAGGGCCGGTATCTCGCCGAAGGTGAAGCTAAGGTCGAACGTGGCCTGGCGAGCCCCGTTGGCCTGAAGGTTGAGTTTCCCTTCCTTCAGACTGCACTCGCCGCGGAAGAGGGCCGTATGGTGCTCGGCGTTGAATTCCACGCCGGCTTTCTCGGTGTCGATGCGGGTCACGTGCAACGTGACGCTCTCTCCCAGCGGAAGGTCGCCGCCCAGGGTCAGCTCGCCGGTGTCGGAGTCGTAGCTTCCCTGTCGCGAGGTGGCGGTCATTCCCTTTATCAGACTGAACACTCCGTTCCGCAGCGAGCCCGTGGCCGCGGTCTCGATCAGTCTCGGCGTGATCACCAGGTCGAAGTCGGTGGAGATGCCGTAGAGGCGGGTCAGGTCGGCGGTGATGCTGTAGGCGGATCCGGAGAAGGCGGTGGCGGGAGTGGCGATCTCATACTCCCCGTCGCCCAGAATGGGAATCTGCGCGGTCACCGGGTCGCATTTCGGCGCACTGATGGTGAAACGGTCAATGAAAATGGGTGAGGAGGTGAACGTGCCGTTCTTCACCACGGCATATTTCCCGTCGACCACCCGGATGGTGGCGTTGGGATCGTCGGGGTTGAGCGAGAAGATGTCTTTGAGCTTGATGCTGTCGAGGTTAACGGGCACTGTCAGTTCCTTTAGACTGAAACGCATCGTGGTGTCGATGTCGTCGAGGTCGTAGTTCTTGTCGATGCAGCCCGTGAGCGGCAGAGCGGCAAGAAGCACCAACCCCCATTTCTGGATTGTCTGTTTCATAGATAGTTCGGTTAGACTCCCGTTCCGTGTCGCCCGGTGGCGGCCCGTCAGGGCGTGTCAAGTGAGTATTTCAGGTAGTTGTGTATTCTAATTGCAAATATAATAAGATTTTAATAATCTTTCCCCTCCTTCCCGGGGAAATTTTTAAAAAAAAAGAAGCGCGCCCCGAAAGGGCGCGCTTTTTGCCATTCTGCTCTCTCCGTAGCGGAGCGTTAGCAAGGTTCCGTAATCGGCCCGAAGGGCCGGTCAGGGGGAAAAGCTCTTATTTAAGAGTTCCGTTCTCTGCCTGCTGGATCATCTCCTCGTTGGCGGAAATGTAAACCTCAACGCGGCGGTTCTGGGCGCGGCCCTCCTTCGTGTCGTTGCTGGCAACATAGTCGGCCATGGGAATTCCCTCGGCTGTGAGGCGGCTTACGGCCACTCCCTTGCCCTGGAGATAATCCTTAACGGCGTTGGCGCGGTTGGTCGATACCTTCTGGTTGGCGGCCATCGTGCCGGTGTTGTCGGTATATCCGTAGATGTTCACGTTGGTGTTCGGGTCGCTTACGAGCGAGGAGGCGAACTGAGTCAGCGCGCTCTGGGCGGAGTTGTTGATAGTCCACTTGCCGGTGGGGAAGAGGATTCCACCGTCGAAGGTCACCTTAACGGCCTTAAGTCCGTTCTGGTCGGTGGTCTCCTCTACGGTGGCGTTGTTGCCGAGCTCTTCCTCGAGCTGCTTTTTCTTCTTGTCCATGTGGTTGCCGATAAGTGCGCCTACACCTGCTCCGACTGCCGTACCTACGGCTGCGCCGATGGCGGCTCCCTTGCCGGAGTTGTTGCTGTTCTTGCCGATCAACGCGCCGAGGCCTGCACCGAGTGCACCGCCGCCGCCACCGCCGATAAGAGCGCCTTTACCTGTGTTGCTCATGTTGCAACCTGTCGTGCTGAAAAGCATCAGACCGCACATCATCGCGATCCCGATTTTCGTGATTACTTTCTTCATATCAGTTTGTAATTGGGTTGAATTTGTTTCTGCTTTTTAGGTTAGTATTATGTAACAATAGTTCGTTAAAAAATTAGTTTAAGACGCCCTTTGGGCGACACCATA
>X378_Fat_Sand_Rat__coassemble_237_pt1 | contig 11586 bp, 7 predicted proteins | sample X378_Fat_Sand_Rat__metabat2_low_PE_004 | metagenome-assembled genome bin X378_Fat_Sand_Rat
ATCAATTAATGTGTAAATACAAAATTAGCAATAAAATCTTAATTGGCAAAATATAGGGGCTAAATTCGGCCAAATCAGCGAAGAAAAGGGGGCCGGGCTTCGGGCTCGGCCCCCTTCGGGGATTTTTTATTTCAGGGCTGTCTGGCGGGAGACGGATTCCTCGTGGATTGTGGAGAGGAGGAGGCGGAGGAATTCGGGGGAGAGGCCGAGGCCGGCTCCGGAGTTGACGCGGTCTTCCATCAGGGCGTGGTAGCGGCCGGTCTGGACTATCGGCATGTCGTACTGGCACTTGAGGCGACCGATCTCGTCGGTGATCTCGAAGCGGCGGGCGAGTACCTCGAGGAGTTCGTCGTCGAGTCCGTCCACCTGCTTGCGGAGGTCTTCGAGCTGGTCGGAATAGTTCTTTGTGGAGCGGGGGCGCAGTTCGGTGATTGTCTCGCTGAGCTGAGCCGGGGTGAGCTGCTGGGCGGCGTCGCTCCAGGCCTCGTCGGGGTTGCAGTGGGTCTCGATCATCAGGCCGTCGAATCCCATGTCGACAGCTTCGCGGCAGAGGCCTTCCACCAGGTCGCGGCGGCCGGCGATGTGGCTGGGGTCGACCAGGATGGGGAGGTCGGGCATCTTGCGGTGGAGCTCGATGGGGAGACGCCAGAGCGGCGAGTTGCGGTAGATGTGCGGACCCGAGATGGAGAAGCCGCGGTGGATTGCGCCGATGCGGTCGATTCCCACGCGCTGGAGGCGGTCGATGGCCCCGATCCATGCCTTGAGGTCGGGATTGAGCGGGTTCTTCACCATCACGCCGACGTTGTCGACACCGCGGAGCGCTTCGGCGAGCTCCTGCATTGCGAAGGGGTTGGCCGATGTGCGGGCTCCGACCCAGAGATAGTCGAGTCCGGCCTTGAGGCAAGCCTCCACATGCTGGGGAGTCGCCACCTCGGTGGAGATGGGGAGACCCGTCTCCTCGCGTACGCGCCGCAGCCAGGCGAGACCCTCCTCGCCCACCCCCTCGAAGAAGCCGGGCATCGTGCGGGGTTTCCAGAGGCCTGCGCGGAAGATGTTGACCTCCTTAGGGTTGAGCGCGCGGGCCGTGGCCAGTGTCTGTTCCTCCGTCTCGGCGCTGCAGGGGCCTGCGATGATCACATGCTTGCAGTTGGGGCGCATCTCCTTGGGGAAGAGGTTGGAGACGAGGGCTGAATTCTTGAATATGCGGGTGGAGTTGTCGCTGTGGGCGATCGAATTTGAAATTTCGTTCATATCGGTAAATGTATATGCCTGTGTGTGATTTAATTTAGATTAGAGGGCGAGGATGCGGCGGGCGGCCTCTCGGAGTTTTTCCACCGGAGCGCAGAGGGAGATGCGCACATATCGGTCGCCGTTTCGGCCGAAGATGAATCCCGGGGTGATGAAGACGCGCGCGTCGCGGAGGATTCGGTCGGCCATGGCCTCTCCGGAGTGTTCGTAGGAGGGGATTCGGCCCCAGAGGAAGAGGCCGCGCTGGCGATGGTCGAAAGAGACGTCGAGGGCAGTCATCACAGCCTCGGCGGCCTGGCGGCGGTGGCGGTATTCGGTGTTGAGGCTTTCGAACCAGTCGTCGCCGCTTTCGAGAGCGGCTGCTGCGGCGAGCATCGCGGGCTTGAACTGGCCCGAGTCGATGTTGCTCTTCACCTTGAGGATCCAGCTGATGAACTCAGGGTTGGAGGCCACCATTCCCATGCGCCAGCCCGCCATGTTGTGGGCCTTGCTGAGGGAGTTGAGCTCGATGCCGACTTCCTTTGCGCCGGGCACCTGCATCAGCGAGAGGGGAGTGTCGTTGAGGATGAATGAGTAGGGGTTGTCGTTGACGATCACGATGCCGTTTCGGCGGCCGAACTCAACGGCGCGTTCGAACACCTCGCGGCGCGCCGGCGTACCGGTGGGCATGTGGGGATAGTTGAGCCACATCAGCTTTACGCGGCTGAGGTCCATCTCCTCGAGCGCGTCGAAGTCGGGGAGCCATCCCCCTTCGGCGCTGAGGTTGTATTTAATGATCTCCGCACCGACCAGACGCGATACCGAAGTGTAGGTGGGATAGCCCGGGTCGGGCACGAGCACCTGGTCGCCGGGGTTGAGGAAAGCCATCGAGATGTGGGTGATGCCCTCCTTCGAGCCGGCGAGGGGGAGGATTTCGGAAGCCGGGTCGAGCTCGACGCCGTAATATCTTTTATACCAGTCGGAGTAGGCCTTGCGGAGTTCCGGCAGACCGATTCCGAGCTGATAGGAGTGGTTGCCCGGGGCTGCGGCCGCCTTGCAGAGGGCGTCGACGGCGCATTGCGGCGGCATCATGTCGGGGCCACCGATGCCCAGGGAGATGATGTCGGCCCCTTCGGCGTTGAGGCGCGCCACCTCCTTCATCTTGCGTTGCAGGTAGTATTCCTCGACCGTGGCGATGCGGTCGGCGGGTTGGATTTTCTTGGTAGAATCGTTCATAAGCAGGGTGTTAATTGGAAACGGAAAGCGAGTCGCGGTATTCGCCGAGTATTCGGAAGTCGGCCAGGAGCGGGCGCACGGCGGCGATTGCCTGGCGGTATCGCTCGGGGTCGTCGAAAGTGAGGTCGACATAGAAACGGTATTCCCATTCGCGGCCTATGATGGGGAGCGACTGAATCTTGGTGAGGTTGAGGTCGTAGAAGCTGAGTATGGCGAGCACTTTGGAGAGCGCGCCCTTGGTGTGGGGGAGGGAGAAGACCACCGACGACTTGTCGATCACGGCATCGGGGTTCTCCTCGTGGGAGAGGGCGAGGAATCGGGTGAAGTTGTGCTTGTTGGTCTCGATGCCTTCGGCGAGCACCTCGAGGCCGTAAAGCCGGGCGGCGAGGTTGCTGCAGATGGCAGCCACACCCATTCGGCCGTCGCGGGCGATGTTTCTGGCGGCGCCGGCCGTGTCGAAATCCTCCACCATGCGGAGGTTGCGGTGGCGCAGCAGATACTCCTCGCACTGCATGAGTGCCATCGGGTGGGAGTGCACCTCGTGGAGCTCTTCGATGGTCTGGCCCGGGAGGGCGCAGAGGGAGTGGGATATGCGCATCTTGTGTTCGCCGGCGATGCGGAGCGAGGAGCGGCGCAGGAGTTCGTGGTTGGGGAGCAGCGAACCGGCTATTGTGTTCTCTATGGCCATGATGGCCGAGAGGGAGGGGTCGGCGGCGAGAGCCTCGAACATCTCGGGGAAAGTGTCGCATTCGAGCGGCTGCACCTCCGAGCCTGCGAAATACGCTCGGGCGGCGACATCGTGGAAGCATCCGGCCACCCCCTGGATGGCTACCCGGCGGGGAGCGTCGGGACAGGAGGATTCCGCCACGGCATTTGCCTCTATGTTTGCTACAGGGCTTGTCATTGATTTCAACCTTAAGAAACCTATAAAGAACCCCGCCTTCGGGTGAAAACCGAAAGCGGGGAAGTAATTATTCAGTCGTGATTTGATAATTATGCATGCGGGCTTTCGGGCTTATTCCCATGAATAAATCCTAAAATAAAAACCGTATGCAAAAAATCGTGTCATATTTCCAAATTTTCTTCGTTTGTGGCCGTCAAAATGTCAACCACGCCGCAAAATTAGCAAATAAATGCAAGAATGCAAAATTATCTTTAAAAATTTTAATTATCTCACAATTATTTTAATCGGGCGCGACTTGCCGGCCTGGATTAGGTAGATGCCTGCGGGGAGGGAGAAGTAGGTCTCGCCCTCGCTGACTTCGGGCACATCCATGAGCATCATTCCGGCGGCGTTGAAGAGTCGGAAGGATCCGCCCTGGCCTTGATTGCAGACCACGAGGAAACCGCCGTCGTCGGTTAGCACGCGGAAGGGAGCGTCCTGGCGCAGGTCCTCGACGCCCGAGGCGGCGACGTAGACCACGTTGGAAGCCGGCGAGAGGATGCCGAGGCGTGAATACTGCACATAGTAGCTTTCGGCCACCTCGGGGTTGCGGTCGGCGATTCGGTAGGAGAGTTCGCCGGTCTCGTAGGTGTCGGTCTCCTCGTTGTCGCCGTTGTAGCGGACGCGGGTGAGGAGGTAGAAGTCGGCGATCTCTCCCGAGGGCACGCCTTCCCAGCGGGCGGTGTAGGCGTTTCCGGCCACGTCGGCGGCCTCGAGGGCATGGAGCGTCGACATTGCGGGAGCCTCCTGGGCCTCGCCCTTGAGGGTTACGGCTATCGAGCCCGAGAGGCCTCCGTCGTAGAGGATGAGTCGGGCCTCATGCGTGCCGGTCTGCTGCGGCATGTAGGTGATGTTGAGCAGATAGCCGCCGTTCTGGTTCATCGTCACGGCCGGGATCGACGTCACTTCGGGAGTGAAGTAAGCCGAGTTCGTTCCGCTCACGCGCACCGAGAGGGGAGCCGTGAGGTTGTGGCCTTCGATCTGGAGCACGCGGTTCACGGCGTGACCCACGGCGGCCGTACCGAAGTCGAGCGCCTCGCCGTTGACGGGAGCCACGATTTCAGGATCGCCCGTGACCGGAGGAGTGGGGTCGATGCTCTCCTGGTCGGCGATGATGAAAGTCTCGCTCTGGCGCAGGCCCCAGATATACTCGGCGAGCTGCGGGAAGTCGACGTAGGGATTGCGGTTGCCCTGGTATTGCTCCACATAGTTGTTGCGGTCGATCTCCTTCTGGCTCACGGGGTCTTCGCGGCTCCAGTTCAGGAGCATCGTGATTGCCCACTGGGTGAGCGTGGGATATGTGTTCTGGTTGAACATGTAGTGGTACACCCAGTTGATGTCGTCGTAGACCGTGGCCATATAGAAGATGGCCCGGGCGAAGTCGCCCTTGTACTCGTCGCCGGGTTCGAACACGCGGCTCGAGCCGCCGCCGTAGCCGGTGGCGGGGGTGCCGACCTTAGAGACTCCGTTGTCGAACGTCGTGGTCTGGGCCACGCCGAAGGGATAGTTGAGCTTGGCCTGGTTGGCCGACGGGTCGGAGGGATAGAGGTTCCACATGTCGGAATAGGCGGGCGTGTACTCCACGCTGCCGTTCTTCTTCCACCACGACTTGGGCACGGCGTGTTCGCGCTGCATCTTGTTGGCCGAGAAGCTGGAGCGTGCGTCCTGTCCGGCCTTGATGAGGTAGACGGCGTCGGAATACATGTCCCACCAGCGTTTGCAGCCGTTGTAGAGCTCGGGGTATGTGTCGGAATATTCCCAATAGACGGGGAGGGAGTAATACTCGAGCTGGGTGTGCGACTGTACGCACTGCTTTGCCGCGGTCTTGAGTTCCTCCTTCTTCTTGCCGTCCATCTTGGTGTAGTAGCCCTCGGGGTAGCTGGCGTACATGGAAGCCGGCACAGCGAGGAGGGCGAGCATGATAATGGATTTGTAGAATTTCTTCATGGCGAAAAGGGATATAAAGCGGGGTGGCGGCAGCATTGCTGCAGACCGCCACCCCGGGGCGTATTTAGAGTTTGGAGATTCGGTTAATACTTCACCTCTGAGATGTTGCGGACGGCGCGGGCGTCGAGGTAAGTGGCGATGCGGCACTTAACCTTGACCTTCTTGCCGAAGATTCCGGGATTGTTCTTGAGGCCGAGGGTGGGTTTGACGGCGGAGTTCATACCTGCGGGTACGGAGTTGCCGCTTACGGCCTTGCCGGAAGGCATCTCTGAAAGAATAACGTTGGTGGAGTTGGCATAGTTCGACGAACCAGCCACGGCGTTTGGACTCCACTCGGCGTCGGCGGGCCATTCCTTGCCGGAGACGTAACCCACGACGTAGCCGGTGACCCAGACGTCGCTCTCGTCGGCGGTGGAGCGCATCACATAGCCGATGTTGTAGGGATCGGCCTCTGTTCCGGAGCCGGAAGCCTCGGGAGTGGGCACGGGAGCGTCGGGATCGACGCCTTCGATCTCGAAGGAGGCGGTGTTGCCGGCGATGTCGACTATACCTGTGAGGCCGAGGAACTGTCCGATCGTGCCGTTCACCAGGATGTGCTTCTTATAGTTGCCCGGGTTGTCGGCGAGGTTTCCGTAGGTGCGGAGCTGCGTGTTCTGCGGGAGCTGCACGGTGATGCACTTCGAGGGGTCGGTTTCGTCGGCAGAGGCGGCCACCACGAGGTTGTTGTCGAGGTCGGCGTCGGCGCCCCAGATGATGTCGTCGGCCGAGGTTACGGCAGAGACGCCGGCCTTGACCGAACCGACGATGTAGCCGCCCACCCATGCCTGGATGCCGGTGTACTTAGGCTCGAGCACTTCCGAGATGTTGAGGGCACTGTCTTTCGAGAGGCCCTTTTCGGTCATGAACACATCTTCCGGACCGCGCAGATAGAGCTGCCACTTGTCGGAGTAGTAGCTGAGCACGCCGCGCACGTTTCCGCGACCTGCGGGAAGCGTCTGGGTGTAGAAGTTGGAATAGCCCGAGTTGCGGACGATGATCGAGTTTCCGGAGGCGTCGAGCAGCGTGCGGTCGTTGTTCTCCTCCTTCACGGCGTAGGGAGCCTGGCCGCCGAGGGCGAAGTGGACGTTGCGGAACTCCACGAGCTGGCCCTTGAGGTTGTCCATTCCCGTCTCGCCCGCGTTGTTGATCTGCTCGATGGTGGCGATGATGCAGTAGGGGGAGTCGGCGGGATATTCAGAGCCGAAGGGGACATCCTTGAAGTCGTTGTTGGGCAGGCCGTTGAGGTGGGCGTGCTCCACAAACTGGGGATAGTACATGTATCCGATCTGGTTCTGGCCGTCGTAGGGATTTCCGAGCGAGCCCACCTGGGGAAGGTTGTTGTAGAGGCCGAACCAGAGGCCGGTGAGGTCGACCACGACGTCCTGGCCGAGACGGTATTTCGACCACATGTCGCGTTCGCGGATTGAGAAGATCAGAGCGGCGGTCTCGTCCTGGATGGACAGCCACTGGTAGATGTTGCCGGTGGCGTCGCTGGAGACGATACGGCCGTGCACGATGTAGTGGTCGCCGTTCTCCTTAGTGCCGACCTCGAGGGTCTTGCCCACGAACTCCGCCTTGAGTTCGGCCAGAGTCATGTTGGCCTTGATCGGCGACACGGGGTCGACGAATTCAGGGGTGTCCATGTCGGCCTGGCAGCCTGTGAGGGCCACGGCAGCCAGAGCGGCCACACCGAGATATAGTGATTTGAAATTTTTCATTTTCTTCAGTTTTTTGAGGTTGACGGAAGCTTAGTATGTACCGACCTTGATGTTGTCGAGGCAGTAGGTGGTGGAGCCGCCCGAACCTCCCTTCTCGCTGTAGTAGCGCCATCCGATGTAGATGATGCCGGAGACGTTGGAGATGTCGAGTGCGCCGGTGCTGGTCCAGCCGCTGTATCCGCTGCTGGGAGCGGTAGCGATCTTGCAGTTGAGCTCTGTGAGCTCGCATGTGGCGGGATCGTCGCCGGTCATGATGAACGCCTGGAGAGTGGAGTTCTCTGCCTTATAGGCGGCGCGGGTCTGGAAGCTGACGATCTTCTGGGAGAGCTCGTCGACGTTGATGGGCGGCGAGACGAACCAGTTCTCGTACGGGCCACCGGTCTCGGAGCCGCGGTAGGAGCTGACGGTGACGTAGTTGTTGCCGCCGTATTCGTCGAGGTACCATCCGCTGAGGCCGCCTAGGATCTCGATGTTCTTCCATCCCTGGGCCGTATAGGTGGAGAATTTATTGCTCGACTCGAAGTTCTCGGTGAAGTCGCCCAGCGGAGTGAGCGGACCTTCGGGTTCGGTCTGGATTCCGATGGGGCCCCAGTTGAATTCCGAGACGGCCTTCACGCCGTATACCCCGCAATACTTGCTGCCGGTCGTACCGTAGATGCAGACCTCCTTGTAGAGGTTGCCGGGATTGTCGACGAGGTTGAGGGCGTTTCGGTTGGCGCCGGAGGGGAGCTGCACGGAGATGCAGTTCTGCCAGTCGGTCTCGGTGGAGTCGGAGGCCATGAGCATGTTGGTGTTGACCGTGGCGTTCTCCGCGTTCTCGCCGATACGGGCGCGGGTGGCGTTGAGCGTCGAACCGTCGCTGGTGTCGATATATCCCACTATGTAGCCTTTCACCCAAACCTGGGAAAGGGAGTCGTTGACCGTTCCGAGTTTTGCCTGGTACACGGTCATCGGGTTGTTCCATTTACCTGTGCCGATGCCGCCGTCGGGGAGAACGATGGGGGGATCGGTGAAATCGTCGCTGCAAGAAGCCAACCCGATCGAGGCAAGGGCGGCGAGCGTCAGTAATATCTTATTGATCTTCATCTTGATTTAAATTTAAGTCGCCGAGCCTTAGAATCTGATACCGACATTGAAGAAGATACGGATTCCCTGGGCGTAGTAGACCTTGTTGGGGAACTTGTTGACGTTATAGTTCGTATAGTCGAACTTACCCTCCTGCCAGCCGCCGGTCTGGATGTTGCGGTTGTTGAGAAGGTTGTTGATGCCGAGGTTGAAGTTGACGGAGCCGAACTTGGTGTAGAGGATCTTTCCGATGGAGAGGTTCACCACCCATTCGCTGTTGAGCTTGTCCTGCTTCGTGATCTGCTGCTGGCGCTCGCGGTACTGCTCCTCGGAGGTGCAGAACTTCCAGAGGCCGGGCATTTCCTCGTGGCGTGTGGGGGCGAGCTCGAAGTAGCCGTCGCCGAACCACTGGGCGTTCACCTCGAAGAACCACTGCTTGATGTTGTAGTTCACGGCCAGCGAGTAAGCCATCTGGGGCGTGCCTCCCACATAGTAGTTCTTCAGGTATGTGCGGCGCGTGATATCGGGGTTCGAACCGTTCTCGTAGGAGCGTGTTCCCATGGGGTTGTTCTTGTACTGGTAGCGGGCCCATGTTCCGGCTCCGGAGACGGAGAGGTTCGACAGGATCTTGTACTCGATTCCGAGCTCGATGCCCTTGAATTCGGTTTCGACGCCGCTGAGGGTGTAGTTCATCATCGAGAAGAGGTCGTAGTCGAAGAAGCCTGTGCGCTTCATGCCGTCCCACATGTGGGTGAGGAATCCGGTGACGCTACCGCGCACCTTCTGATAGTTCCAGGTGTAGGAGAGGTCGGCGCTCACGTAGCGTTCGCTCTTGAGGTCGGGCACGCTGGTGTCCTTGGTTCTGGGCGAAACGTAGGCGTCGTTGGGCATCGGGGCGCGTGTTCCGTAGGCGATGTGGCCGGTGAAGTAGTTTCGGCCGTTGAGCTTGTAGGTGGCTCCGGCCTTTACTCCGAAGTTGACGAAGTCGTGGGTCTCTCCCTTACCTTTGGAGAGGACGCCCTCGTTCTCGGCGCGACCGTTGCGCATGTTGCCGTAGCGTGCGAAATTGGTGTAGCTGATCTCGGCGGCGTAGCTCACGTTCCAGTGCTGAGTGGTGATCTGGTTCTGGATGAAAGCGCGGCCCATGATGTCGCGGATATTGTAGTCGTATCCGAACTTGTCGCCCTTGCCCACCTTGCGGTTGGGGTTGTCGAGGTCGTTCTGCATCGTGTTGGGATCTCCCACGAAGTCACGCTCCGAGAAGTTGTCGATATCGAGCCAGTAGTCGCCGCCCAGGAGGTCGCGCACCGTCTTGAAGTAGTGGGCGTCGGTGTAGTTGAGGTTCAGGCCTGCCTGCAGCGTCATGAAGTCGTTGAGGCGATGGTCGAGCAGGGAGTTGAGCATCCACTCGTAGAAGTTGGAGTGGCGGTTCTCGAGGATGTATGAGCTGCGTCCGATGTGCTCGGGATCGCGGTCGTACTGCAGTTTGTTGAGCTGGTTCACCTGGTAGACGGTTGCCCAGTCGATCTGGCGGTTGGCCTTTGCGCCGCCCCACCAGTCGGCTACGTCCTGCTGGCGCTGGAGCTGTTCGGCGTAGACCTCGGGATAGAGCGTCTCGTCGGCAGTGGGAGCCCAGTAGCTCGGAAGCTTCTTATAATATATAGGAGAGGGATCGGGCGTCAGATAATACTGCAGCGCGGAGCTGCTGTAGTGGGTGGAGCGGAAACCGATACCGGTGTTGAGCTGTGTTCCCATCTTGGGTTTCCAGATCCAGTTGATGAGGGCGGTGGGGTCGAAGCTCTCCACGATTCGGGCGCTCTTCTTCTTGCCGTTGAGGTAACCCCAGGAGGGGTTGTAGAGGTTGGAGCCGGCCAGATCGTAAGCCTCCTGCGTGGCGGCCTGGTTGCCTGCGCGCTGTGTGGGGGCTCCCCATGTGGAGATGTTCAGGGAGTGATGGTCGTTGAAGATCTTCTGCAGCGAGAGGGCGTATCCGAAGGAGTTGTAGAAGGTGCCCTCGATCACGCCTTCATTGGCCCAGCGGCCGATGATGGATGCGGAGAAGGCCCAGCCGTTCTTGGTGACGCCGGTGTTGTACTGGAGCATGGCGCGGAGCATATAGTTCGAGTTGGTGTAGCTCAGGTTGCCGCGCCATCCGGGAGCGTAGTCGCCGGCGTAGGTGGTGAAGTTGCTGGAGCCGCCGATGGAGCCGTAGCCGTAGCTGGCGGCCTCGGTGCCGATCTCGGTCGACTTGTTGCGGAACGCGCTGGAGGTCATTCCGCCGAACTGGCTGTAGTTGAAACGGCCGCGCATGGCGTCGTTGAAGTAGAAGCCGTTGATGTATCCGGTCTGCCAGCTCTGGTCGTAACCGCGGAGGCGGAAGCGGGCCACGGAGAACTTGAAGTTGGCGGCCTGGTAATAGACGTCGTCGGTGGCTCCCTGGATTGTGCCGACCGACTGGCCGAGGCCTTCGTCGTCGAGGATCTCATCCTCGTTGAAGAGGAAATTGTCGGAGTCTTCCTCGCTTGCGGTGAAGCCCGCGGGAGTCATCTTGACGTCGCCGAGGTCGCGGACCATACCGGCCACGATGTCGACATCGAGGTAAAGGTCGGAATAACCCGAGGCGATCACCTCGAGCACATCCTTGCCGACGGAGGCATTGGAGATTATGAAGGATCCGTCGGAGCCGCTTGTGACGAAAATCGCCTGGTCTTGGAGCAGGATGTTGGCGTCGGCGATGGGCCGGCCCGACTGCGCGTCGACCAGAGTGCCTTTCAGACCCGTGGCGGCGAGGCCGGGGAGAGCGAGACACAGCAGCATCAGCAGTGTAAATTTAATTCGCATGGTATTGTAATGAGTTTGTTGATTGTTGTGAATTACTGAACGTCGCGGACAAGGAAGATCTCGGTGGGGAGATGGTCGGAATATCCGTCTTTCCAGACGCCGCTCGAGAATGTGCGGAGTGTGTAGCCCTTATACTGGCCGTCCTGCTGGATGAGGAAGGGCTTGTTGAGCACCTCGGCGCTGAGGAACTTCACGCCGCAACGGCCGTCGACGATATTCTTGTTGACGATGATCTGGTCGAAGAGGTTCCAGCCTCCGCGGTATACATAGCTGCCGATACCGTTGTCGAGTTTCTCCCAGAAGGGGTTGTAGAAACCGCCGTCCTTGGTGTCGTCGATCTTCTTGACGGCGCCGAGCACTTCGGCGCAGCTCTTGTTGAAGGGGTCGTCGTTCATATCGCCCATCACGATGATTCCGATGTTGGGGTCGACGGCGAGCAGGGCCTTGGAGATGGAGTCGGTGAGCGAGGCGGCGCGTTCGCGGAGCCAGCTGGTCTCGGCCTCGCCGCCGCGGCGCGACGGGCAGTGTCTCACGATCACCGCCACTCGTGGAGATCCCGTGTGTCGCGGT
>X378_Fat_Sand_Rat__coassemble_238_pt1 | contig 11577 bp, 9 predicted proteins | sample X378_Fat_Sand_Rat__metabat2_low_PE_004 | metagenome-assembled genome bin X378_Fat_Sand_Rat
CAATCATCTCCACCGTGGGCTCAAATCTTACGCCGCTCCGCGGCTGCCATCCGGCTCCACAGTCGCTCCGCGCGGCTATTGGAGGGCCGGAGGGATTTTCTATTTGCCGATGGTGATGGCGGTGATTGTGCCGTTTTCGGCGTGGAGGGTCACTCCGTTGTAGGTGGCTTTGTTGCCGGAGGTCTGCACGCCGGGGAGCGAACCTACCGTCGCGAGCTTGTCGCCTACGCCTACCATCGTGTCGCCTATCTTCACCTTGGCAACCTTATCCATCACCTTGACTCCGGCGATGCGGTCGTTGGCGATGTTGACGGTGATCACCTCCTTGCCGTTGAGATAGAGCGTCTCGTCGGTGTCGTTCCAGCGCTTCACCTTGTTGAAGAGTCCGTCGACGATGCCGGGCATCGAGCGCGTGTTCTCTCCCACCTTGATCGGACCGACGGCACCCTGCGTGATCTCCCATCCGCCTGCGGGAACCTTCACTGCATTACCCGTCACGAAGATGCCGGCGGCCTTGCCGGGCTGGGGTGTGTGGCCGTTGCCCTCGTCCTCCTTCGCTGCGGGAGAAGAGGCGGCAGGTGCTGCTGCGGGAGCGGCAGTCTTGGTGCGGTCGAGCATGCTCACGTTCTCGAGGATCACCGAGAAACTGTGCACGTTCTCCTCGCCGGGAAACTGTCCGCAGGAATTGATCACCACCTTGCCGAGGCTCTTCACGTCGGCGGGTACGTCGGTGACGGTGATGACAGCATCGACCCTCTCGCCCTGAGGAACGTCGATGGTGACGGTCTCGCCGTTCTTGCCACCGAAGTCAACCGGTGCGAGCGTGTAGGCGGTTCCGTCGGGACCGGCCACGGTTGTGGCCATGTCGCCCGTGCTTGCGAGAGTCACCTTCTCGATGGCGCTCTGGGCGATGTTGAAGAACTGGAACTTCACGGTCACCACGCCGTCGTTGCGCTCGCAGCCCTGGTAGTTGAAACCAAGACCCGGATTGTCGCCCGAGGCGAGCATGGAGATCGACTGCTGCTGTGCGTTGGCCGTCATTCCTGCGAGGAGCATGGCGGCTGCAATAGATGCTTTAAATGCTGAAGATTTCATTTATGATGCTTTTGATGATTGTTTTGCGACGGTTAGAAAGTGCAAATATATGAAAAACTCTTCGATTTAGACCTCGGTTTCTGAGGAAAGTTTAGTGTTTAGTGTTTAGTGTTTAGTGAGGAGGGGAGATTAAAGGTTAATGGTTAGAGGTAGTAGTCTTTGGCGGGGGTTAGGTTTTGGTCTAATTCGAACACCCAGGGTTTGCCGGTGGGGATCTCGAGGTTGAGCACCTCCTCGGGGTTGAGATGGCGGAGCATGGCCACCAGCCCGCGGAGCGAATTGCCGTGGGCCACCACCAGCAAGTCACCGTAATGGCGCAGGGCGGGCACTATCTTCTCCTCCCAGCAGCAGCGCACACGCGAGATGGTCACCTCGAGCGACTCGGTGGCGGGGAGTTCGTCGGGGGTCAGTTCGGCGTATCGGGGGTCGAAGCGCGGATGGCGCTTGTCGTCAAGTTCGAGAGCCGGCGGCATCACGTCGTAGCTTCGGCGCCAGATATGCACCTGCTCGTCGCCGTATTTCGCCGCAGTGTCGGCCTTGTTCAGGCCCTGCAGCGCACCGTAATGGCGTTCGTTGAGATGCCAGTCCTTGTCGACGGGCACCCATTCGCGGTCCATCTCCTCGGCGGCTATCTGCAGAGTGTGGATGGCGCGCTTCAGATAGGAGGTGAAATAGTATTGAGGCGTTATGCCGGCGTCGCGGATTTTCGCGCCGGCTTCGCGGGCCTCCTCGCGACCCTTGTCGGAGAGGTCGACGTCGGTCCACCCCGTGAAGCGGTTGGAGAGATTCCACTCGCTCTGGCCGTGACGCAAAAGAATCAGTTTTGTCATAGCATTAAAATATTAGGAGAACTCGGAGCTCTCGGAGAACTCGGAGTTCTCGGAGTTTCTATTTCGCGGCTTTTTCCACCAGCTCTTCTACGGCTACCACCGAGTCGCCGGTGACTGCAAGCTCCTCTTCCTCGACTATCACCGAGTCCATAGGCATCTGCTGCGGATTCACTATCTGCTGCTTCATCATCTCTATGCCCATCAGGAAGTTGTCGCCGTAGGCCGGATTCTGCTTGTTGAGTCCCTCGGCCACGCCCTTGAGCACCGTGTCGAATTTCTTCTTCACATCCCCGCTGAGCTTACCCTGCGCGTCGGCTATCACCAGCAGCATGAACATGTCCTGGCTCTGGGGATAGTTCTTCTCGGCCTCGGCCGCTCCCTGCTCGAAGTCCTTGTTGTCGAGCACCTCCTTGAAGGAGTCGTCGAGATAGGACACCATCTCGGAATAGTCGTCCTGAGTGAAGGTGGAGAGGCTTTGGGGGTCCATGAGGTTGACCTTGGCCACCTTCTCCTCTATCTTCTTATAGCTGTGTTTGCAGGATGTCATGCCCGCCATCATCAGGATAGAGAGGAGAAGGAACAGAGTTGTCGTGAATTTTTTCATAATCTAAATTGGGTTATTACAATTATATAACGCAAAATTAGCGAAAAGTTCCGAAACCGCCAACGAACAAGCGGCCCCGCAGCGGGGTTTAAGAGATAGACATTATCCATATTTTGCGCCAACCTAAAGGCATATAGTGCCAAAGAAAAGGTATTAAGGTTATGAAAAACGCAGATTCTTCAGGCAAAGAAAAGGGAAGAGACACCATCTACGGCATGTTCAAGCGGCAGGTGGAGCTGCAGCCCGACGCGGTGGCCGTGATCGACGGCCATAAGCGCTACACCTACGCCCAACTCGACGCGCTCGCCTGCGGCATCGCCGCCAATTTCGAGGAGGAGCCGACGCGGGTGGGCATCGTGATGAGTCACGGCGTGAAGCAGATAGCCGCGATGCTCGCCGTGCTGAAGTCGGGGGCAGCCTACGTTCCCGCCGAACCCTCCTTCCCCGAGGAGCGGATCATGTTCATGATGCGCGAGTGCGACGTGGACTTCGTGCTCACCGACTCGCTGCGCGCCCGCCCCTCCGCAAAGAACGCCGACCTGGACCTCTCACGACCCGAGGGAACGGCCTACATCCTCTACACATCCGGTTCGACGGGATTGCCGAAGGGGGTGATGGTGAGCAACGCCAATGTGTGCCACTATGTCCGCGCCTTCCACCGCGAGTTCGACTCCGGCCCCGGCGACGTGATGCTTCAGTATTCCGTCTGCTCGTTCGACATCTTCGTGGAGGAGGTGTTCACCACGCTGCTGTCGGGTGCGGCGCTCGCCATACCGAAGCCGAAGGTGAAGGCGTCGATTCCGAAACTTATGGAGTATGTGGAGCGAGAGAAAGTCACGATAATCAGCGGCTTCCCCTACCTGCTGCTCGAGCTCAACAAATTGCCCGGGATTCCCAAGAGCCTGCGCCTGCTCATCAGCGGCGGCGATGTGCTGAGGGCCCGGTTTGTCGACCGGCTCATACCGCAGACCGTGGTCTACAACACCTACGGACCGTCGGAGACAACGGTGTGCTGCTCCTATTTCCGCTGCAACGGCACCGAGCCGCTTGCCGACGGCACTTATCCGATAGGCAGGCCGGTGCTCGGAGCCGGCATGCGGATCCTCGACGAGGAGATGCGCCCTGTGGCCAACGGCGCGCAGGGAGAGATCTGCATCACCGGCGGCGGAGTTTCGCAGGGATATGTGGGGAAGCGCGAGCAGCGTGCGTTCGTCACCCTTCCCGACGGAGAGCGCATGTACCGCAGCGGCGACCTGGGAATACGCCGGGCCGACGGCGAGTTCCTCTTCCTGCGGCGCAAGGACTCGCAGGTGATGATACTCGGGAAGCGGGTGGAGCCCGGCGAGGTGCAGAACGTTCTCAACAAATGTCCGGAGGTGGAGAGTGGAGTGGTTCGCTCCTTCACCGACCGCGGCGGCCTCTCCTACCTCACCGCGTATGTGGTGCCGAAAAACAAGCGGCGCTTCTCGCTGAAGGAGTTGAAGCGGAGGATGGCGAAATTCCTCCCCTCCTATATGATACCGGAATTCTTCGTGCGCCTCGCCTCGATGCCGCTCACAGCCAACGGCAAGGTCGACGCGAAGCGACTGCCGGTTAAGGTTAAAGGTTAGAGGTTAGAGAGGTGCGGAGAATGAAGTTGAGAGTAAGGCCGACTCCGAGCCGCAACTTAAAACTCTAACCTAAAAACTAAAATACCTCTCTAACCTGTAACCTCTAACCTCTAAACCAACACGATTCCACTAAACACTAAACACACGATATGGAAATCAGAATCAGGAAGGCAGGCGTCGACTCCCTGCATCAGCTTCTCGACTGGCGCCGCGAGGTGATCGCGGCAGTGTTCGGCGAGGTTCCCGCCGACGAACTCGAATGCATCATGGAGGCCAACCGCGAATATTACCTCCGCGAGATTCCCCGGGGCGGGCATATCCCCTACTTCGCCTATGCCGACGAACTTCAGGTGGGTTGCTGCGCCATCTGCCTTCATTCCGAGATGCCGTCGCCCGAGAATCCCACGGGGCGCTGCGCCTATCTGATGAACATCTTCGTACTGCCCGAATGGCGCTGTCGCGGCGTGGCCCGCAGGATGGTGGAGCGCATGGTGGCCGACGCCCTGGCCATGGGCATCTCCAAGATATATCTGGAGACCACCGACGCCGCCCGCTCCCTCTACTCCGAAGAGGGTTTCACCCCGATGCAGGGCATGATGCAGTATGCAGGCAAATAAAATCGGCCCGAACTTTGTTATACCTATAGTTGAATATTTTTGATATAAGATAGAAATTATGGAAACAGTTCATTTTCAGGGCACGCCTATGCACCTCGTGGGCGAACTCCCCGTGGCGGGCAGCATAGCTCCCGACTTCAACCTCACCGGCGACGATCTGAGCGACATCACACTCGCCTCGCTCAGCGGCAAGCGCGTTGTGCTCAACATCTTCCCCAGCCTCGACACCGACGTCTGCGCCGCTTCCGTGCGCCGTTTCAACCAGGAGGCAGCCGGATATAAGAATACGGAAGTGCTCTGCGTGAGCATGGACCTCCCCTTCGCCGCCAAGCGCTTCTGCACCATCAACGGCATCGACCATGTGCGCACAGCCTCGGCCTACCGTTCCGACTTCGGCGACGCCTACGGCGTGGAGATCGCCGACGGTCCGCTCCGCGGTCTGCTGGCCCGCGCCCTCGTGGTGATCGACACCGACGGCCGCGTGCTGGGTTCGTCGCTCTGCCAGGAGATCACCAAGGAGCCCGACTACGAGTTCGTGAAGAAACTCCTCTCCGAGAACGGCTGATGACACTCCCGCAAGATCCGTTCATGCTTCTGAGCATGATCAATATGAAACTGCGCGACCAATACGGGTCGCTCAGCGAGTTCTGCGCCTCCGAGGATATCGACGAGCAGGAGCTCACCGACCGGCTTCACGCCGCGGGATTCGACTATCTCCCGGAGGCAAACCAGTTCAGATAGGCAGCAATCATACTTCAAGATACGCCCCATTCCGCAAAAAAAGAGCGGGATGGGGTTTTTCTTGCGTGAACTTTTGCTCGCACTAATTTTGTTATAATTCTGAGGCGAATTAACACTTCTTAATCGCCGCTGTGAAAAGCACGTTCTTACGGGGCGTTTCCCCATTGAAGATAACTATCTAAAACACACGTCTATCCATGTTTCCGCTAAGACGAATCATATTGCCCGCACTGATGGCGGCGTTTCTCCTCCCCTCGCTGGCGCAGGATTATCCCGAGTCGCTCGGGAGATTCCAGACAGTAGAGCCGCGCAGCCGCGACATGTCGCGGTTGCAGACACTCACGCGCGACGATTCGCGCCGCAGCGCCGACGCACGCATCCAGCGCTTCCATCTTCCCGCCGTCGACAAGGGGACGCTCGCCGACTCCGTGCCCGGCCGCTGGATGTATGTGAGCGAGCACCTGCAGACACTCCCCTGCGACGACGAATGGTGGAAGACTCTGGGTGACCCGACTCTCGACACCCTGATCACTCTCGGCGTGCGCCGCAACGAGGATGTGCTGGCAGCCTTCCACCGCATAGGTGTGGCCCGCCAGACCGTGCGCCAGGCCCGCGCCGGATATTACCCCACCATCGGAGTCGGCGCGGGGTGGACGAAAAACCGCTCGTCGGGTCAGCTGGTGAAGGACGGCCGCGCCTCGACCACCGACTATTTCTCCGCCGACGCCTCGATGAGTTGGGAGATCGACGTGTTCGGCCGCGTCACGGCCCAGGCCCGTCGCGCCAAGAGCCTTTACCAGGCGAGCCGCGCCGACTACGCCGCCGCCATGGTGAGCCTCTGCGGCGAGATAGCCCGCAACTATGCCAACCTGCGCGTGGCCCAGGCGCAACTGGCCGTAGCCAACGCGCATATCAAGCTGCAAGACAGCGTGATGCATATAGCCCAGCACCGCTACGAGGCCGAACTGGCTTCGAAACTCGATGTGGAGCAGGCGGCCACCACCTACTATGCCACCGTGGCCTCCATCCCCTCGCTCGAGGCTCAGGTGTCCACGTCGATCAACGCCATCGCCATCCTTATCGGCGACTTCCCGCAGAACCTCAGCGGCCGACTCCTGCAGCCGGCCCCCATCCCGCTTTATGAGCAGAAGGTGGCTGTGGGACTGCCGCTCGACCTCATCCGGCGCCGTCCCGACGTGATAGCGGCCGAATACAATCTCGCCGCCGCCGCCCAGGCCGTGGGCATCGCCAAGAAGGAGTTCCTCCCCACGCTCTCCTTGACCGGAAGCATAGGCACTCAGGCCCATAAGATCGACAAACTCTTCACCCACGACAGCTTCACCTACACCATCGCCCCGAGCCTGAGCTGGACCGTGTTCGACGGATTCTCGCGCAACGCCTCCCTACAGTCGGCCCGCGAGTCGATGCAGGAGAGCATCGACAGCTACAACATGGCCGTGCTCACCGCCGTGGAGGAGGCCGACAACGCAATGGCCAACTACGACTCGGCAGTGCGCGAGGCCGGCCTGATGGACAATGTGCTGACGCATGCCGAACGCTCGTTCGAGCTTTCGTTCGACCTCTACCGGAGCGGACTGACATCGTTCACCAATCTCTCCGACTCGCAGATAGCCTATCTGCAGTATGCCAACAGCGTGGTCACCGCCCGCGGCAACGCCCTGCTGGCGCTGGTGACGCTCTACGAGTCGCTCGGCGGGGGCTGGACACTCCCCGAATAAGCGTCTCCTTCATCATCCGAAAAAATCACAAGCTATGAAAAGATATAGAGTTCTGAATATCATCCTTCCGCTTCTGCTGGCAGCGCTTCTGCCGCTGGGGGGATGCAAGAAGAAGGGGGCCGGAGCCGAATCGGAGGGACCCGAAGCCGTCGACGTGGCGAAGGTGGAACACGACTCCGTGACGCTCTACAAGAACATCCCCGGCATGATCCACGCCACCGACTATGTCGACCTGGTGGCGCGCGTGAGCGGTACGCTCCGCTCGATCAACTATAAGTCGGGCGACGTGGTGAGCAAGGGTCAGCTTCTCTTCACCATCGAAGACACGCGCTACCGCGACGCCGTTAGTCAGGCGCAGTCGTCGCTGGCGAGCGCAAGGAGCGCCTACCAGTATGCCGCGGCCCACTACGCCGCCGTGCAGAAGGCACTGCTCAGCGACGCCGTGAGCCAGATGGAGGCCCGCCAGGCCAAGAGCAACATGGAGCAGGCGCAGGCCAGCATTGCCAACGCCCAGGCAGCACTCGAGACGGCCCGCACCAACCTCAGCTACTGCCGCGTATACGCACCGTTCACCGGGCGCATCACCGCCCCGGTGCCCAGCGTCGGAGCCTATCTCAACGGCGAGGCGTCGCCCGAGAAACTCGCCACCATCTACCGCGACTCCCGCGTGGCCGCCTATTTCACCATCGACGACAACGAGTTTCTCATGAGCTTCACCGACCGCAAGGGGACGCAGCTCGCCAACTATGACAAGATTCCCCTGATATTCTCCGAGAAGCTCCCTCACGAATATTACGCCTCGATGAGCTACATCTCTCCCGCCATCGACGAGAACACCGGTACGATGCAGTTGCGCGCCGCGGTAGACAACCCCTACAACGAACTGCGCGAGGGAATGTATGTTTCGGTCAACTTCCCCACGGGCGTCGATCCGAACGGCATCATCGTCAAGGACGCGGCGCTCAGCACCGACCAGCTCGGCAAATACCTCTATACCGTGAACGACTCCAACCGGATTGTCTACACGCATGTGGAGACCGGTCAGCTGGTCAACGACTCGATGCGTCTGATCACATCGGGCCTGAAGGGAAACGAGACCTATGTCACCAAGGCCCTGCTGAAGGTCCGGCCCGGAATGGAGATCAAGCCGGTTTACCGGCGTTAGTTTAGAGGTTAGAGGTTAGAGAGGTGGGGAGTTTTCTGTTTAGAGTATTTCCTCAGGTTAATGACTAATTGCTTAACCGATTAAAGGTTATTGAGTTATATGTTCTCGAAATTCTTTATCGACAGGCCGATATTCGCCATAGTGATAGCCATCGCGATGATTCTCGCGGGACTACTCACCGTGAAGACACTTCCGGTGGCGCAATATCCCGACATCACGCCGCCGACGGTGATGGTGATGGCCTCCTATCCCGGGGCCGACGCCGCCACGGTGGCCAAGACCATCGGCGTCCCCATAGAGCAGCAGGTGAACGGAGTTGAAAACATGATGTACATGAGTTCCTCCTCCTCCGACGGCAGCTACAACCTCACCATCACCTTCGAGATCGGCACGGATCCCGACATGGCCGCGGTGAAGGTGCAGAACCTCATCTCGCAGGCGGAGGCCTCGCTGCCCACCTCAGTGCGGCAGCAGGGCGTCACGGTCTCCTCGCGCTCCTCCAACATCATCCTCTTCATCGCCATCGAGAGCGAAAAACCTGAATACGACGCCCTTTACCTCACCAACTACGCCCAGCTGAACATCGTCGACGAGTTGGCCCGCGTCGACGGAGTGGGACAGGTGGAAGCCTTCGGCGGCGGACAGTATTCTATGCGCGTATGGCTCGATCCCGACAAGATGAGGGTTCGCAACATCACCGCCGCCCAGGTGGAGGCCGCCATCGAGTCGCAGAACATGCAGGTGAGCGCCGGTTCGGTGGGAGCCGCCCCCGGCGACACCGACAACGCCTTCCAGTATACCCTCACCGCCCAGGGACGCCTCACAACGCCGGAGGAATTCGGCAACATGGTGATCCGCACGGCCGACAACGGCGGTTTCCTGCGCCTCAGCGACATAGCCACCGTGGAACTCGGGGCCAACTCCTACAGCGCCATCTCTCTCGTTTCGGGCAAGCAGGCGGGCCTGCTGGGCGTCTACCAGCTCTCGGGCGCCAACGCGCTCGACGTTTCGAAGAAAGTGCGCGCCCGCATGGAGCAGCTCTCGCAATATTTCCCGGAGGGGGTGAACTACAACGTTGTGCTCGACACGTCGGACTTCGTGACGGCGTCGATCGACGAGGTGCTCGTAACCTTCGTGGAGACGACGCTCATCGTGATGGTGGTGATCCTCATCTTCCTCCAGAGCTGGCGGGCGGTGATCATCCCGATGCTCACCATCCCCGTGTCGCTCATCGCCACATTCGCGGTGATGAAGCTGATGGGGTTCTCGCTCAACACCCTGACGCTCTTCGGACTTGTGCTCGCCATCGCCATTGTGGTCGACGACGCCATAGTGGTGGTGGAAGACTGTGCGCGAATAGTGCAGGAGGGGAAACTGCCGCCACGCCAGGCGGCGGAGAAAGCCATGGTGGAGCTGCAGGGCCCGGTGATCGGCGAGGTACTTGTGCTGCTGTCGGTGTTCGTGCCCACTGCCTTCGTCTCGGGCATCACCGGCCAGCTATACAAGCAGTTCGCCTTGACCATCGCCGTCTCCACCGCCTTCTCGGGTCTGAGCGCATTGACGCTCACCCCGGCCCTCTGCGCCTTGTTCCTGCGAAAGAAGGAGAAGACATCGACGTTCTTCCTCTACCGCTGGTTCAACAAGGGTTTCGGCGCCACTCTGGCCCTCTACATGAAGATCGTGGGCGAGTTCCTGAAGCGCCCCGTGGTGGCCATCTGCGTCTATCTGCTCATCTGCGGAGTGGCCTTCTGGGGCTTCCTGAAGATGCCCACCACCTATGTGCCCGAAGAGGACATGGGATATTTCATGGGATCTGTGCAGCTTCCCACCGGAGCCTCGCTCGACCGCACTCAGGCGGTGGTTGAGGAGGTATCGGCCCGGCTGCAGAAGCTTCCCGAGGTTAAGGATGTGATCACCATCGCCGGTTTCTCGTTCCTCGGCGGTTCGGGGAGCAACATGGGAGGCGTGCAGGTGATCCTCAAGCCCTGGAAAGAGCGCAAGGGGAAGGGTGAGAGCGCATCCGACGTGATCCAGAAGTTCGAGGCTTCGTGCGCCGACATCCAGGAGGCCTTGATCTTCGGTATCAACCCGCCGGCCATCCCAGGTCTGGGAATGGCGTCGGGACTGGAGATGCAGCTTCTCGACATCAACAATCTCGGTGCCGACCAGATGAAGCATGCCATCGACGCCGTCGTCGAGGCCGCCGAGAAGGATCCGCGCATCGAGTCGGTGCGTTCGCTCTACGAGGGCACCGTGCCGCAGTACCGTCTCGACATCAACCGCGACAAGGTGAAGATGTATGGCGTGACGCTTGCCGACATCTACACCGAGCTCTCAGCCTTCACCGGCACCACATATGTGAACGACTTCAACGACTTCGGCCGCGCCTACCAGGTGATAGTCTCCGGCGACGAACTGGCCCGCGAACGCGTTGCCGACGTGCTGGGACTGTCGGTGCGCAACTCAGAGGGAAAGATGGTGCCCTTCTCCTCATTCATGACCATCGAACCGGTGATGGGAGAGTCGAACGTCGACCGTTACAACATGTACCGCACGGCCGGTCTCACCGCCACCCCGAAGAAGGGAACCAGCTCGAGCGAGGGCATCAAGATAATGGAGGAGACGGTGCACAAGGTGCTCGGACCTGAATACTCCTACGCCTGGACCGGCGAGGCCTACCAGGAGACGCAGGGCGGCACCACCGTATCGCTCGTGATGCTCTTCGCCGTGATCATCACGCTGCTCGTCCTGGCCGCACAGTACGAGAGCATCACCGACCCGATCGCCGTGGTGATCTCCATGCCGACGGCCATACTCGGTACGGTGCTCGGTTGCCTGATAATGGGCCAGAGCATATCCATCTACACGCAGATAGGCATCATCCTGCTCCTCGGACTGTCGGCTAAGAACGCCATCCTCATCGTGGAGTATGCCGTGGACTTCCGCAAGCAGGGAGTTGCGATACGCCAGGCGGCGCTCGACGCCGGCCGGATCCGCTTCCGACCCATCATGATGACGGCGCTGGCGTTTGTGTTCGGTGTGATGCCGATGCTCTTCGCCACCGGAGCCGGCGCCGCGAGCCGCAAGGCCCTGGGAGCGGCCGTGGTGTTCGGTATGGCAGTCAACGCAATCGTCGGCACTCTGTTCGTGCCCAACTTCTGGGAACTCCTCGAGAC
>X378_Fat_Sand_Rat__coassemble_240_pt1 | contig 11519 bp, 9 predicted proteins | sample X378_Fat_Sand_Rat__metabat2_low_PE_004 | metagenome-assembled genome bin X378_Fat_Sand_Rat
CACTTCGTGGTTGCAAGCAAACCCGGCTCCAAGTCGACGGATGTACGCTTGTATTGTTTTGGAAATTTTCTATTGTTGAGGGGGTGTTTTCTGGGGAAAATGGGGGTTTGGGGTAGGAAAATGTCGGAAAATCGGCAAAACATGTTGCAAAACATATAAAATCTGTGTGCGGCGTGTTGAAATTATCACTAATTTTGCACCCGCAATTAGGACACAAGTGCCCCGTATCGGGCCTTGTATACGCAAAAACAATCTTGTTAATACCTTATCATTCTTGCCCCATTGAGGGAACTTACCTAAACAAAACTCAATTCATTCTAACCTTTTCTACTAATAACAGAAAGAAACTACAAATAGGGATGGCCCGAGCGGGTCATCCCATTTACTTTTTGTTTAGTGTTTAGTGTTTAGTGTTTAGTGAGGACATGCGGCGACTGGGTAGCGACCTGGAGCGACCTTAGCTCCGCTAAGGTCGGGGTGCGGAAGCATCACATCCCGGCGCCTCGAGGATCTCCGGAGTGAGCACCGTGTTTTTCATCGTTAGCTTGGCGTTGTTGAGATCCATCGCCGTCATCTTCTCCGCCCCCGGTATGTCGGGAAGCTTTATCTGAACCGGTTTTTTCATAAGCAACAGTTATTCTTCAGATTTATAGAGCAACGGGAAGAGCTTGCTCAGCGCCATGAGCACCGTGCCGTAGGCCACCACCAGTACCCAGAACTGCAGCCTGAGCGGGAACACCCGGCTCCACCAGCCGCCGATGAGATAGCTGAAGAAGAGCAGCCAGAGCGTGCACTGCACGCTGACGCAGAGCGTGCACCACTTGTGGGCGCGGAAGCGCTGATACCAGATGCTCCAGATGGTGTAGGGGAGGCAGCAGGCATTGAGCAGGCAGAGATAGGGTGTGAACTGCGGGAACACGAGCAGCGTGAGCAGCGACACCGAGAAATAGGTGAAGCCCACCTCGCTCCAGCTGAACACCCCGAACACCTTAGAGGCCGACATCTTGAGGATGTCGTCGCAGCCGCCCTCCTGTAGCACCTTGCAGATGCGGTCGGCATGCGAGTTGCTGAAATTGAGCGATTTCTGCATCAGCAGGAAGGTGAGGTAGAGACCGAGGCAGTCGAACAGCGCCACCAGACACTGCGACACATTCGCATACAGTCGGTTGGAGACGAACAGATAGGCGAACAGAGCAACGGCGCCGACCACCAGCGCCACGTCGCGCAGGCGGCTCACTACCCGCGTCGTCTCGTGGGCCGTGAAATCGGGTTCGCGGGCGTCGGCCTGCGGCATCGCCACGAACACCTCGCCCGTGACCACCCCGTTGAACTCCGATATCGGGATCTGCTCCATCTCCCCGCGCGACATATACTCCACGCGGTCCTCTCCGATATGGGTTACGATCACCATCCCCTTCTTCGTCACGGCGATGAAGGGAGTCTGGAGCGAACGCATGTAGGAAGGGGAGGGGAGACGGAGTCCGACGCTGTCCACCTTGTATTCGGCCAGGAGCTTCTGCAGGCCGAAAAGCGACTTGAAGGGCATCTGGTCGAAGCGCTTGCGGGAATACTCCTCCGTGTAGGGAACGCGGAGGAGAGAGAGCAAGTCGGTGAGGAGGGTATGCGGAGGAGGCGCGGTCATGACATGTAAGACTCGATGCGGGAGAGAAGCGTCTCGCCGTCCATCTCGCCCGACTGGCGCCACACTTCCTTGCCGTCCTTATAGATTATAAACGTGGGGATGCTCTGCACGTCGACGCTGCCGGCGAGTTGCTGGTTTTCGTCGATGTCGAACTGCTCCACCAGGGCGCGCCCCTCGAGGAGTTCCTTGATCTGGGCCACTACGGGCATCATGCGCTGGCAGTGGGGGCACCAGGAGGCGAAAAACTCAACCAGTGTTACAGGACTCTCATTGATAAGATCTTCGTAATTCATCTTCTTTCTTTTTTAGAATTCTTGTAAAAGGAAAACATTCCGGAGCGGTTGCGGGTTCGTGAAAATCAGGTCAAAAGGAACGTTGCGGCGGGGCAGGAGGAGAAAATTATAAAAAAATTTGCAAAAATTAGCCATTTTACATACTTTTGCCTTTTGAAAGTCAAAAGGCAAGGGGATTGTGTCCTTGACTTCTCTGACTCCATTATAAAGTTAGCTATAGGATTAAGATCAACCAACTGAACTCGAACTAACCTCGATTCAACCTTTCCACTTGATTATATCCTAACAGAGATTCGATTTATTCCTTGTCTTGAAAGGAATCAGACTTATATTGACCCTCGCGGTCACCGCTTTATTGTCGGCATCCATGCCGGCCCGCGACATATCCGTATCCCCCGTTCAGGAGGAGCCGGAAGTCCGGACCCAGCCGACGGCGATGGCTTCCGGCGACACCCTTGAAAGTGCCGTCGGCGACCTTGCCGTGCCCGGCAGCGAGGGGGAGCGGCTTCCTTTCGCCGCCCAGCTGCGCACCAACATGCTCTACGACCTGCTGATGGTTCCGAACATCGGCGGCGACATCGCCCTGGGTCGTCATTTCTCCGTAGGCGCGCGCTGGATGTACGCCTGGTGGAGCCGCAGCCGCAGCGACTTCTTCTGGCGCATCTACGGCGGCGACGTCTCGGGCCGGTGGTGGTTTGGCAAAGAGGCGCGCGAGAAGCGTCTGCAGGGGCACCATGTCGGCGTTTACGGCGGCGCCTTCATCTACGACTTCGAGCTCGGCGGCCACGGCAACATGGGCGGCTATCCCGGTGCGTCGCTCTGGGAGCAGTGCCAGTATGTGGCCGCGGTGGAATACGGCTACACGCTGCCGATAGCCCGCCGACTGAATCTCGACTTTTCGGTGGGAGTGGGGTATATGGGCGGCAAGTATGTGACCTACAAGCCGATCGACGGCCATTTCGTGTGGGACTCCACGCGCCGCCGCAGCTATTTCGGTCCGACGAAACTCGAGGTGTCGCTCGTGTGGCTTCTGGGCCGCGACAATTTCAACATCAAGAAAAGCAAAGGGAAATGAGGGCTGTGTTGACCGACATCCTGCCAGTATGGCTCAAGATGGCGGCAATCGTTGCCGTCGCCCTCGTCATGCACTCGTGCGAACACAAGGATCTCTGTTTCGACCATGAGGACCACATGCCCCGCTACGCCACAGATCTGGAGCTTGAGTACGACATCTGGTGGGAGAAGCCTATCGACCTGAGCTCCAACTGGCAGCTCGACTGGCCCGACTTCCTCGAACTCGACTACAACTCGCTGCTGCCCGGGCTGCCTGAGGGAGTTCGCGTGCACACCTACGGCGAGAACGGCCTCTGCGTGCGCACCAACCTGCCGGCGGAGGGAGGCACCGTGCACATGCAGCCCGGCGAGAACTCCATCCTCGTCTACAACAACGACACCGAATACATCCTCTTCAACGACATGGAGAGCTATTCGCGAGCCAACGTCACCACCCGCACCCGCCAGCGCAGCTCCTACAGCGGCAACCCGCTCTACACCCCTCCGGCCCGCGGACCCAAGCGACAGGAGGAGATACTGGTGAACATGCCCGACATGCTCTACGGCAACTACCGCGACAGCTACATGCAGGAGCGAATCACCGTGGCCCCGACGCTGCGGCTCACGATGCATCCGCTGGTGTACAAATACGTGGTATGCTACCGCTTCAGCCGCGGCTTGGAGCATGTGGTGCTGGCGCGCGGCACCATCTCCGGGCTCGCCGAGAGCGTCTCGCTCCACGACGGGCGGACGTCGGCATCGGCGGTGACCGTGCTTTTCGACTGCACGCTCGAGGGCTGGGGCGCCCAGGCCGAGGTGAGGACCTTCGGCATCCCCGACTATCCGAATCCCGACTACTCCCGCGCCGAGGGCAACTTCGCCATCAACCTCGAGGTGAGACTGCGCAACGGCAAGATCCTCAACTTCTACCGTGACATCACCGACCAGCTCATGGCCCAGCCCCGGGGAGGAGTGATAATCCTCGACGGCTTCGAGATCAGCGACGCCGACGCCTCGCAGGGAGGCGAGGGAGTGTTCGAAGTGGATGTAGACGGCTGGGGAGAATACCAGGACATCGACGTGGAATTCAATTTCTAAAACAATATAAACAACAAAACAACAAACAAACTAAAATCAAAGCATTATGAAACAATCAGTTATGATGTCGGCAGCCCTCGTTTGCGCACTCGCGCTCACAGGCTGTTCGAACGACGAAGTGCTTGAACGCAACCAGTCGAGGGCCATCGGTTTCGCGGCCATGACCAACAACTCCACACGTTCCACCGACCCCCAGGGCAACGACCTGACGGACTTCAACGAGATCACCACCGCCAACCTGAGCTTCTTCCGCGTGTACGGCTACTTCCGCGACCACGGCACTAGCAACGTCCCCACCCAGATCCTCTCGTCGGAGGCAGTGAACAAGGTGAACAACGTCTGGACTTACGAGAACACCCGCTACTGGGCACCGAGCAACGACTACTACTTCATGGCCTTCACCACCAACACCCAGGGTGAGCGCCCGTGGCACTACACCTTCCCCGAGACCAACGTTGAGGACGCCCTTGCCGCATTCCAGGCCAACCACGGCTGCGGAACCCTGACCCTGGACTACAGCGACAACGCCACCGAGGCCTGCCGCTACGACCTGGTGTACTCCTACGCTTATCGTGAGACCGACGCCGCCATCACCGACGTGACGGCAGTGCCCTTCACCTTCGACCACCTGCTGGCCCGCGTTCGCTTCAAATTCACCAACTCCATGGACGACGCCAACTCCACCATCTCCATCGAGAACCTGAAGATCAGCGGAACGCCCGTGGCCGGTTCCATCACGTTCGCCGCCTCAAACTCCTACACAGGCGTGAAATGGACGGCCAACACGGCGAAAGGAAACGTCGACGTGGCTTTCGGAACCGGCAACCTCACCGATTTCGCCATCAGCCGCACCCGCAACTCGCAGTGCCGCTACCTGATCCCCGTGACCCAGGCCCTCACCGTCACCTTCGACGTTACCTGGAAGATCAACGGCACGGTATACGGCAAATACACCAAGACAGCCAACATCGCCTCGCAGGAGTATCTGAAGGGCACGAGCTATCAGTTCAACGCCGAGATCAACGAGGAGAGCCTTCTCGGCAACGACTCCAAGCCCATCACCTTCACCGTGACCACAGTCAACGGCTGGCCGAGCTGGGGCGACGGTTCCGACCTGACTCTCCAGTAAGCAGAAACAGCAAACAGAATAGGATTATGAAGCGCCACCATCTTTACCCACTGCTCGCCGCGGGCGTCTTAGCCTCCGCGATGATCTCCTGCGCCGACGGGCTCGAACCCGACGCTGCGGGCGAGGGCAGCAACGCGATAGGTTTCCGGGCCGAGGTTTCGGAAGATTACATCTCCGCGACCCCGACCCGGGGCGGCGCACGCCATGAATCCTTCCGCCTCACCGACAATGCCGACGAGGACTTCGAGCTATATTGCATCCCCGAAGCGATAGGCTTCGGGGAGGCAATATCCTCGGGAACAGGCGCATACCGGGGCGAGACAGCCGCGACTACCCGCGCCTCGCTCACCGAATCGGCCGCCGATGTGGCCGACATGGGCATCTACGCCCGCGCCGTCTGGGGCGACGCGCTCATCATCCAGAACGAGCGCTACCAGAGAAACACCGCGGGAGTGTTCGAATCGGCAGGCACCACCCACTACTGGCCCGGCGACGCCGACAAGCGGATAGACTTCTATTCCTACTCCCCCTGCAACGCCGCGGGACTCGACCTCTCCGCCGTGGCCTCGGGCAACATGAAGATAAGCTACGCGGTGCCCGAAGAGAACGAGCGTCAGCAAGACCTGCTGCTCGACGTGAAGAAAGATGTGGCCGGCGACTACAACCGGTCGCTTCCCATCACCTACCGCCATCTGCTGACGGCGGTGAGGGTGAACGTGCTCTCGCTGCCGACAGGAGCCAGCGTGACGGGAGTCTCCTTCAACGGACTCTCCTACACAGGCACGCTCGACATGGACGCCGACTCGCCGCAATGGCGCGTGGACGGCGCCGACCGCAAGAACTTCTCCGCCGAAATGAGCGGAGGCACGGCATTGTTCCTGATGATGCCGCAGACGGTCACGGCCGGTTCGGTGGAGATGACCGTCACCCTCAAGGAGGGACTCAACTCGAGAACATTATCGGCACGCCTTCCCGCCTCCGTATGGGGTATGGGAGAGGCCGTGGCCTACAACATATCCGTGTCGGACTACGGACTGCGCTTCACCGACGCGGAGCGAACCGTCGACGCCCACTACGTGGTGTACCGCAACACCCTCGACGCCACCTCCATTCCCTCCTATGTGGAATGGGAGCTCACGGTGTCTGACGGTGCCTCGATACAGTGGGGGAGCGACGTCAACAAATTCGCGCAGGAGGGATACTGGACCGACAGGGTGGTGCGCGAAGGGCAGGTGACGGCGGAATCCGCCCGCGGCACATCCAGCATCACCGGCTGGGGAGGAGCGAGCCGCGAAGTGTATGTGTTCGTGCCCGAGAACGCCACGGAGGCAGAGCGCGAGATAACCTTCACCCTCACCATCAACGGCGAGAGCAGCGAGCAGACCTCGCTCACCCTGCTGCAGGAGGCTCCCTACGGCGCACAGAAGTGGGAGCAGATCGACGACAACGAGCAGGGCATCTTCGGCTTCAGCTGGAACCGCCAGACCGTGCTGATCCTTCCCTACAACACCCCGGGCTCGGAATACAGCCGCGCCGAGGCCGAATCCCTGATCAGCAACCTGATAGGGCAATACGACGCCGGCAGCTACGCCACCCGCGGCTATTACACGTCGGGATTCTTCTCCCGCCGCTACTACATCCTGATAGACTACACCATGCTCAACGACCTCACCACGGCCCGCAGCGCCACCGACGGCCACGCCAACACCATCGGACTGCTCAACAAGGTCGGCAAGGGAGGCGCCAACACCTTCGAGAACGCCCTGCTCTCCACCCACAAGACAGAGTCGGGGAAGGAAGACGAGATGCTCTTCCGCTACCCCGTGAGCAGCGACCCGGCGTCGGTGCGCAATCTTGTGCAGGGGGAGAACAACACCGACTCCGGCATCCTCGACTTCATCCTGAAGAAGAACCGCTGCAACCTCACCGTGATCGACGGCGGAATCGGTTCGACCTCCTCCCCTGTGTTCAGCGAGGAAGACATCGTGTGGTATCTGCCGGCCTACGCCCAGTTCACCGCCATAACCAGCGGCATCAAGGACCCCGTTGTGCCCGCCAATTACTGGAGCTCCACCGCCGCCGACAACGGCACGCAGTCGTATATCGGCAGCGGCTCGGCGGCGCTTCGCACCGCCACCTACCGCGTGCGCGCCTGCCGCAGGTAACGGTTTGGAAGTGCGGCAGTTCGGAGCGGCGATTTAGGCGAAAATCGGGGCGAAAAAGAATGGTTTTGAAATTTTTGTTGGAATTTCAGGAATTTTTAGCTATTTTTGCATTTCAAGGGGAATCGGGGGACTCCGTGAAACTCAAATGACTTTGAAACCTAATAAACAACAAAATAACTTAACCCTTAAAATCTCTTAAGCAATGAGGAAAATCTTTACACTGCTTGCAGCAGGTGTGGTTGCCGCCAGCGCGTTCAACGCCGAAGCAGCCGCAACGCAGCTCTATGCCCTCGGTGGATTGGCCGGTGGCTGGGGTTACAACAAAGGTGTCGCGATGACCCAGGAGTCGTCGGGCGTCTTCACTATGGAGCAGACCCTTTCGGGCGACACATGGTTCGGCTTCACCGAGGTTCTCGGTTCAAGCTGGGACGAGACCAACGCAAAGCGTTATTATCCCACCGACGGCAACAACACCGTTCCCACCGTCGGCGTAGCCAGCGCGATGGGCTACGGCAAAGACTGGTCGTGGCAGCTCGGAGCGGGCAGCTACAAATTCACTGTCGACACCAACGCGATGACACTGACCGTGACCAACAGCGGCGGCGGCGACACCCCTGTCACCCCGACCCCCGGCGGAACTCCCGACCATGTCTATCTGATCGGTAATGTAAACGGCACCACATGGAGCACCTCCGCTTCGCCCGAGATGACCAAGAGCGGTTCGACATTCACCCTGAGCGGCGTCTCGATGGACGACTGCGGCACAGGCAGCGCCTACTTCTCGATGATCACCTATCTGGCCGACAGCTGGGATGGTGCCGACGGCGTAGAGGGCGTGAACAGCTACGACCGCTACGGTGCGACCGAGTCAGACTGCACCGCAGTAGAGGGCAGCAACTCCGTGGAACTCTTCGCAGCCGGCGTGAACGCTTCGAGCGCCTACAGCTGGAACATCACCCCCGGAACCTACGACCTGACCTTCGACAGCTCGGCCATGACGCTGACAATCGTGAAGACAGGCGATTCCCCCGTGACCCCCGATCCGACACCGACCCCCGACCCGACCCCCGACCCGAGCGGCGCGCCGGAGCATGTTTACCTGATCGGTAACCTCAACGGCACCACCTGGAGCACCTCCGCTTCGCCCGAGATGACCAAGAGCGGTTCGACCTACACCCTGAGCGGTGTCTCGATGGACGACTGCGGCACAGGCAGCGCTTACTTCTCGATGATCACCTATCTGGCCGACAGCTGGGATGGTGCCGACGGCGTAGAGGGCGTGAACAGCTACGACCGCTACGGTGCGACCGAGTCAGACTGCACCGCAGTAGAGGGCAGCAACTCCGTGGAACTCTTCGCAGCCGGCGTGAACGCTTCGAGCGCCTACAGCTGGAACATCGCCCCCGGAACCTACGACCTGACGTTCGACTACTCGGCCATGACGCTGACAATCGTGAAGACAGGCGATTTCCCCGTGACTCCCGATCCGACACCGACACCCGACCCGACACCCGACCCGAGCGGCGCGCCGGAGCATGTTTACCTGATCGGTAACCTCAACGGCACGACATGGAGCACCTCCGCTTCGCCCGAAATGACGAAGAACGGCTCGAAATACACCCTTAGCGGCGTATCGATGGACGACTGCGGCAACGGCAGCGCCTACTTCTCGATGATCACCTATCTGGCTTCGAGCTGGGACGGTGAAGAAGGCGTAGAGGGCGTGAACAGCTACGACCGCTTTGGTGCAACAGAGAAAGACTGCACCGCTGTAGAGGGCAGCAACTCCGTGGAACTCTTCGCAGCCGGCGTGAACGCTTCGAGCGCCTACAGCTGGAACATCGCCCCCGGAACCTACGACCTGACCTTCGACTACTCGGCCATGACGCTGACAATCGTCAAGACAGGCGATTCCCCCGTTACTCCCGACCCGACTCCCGATCCCGATCCCACTCCCGACCCGACACCCGACCCGAGCGGCGCGCCGGAGCATGTATACCTGATCGGTAACCTCAACGGCACCACATGGAGCACCTTCGCTTCGCCCGAAATGACGAAGAACGGCGGCGTTTACTCCCTCAAGGAGGTTGAGATGGAAGACTGCGGCAACGGCAACGCCTACTTCTCGATGATCACCTACCTGGCTTCGAGCTGGGACGGCGAAGAAGGCGTAGAGGGCGTGAACAGCTACGACCGCTTCGGTGCAACAGAGGAAGACTGCACCGCAGTAGAGGGCAGCAACTCCGTGGAACTCTTCGCAGCCGGCGTGAACGCTTCGAGCGCCTACAGCTGGAACATCGCCCCCGGCAAATACGACCTTTCGTTCGACTATTCCGCAATGACACTCACCGTTAAGAAGAGCGAGCAGTCGGGAGTCTCCGCTATCGAGACCGCCGAGGACGGAGCATGCTACTTCAACCTGCAGGGCGTTCGCGTTGAGAAACCCGCCAACGGCATCTTCGTACGCGTACTCAACGGCAAGGCAAGCAAGGTGATGGTGAAATGATCCGACAACTGAAAACTCTATAATCCAAAGGGAGGAGATCCGCGAGGGTCTCCTCTTTTTTTCGGCCCTTTTTTTCGGGCCGGAGGGTGAACCAAGGGGCGCGCAAGACGTTGGAAATTATAGAAATTCAACGCATTTGGAAGGATGAAATATGTAAAGACCGGCTACAGCCAGATTCCACTGATATCGCTGCTCGCAATGCTGTCGATATCGCTGACGGTGAACCTTCCGGGGCTTGCCATCTCGCCCATCATGGACAAACTCGACCAGGTGTTCAAGAACGTGACGGAGCTGGAGGTGCAGCTTCTCACCGTGCTTCCCAATCTGGTGACGATTCCCTTCATACTCTGCTCCGGCAAGATATGCAACGAGAAAAACCAGATGACCGTTCTCGGCGTGGGCCTCGCAATCTACGCCGTCACCGGAATACTCTACTTCTTCGCCCGGTCGATGACCGCGCTGATCCTGCTGAGCTGTCTGCTGGGAGTGGGGTGCGGATTGGTGATCCCCCTGGCGGCCAGTCTCATATCGCAATATTTCTCAGGGAAAGAGCGCACCAAGCAACTCGGCATGAAGTCGAGTCTGTCGAACTTCATGGTGATCTTCGCCACGATCTTCGTGGGATGGATGGCTTCCTACAACTGGCATCTGGCCTTCATCGTATATCTGGTGCCGCTGATTCCGCTGGCGCTGATGCGCTTCATGACCCCCGGCTACATCGTGGGCCACGAGATAGCGATGCCAGGCCAGAAGAACGTAGATCCCGCCAACAGCTCACCCTGCCGCATAGCCGACAATTCGCACAACACCCGGCCGCTGCGGCAGGTGATGAAGTTCCTCTTCTCCCTGATGGGGATATACCTCACCGCCACCTTCTGCGTGGAAGCCATCTCCTACTATCTCCCCTTCAGCATGCCTTATTACCATCTCTCGTCGACCAAGGTGGGCATCGTGACCGCGCTCTTCTTCCTCGGCGCCACGCTGGGAGGATTCTTCCTTACGAAAGTGGTGAGGCTGCTGGGCCACGCCAGCATGATCACCGGAATAGCCGTGTGCATGGCCGGACTCTTTGTTTGCGGCATCTTCCACACCTATTTCTCCTACATCTGCGGCGTGAGCATGATCGGGCTGGGCTACGGAGTGGTGCAGCCGATAATCTACGACAAGACATCGACGCTGGCACCCGACTGCAAGCGGCTCAACTCCTATTTCTCCTACCTTCTGGCCTGCAACTATGTGGGCATCTCGCTGGTGCCCTTCGTGATAAGCGGAGCCGAGCATCTCACGCACCAGGAGAGCAACGTGAACTTCGCCTTCATCTTCAACGGCTGCATCATGCTGGTGATGCTGGTGATAGCGCTGGTGAAGCACCGCAGTTTCGTATTCGACGTCGATCCCACCGGCTACGAGGAGGATCCGAAACTCACCACCCCTCCCGCGAAATAACACTTCATATACTGACTTCCTCTCCCGAGGCCTGGGCCCGGGGAGAAAAGATGAAGCCGGACGGCCTTGGAGGCGCGCCCGGCTTCGGGGGGTTAGGGTTGGGGTTAGGGTTGTGATCCGGATGCGACTCGAACGCATGACCGGCTGCTTAGAAGGCAGCTGCTCTATCCAGCTGAGCTACCGGACC
>X378_Fat_Sand_Rat__coassemble_243_pt1 | contig 11483 bp, 7 predicted proteins | sample X378_Fat_Sand_Rat__metabat2_low_PE_004 | metagenome-assembled genome bin X378_Fat_Sand_Rat
GCCGCCGTGGCGAACGAGCAGGAGGTATGGGCCGAGGGGAAGGAATGGGTGTTGGAGAAATCGGGACGCCACTCCTTTACGCCGTATTTCAGGATGAGCGATACGCCGGCCGTGGCGGCGGCCACCTCCACGCCCTGCATCAGTCCTTTCCAGTCGCGCATGCAGAGCGTGCCGACGAGAGTGGCGGCCGGCAAGGCGAGCGCCACGATGTCTGTAGACGTCTTCACCGCTTTCTGGTCGTGTGAGAGCGGTATCTGCTGGTGATGGTCGGGGATCTGGATGCCGGTGAGATCCTGCCCCTTGACGGAGGCGGGAATCACCATGGCAAACAGTATGAGGATCGATAGGATTCTGTTCATGATAGGAATGCGCTTAAGATTGTGACTCCAAGTTTATCACTCCGGGGTACGACATTGGCGCGCCGACGGGAGTGCTGCTCAGGCGGCGCTAATAGTCCCAGTCGAACCAGAACTGGTCGACATAGAGCACCGAACCGTTGCCGCCCGTGTAGTAGTCGCCGAGTTTGGAGGCGCAGCAGGTGATCTGCAGGCATGTCGGCACGCGGGAGGTAGACTTGTAGTTGAGTTCGATGGTGAACTCCTGGTAGCTGTCCATCTGGCCGGAGTAGATCAGTTCGCCGTAGGCGATGATATAGTCGGCGGTCGGATCGAAGAGCTGACGGTTTTTCGGATTGGTGCGGATCTCGTAGGGTCCGTTCCAGTCGGTGAGGGCCACGTAGATCTGGCAGGAGTCGGGGCGGCCTATGAGCTGCTTGAATTCCGTGGAGGCGTAGTCGATATCCTTGGCGTTGTATCGGAAATATCCGTGCAGGCGCGTGGGGCGGATGGTCCAGGGGCGGCCCATGTTGAGCACGCCGTTGGTTCCGTCGGTGCGAGCGTATACACCGGTGAAGATGGAACCTGCGCCGAGTTTTCCGATACCGGCGATGCCGACGAACTTCGTGGTGCACTGCGCGGCCTTACCGCTTCCGGTGGGAGTGTAGTCGGTGGGCTGGGTAAGGTTCTGGCCCAGAGTCACCGACCCGGGGTTACCGGTATCCCAATAGGGAGTACCGCCCTCGGCCCAGGGGCACCAGAGGCGGTTGTTCTTGAACCACCAGTTCTCGAAGTCGCCGTCGGGGATGTCGGCCGTGGGTCCGGTGGTTACCTTCACCTCGTTGCCCATGTTCTTGCCCGAAACGGTGCGCACGGCATACTCCGTGAGCGGTTCGAGATGCTTGATGCAGCAGGAGAAGGCTCCGGCGGTCTGGGTCACGTCGGAGACGGGGACGTCGGTCCATTCGGTGCTGGAGGTCTTGCGGTACTGGAACGTGTTCTGCACGTCCGACGGACCGTTACCGTAGGCCCATATCACCATCGACCAGGCGTCGACGGACGTAGTGGAGACGATGGTCTCCGAGATTTCGGCGTAAATGGTCCAGGTCTCCGTGCGGCCCCAGCAGGTAACCTTCACCTGCAGCGGCTGCGAGAGGTCGATTGTTCCCGGCTGGAGATCGGGCACCATGGTGGTGATACCTTCCGGACCGAGTTTGATGCGCTGCAGGCGCAGGTCGGAGAGGTCGGTACCCTCCGGCACGCGCACGATCACGCGGTGGCCCACCGGGTCGATGTCGCTCTCCCCCACCTCGCCGTCGATCTGGAAATAGCGTTCTATCTCCTGCACGGCGTTGATGGTCCAGTTATAGTCCTGATAGCGTGAAAGCGTCACCGTCAGGGGCGTCGAGAGATTGTATGTTCCCTGCAGCAGGTCGGGGTCGGAGGTGGCGCCGGGAGTGATCTGATACTCCGTGAAGCGCACCTTCTGGATGTCGACCGTCTCCCCGAGGTAGACGTTCACCTCGTAGGCGATGGAGTCGATGTAAGCCGACTTCGACTCCCCCTCGGCGGCGATGGCCTGGATGCTCTGCACCAGCTGGGGGTAAGGGATGTCGTTCTCTATGCATCCCTGCAGGAGGGCCACAGAGGCGAGAAGGGAGAATATGCCTGGAATTTTCTTCATAGACTTTCAGATAAGTAAGCCCGGCGTCGGGGAAGGGTGAGGGTTATATATGGATGCCGAGTCCGAAGTTGATGTTGAAGATGTTGAAGCGGAAGTTGGCGCCCGATGTGAAGCGGTTGCCCGTCGATTCGTCGTTCTCGCGCTGCTTCTCGTTCTTTAGGTAGAAACCGAACACGCCGAAGGAGACATGGAACGAGACATTCTTCATTATGAACACCTGCACGCCCGGCGAGAAGTTGAGGCTCGCCTGCATGGTGGTGGTGTAGGTGGTGCGGGGTTCGCCGTTGTAGGGGCGGCGGAACTCGCTGTTGCCCGAAGTGAAGCCGAGTTCCACCTCGTTGTAGACGCCGAAGCGGCCGTGGCGCGACAATCCGATGTACTGGGTGAACGTGGCGGCGGCCGTGTACGACTCAGCGCGATACATGATGTCGTGGAGCGAGAAGTTCATGTCGTCGTCGATGTCCACCTTGAACGAGTCGAGGTTGCCCTTGGCGTTGTAGTAGCCGAGCCTCAGACCGATCGACATGTTGTTCTTGATGAAGAAGGCCATGTAGGGCTTCACCGAGAAGGCGCGTGCCGAGATGTCTACGTCGCTGAGCAGCGAGAATATCTCGAGGTCTTTAGTGGCTATCTCGCCGTAGGAGGCCGTGATACCGAACGTCCACTGCCCCTTGGGGATGTAGAGCAGGTTGACCAGTCCGCGGTCGAAGCGGCCGAGGTTGCGGCTCTTGAGCACCATGGGCACCGTGTCGCGTTTGCTTATCACCATCTCCTCCATGTCGAGGTTCTCCTCGTCGTCGACTACTTTCGAGTGACCCATCAGCAGACGCATCACGTCGTTTTTCAGCGAGTCGGGGATGTAGATGTATGCGCCCGTAGCGGCCGTGTCGGCCTGCTGGCGCGGGTGCTGGTCGAACTTGCGATGGCCCCACTTCGCCTTCTGGGCGGGAGCGGCGGCCTTGGCCGTGGAGTCGGCCGATTCCGACTTGAGCCCCGAGTTCACCTTGAAGGTCTTCACCTTGCCCGACGGATCGGGTTCGGCGTAGGCGCTGACCGGGATCAACATCGTGAGGGCGGCAATCGGCAATATAAGTCTGAACAGTGTTTTCATCATCATATATAGAATGTTGCCCCGAATGTGATCGAGAACAGGTTGATCTTGAAATTGGCCGACTTCGAGTTGCGGTGGGCCACATAGATGCGGTCGGTGATGGTCTTCGTGTCGCGGTAGGAGAAACCGAGCACGCCGATGTTGACCTCGATGGCCGAATAGTTGCTCAGGAACACCATGATGCCAGGCACGATACCGATGTTCATCTTGAAATTCCGCTCGTAATTACCGGAAATGGCCTCGCCTGTGCCCTTTGTGAGCTTCGACTGGCCGCCTCCGAGTTCGAGCTGCACCTCGTTGAAGAAGCCGAAGCGGTGGCTGTGGCCCAGCGAGAAGTAGTTGCGGAACAGGAGCACTCCGTAGTAATTGTGCGAGAGGGAGTAGATATGGTCCAGATTGGCCGATGTCTCCGAGTCGAGCACGATGTCGGCCTTCTCCAGCTTTGCCAGCGAGCGCGTGTAGGAGAACTTCGCGCCGGCCGCCATGTCGTTCTTGAAGGCGTACATCAGCATGGGGCTCACCTTGAACGAGTAGGTGTCGCCCGAGATGCCCTGGAAGATGAGGAACTGATAGTCGTTCTGGTTCGACTGGGTATAGGACACCGAGACGCCCGTGATCCACTGTCCTTTCGGCACGAAGACGTTCTGTTCGATCTTGCGGTCGAACTCCACGATCTCCTTCTGTCGGCGGAGCGAGTCGATCATCTGCGGGGTGATCTTGAGAGTGTCCTGCACGGCGGCGGCGGTGGAGTCGGCGGGAAGGCGCAGATCCGCGCGCGCCGAGGCGTCGGCGAGGCCGGAGTCAATTGCAGTTTGACTCCAGGCGCAGAGGGCGCCCGGAGTCAAGAGGATAGACAATATTACTTTCCGTAAACTTTTACTGTTCATAAACGAGCTCGAAGTCATCGAGATACATCACGCTCGAGTCGCTTCCCGAGAAGTAGTCTCCGAACTTGGAAGCCGAAGCCACTATCACAAGATGGGTAGGACGTTTAGTCTTCGCGAGTGCTTTGTAGTCGAATGGAATCTCAATTTTAGTCATCACGCCGTCAGCGCCGATATTCTCGTTCCAGGTAACCTGACCGTAAGCGAGCACATGAACGTCGTCAGGATCGAAGAGCTTGCGGTTGCTCGGGTTCGTACGGATCTCGATCTCCTCGTCGGTGAGGGCAACGTAAACCTGTCCGTGGTCGTTGTCGCCTTTCGAGATGTCGATGTAACTCTCGTTACCGCTCTTGATGATATTGACGGTGCCGGGGCGATAGTTTGCGTAGAACACCACCTTTGTGGGGTGGGAACCGTCGTACGGACGACCCAAAGAGAGAACGCCGTTGGTTCCATCAGTTTTAACGTAATCACCCACGAAAATGTTTCCGGCGGCGATCACTCCGAGTGCGGAAGTCGATCCGAGGCGTGCGGAATATGTTCCGGAGTGCTTCATGTCTTCCGACTTGTTGGTGAGCACCTTGTTGGCCGTGGCGCCGCCCTCGTTGCCGGAATCCCAGTAGGTGGGAGCGCTTCCGGAGCCGGGGAAGATCACGGTTCGCGTGCCGAGCATCGTGGAGGCGGAGTATGTGCCCCATTCCTCGAACGAGGCGTTCTCGATGGTGTATACGCCCTCGGTGGTGAAGGTGTTGACCACGCCCTGGTCGTATCCGTCGCAGAATGCGCGGAACTCGTAGGTGGTGGCGGCGTTCAGGCCGGTCACGGTCACCGTGTAGGGAACGGCTGCGGCGCGGGTGTAGCCGCCGCGTGCGCGGCGAGCTGCGGAACTTGCCGCAGAGGGATATGCCTTGGTCCAGGTCGACGTGCCCTGCTCGCGGTATTCGATACCGTAGTTTGTGGCGGCCGTGGCGTCGTAGATGAATCCCTTCAGCGTTGCCGAATGGGTGAGGACGGACATCGGTTCGTTGACGGTGTCGGGAGCGTCGGCGGTGCCCACGGGGGCGAGATGCTCAACGGCATCCTCGGAGTTGGCGATGCGGAGTTTGCCGGAGCCGGTCTGATGGCGGGCGTCGGTGGCCTCGAAGCTGATAACATATTCCGTGTCGCTGGCAGCCAGACCGTCGAGGAAGGCCTTGGTGAACGTTACATAAACCTCGTCGACATCCACCTCACCGGCGTCGAGCGAGGGGGCGGCGTCCTTGGAGCGCTTCACCTCCACGTTGATGCCCTGGGCGGCGAGCGCTGTGGCCACTGTCTCATTGAGGATGTTCTGCCCCGAGGTCATGCCCGTGAAGTTGGAGCTGTAGTTCACTATCACCGAACTCATTCCGAAGTATCCGCGCAGATATACGCGGGTGTCGGAGAAACTGCGCGAAGTGGAAACCACCTGCGTGTCGATGTCGAACTGGTCGCCGCGGACAACGGGAGCCGTGAACACCTCAACCTCCTCCTCGATGATGGGGATATCCTTGATGGTGATGCGGATCAGGGCGCCGCCCTCGGTGATGTCCTTGTCGTCTTTGGAGATGGTCATGGCGTACTCATGGGCGCGCTGCACGTTCTCTATCTTGCCTTCGCGCACGAACAGGGAGCCGTCGTCCTTGGTGGCCGTCACCTTGTAGCTCAGGTCCTTGTCGGCGTTGGGCATCATGAAGTATCCCTTGGCCGTGGAGATGTTGCTGTCGTTGAACTCCAGCGAACCGCGCGAGTGGCTGAACGTGACCTTGAGGTCGTTCAGGCCCAGCGAGAGCGCCGAGGCGTCGACCGAGGCGATTACGTTGGCTATGTTGCAATGGAGCGTGAGGGAGTTAGAGCCCTGGGTGATGTCGAACTTCTGGTAGCCGCGGTAGAACTTGGAGTCGAATGATGCGGAGACGCTGTCGCCGCTCCATGCCTCGGCCACGTAGGAGCCCGTCTTGAGCTTTATCTCGGCGGGGATGTTGTCGATCCCCTTGTATTTGCGTATCACTCCCTTGGAGTTCTCGATATAGACGACGCACTTCTCGCGCAGCACAACGAGTTCGTCGCTCGTGAGGGAGCGGGTCTTCTTCACGTCGCTGCGGATGTCGGTGGTGAGGGTGAGAGTCCCCTCCCCTCCCGATGCGAAGGGCTCGTCCATCGAGCAACTCTGGAGCGAGGCGGCTGCGATAATCACGGCAGCCGAACCTGTAAGGATTTTGTTAAGTTTCATAGCTGTCAAATGATTATTCTACACAATTAAGTTTAAGGGTTTTCACCGTGGTGCCGTTGGCGTCGGTTACGCTGAGCACGAAGTGGTGCTCGCCGTTTCCGAGGGCCATGAGCATCGGCATGAAGCCTGTGAGGTCGAATTCCACCTTGCTGCTGCCGCCCACGTTCACGGGGAAGCCCAGACCGGAGAGCGGAGCCTCGAGGCTGCCGGGATTCACCAGGTCGAGATGGGAGTCGAGACCCACGCCCTGGAGCTCGTCGGCGGTAAGCGAGGCCGACTCGATGTCGCAGGTGAAGGCCGTGATGCCGCCCTCGGCCGTACTGGTGATGGTGAGTTTCACGCTCGAGCTGCCGTTGACCGTGTTCACCTTGTCGATGTCGATCGGGGCTACGGCCACGATCGTGGGAGGCTCGGGAGTGGAGGGATCGGTGCCGGGATCGCTGGGATCCGACTCCGTGGGACGCTCGTTGTCGTCGAGCACCTCGTCCTCGGCCACTTCAACGTCGCGGTCTACATCTGTCACGGTCACCGTGGCGTCGACCGTCACGGAAGTCTTCGACGTTCCCGTGGCCTCGCCCTCATGCTCGTGGATCTTGAAGGTGATGTGGTAGTGGTTGCCCTTCTCCACATTGCGGTAGGACTTGGTCTCCACGGTCTTCACGCCGTCGACCGTACCGTTGAACGTAGCCACCAGCGTGGTCTCGGCGGTATGCTTGAAGAATCCGGCCTTCTCGGCGTCGGCCTCTGTCTTGGTGAAGTTGAGACCGGAGTTGTCGCCCACCTTCACCTCCACATAGGAGTCGGACGACATCCTCGACGCCAGCGAGGCGTCGAAGGAGATGGAGACCATTATGTTCTCGAGCGTGCACTCGATGGGGTCGATATAGCTTGTGATCTCGTAAGCCTTCACGTCAAAACTCGACGATGTGCCGAGATAGTAGGGGGAATCCCACTCGGCGTCGCGGTTCTCGCCGTAGGTGGCGGTGCAGGTGTAGGTGCCCTCGGGCAGCGTTATCACCTCAGGCATGTCGCCGAAGCGGTATTTGGCGGCGGGAGCGGCCTGGCCTGCCTTGTTGAACACCAGGATGAAATCGTCGAAGTTTGCCTCCGTACGGGTGCGCACCTGATAGCGCTCCACCACGTCGGCCTTGATGTCGACCGAGAGTGCCGACTTGAGCACCTGGCCCGAGTTGTCGTTGATCCCGTCGAAGGGATTCTCCTTCGAGCAGCCTGCGGCCAGCATCATGGAGGCGGCGACGAGGGGCAGAATATATTGTTTCTTCATTGTCAGTTCGAATTATTTTCTACGTTTTGAAACCTTGCGGGGAGCAGACTGCTGCGTGCCGCCGTCGTAATTGAGCTTCACGTTGTCGAGCCAGAGCTGCGAACCAACGGAGAGCGACTTGTACTCGTTGGTGGCGATGGTCTGGTAGTCGTTGGGCACCGTGGTGTTGACATCCTCGAGCGAGGAGCCGGAGGGAGTCACCGTGGTCACCGACGATCCCTTGGTGGAGCGGAAGCATACCTGGATCTTGGCTGCCTTCTTTCCGAAGTCGGAATCCTTGTAGGTGAGGGTGATGGTGGCGGGAGTGTAAGCCGACTTGGCTTCCAGGGCCACCGACTCGCCGGCCAGCGTGTTGCCGTTGCTGTCGAGCACGTAGATGAGGGCCTCGGCGCTCTCGTTGTTGACGGGAGTGTACTTGTACTGGAACGTCAGCGAGCTCGGGCGGCTTTCGAAGGCGATGCCGTCCACGCGGTGCTCCGTGCCGTCGAAGCTGTAGCTTCCGAGGAAGAGCTCGCCGGCCGAGCGGTAGGCGAACGAGGAGGGAGCGTTGCGGCTGAACTTGTTGAGGATTTTCACGCCATGGTTGTCGACGCTGGGCATTGTTCCGGCATGGTCGTAGGCCACGCTGCGGAGGAGCACCTCGCCGTTGGAAGCCAGAGTGGAGGGAACCACAAACCAGGTGTTCTGGGTCGACGCTCCTGTGTAGGCCGTCTTGGCGTTGATGCTTGCCCATCCGAGAGGCTCGCTGGCCAGGATCGAGGAGCGGTTGGTATGGTTCACGCTGCAGTATCTGTAGACACCGCCGGCGTTGATCGGGTTGATGTTGACGGTGACGGCCGTCGAGCTGAAATCGCCGTTGTCGACGTCGTGGGCCTCCTCGGTGGTGAACTCGGGCACCGTCTTGCTGATCGAGCCGAGCACGGCGCGGAGAGCCAGATACTTCACTCCGGGGGTGAGACCCGAGATGGTGATGATTCCGGTGGAGGAATTGCGCGAGATGTTGCCTGCGGCTATCTGCGAGTCGCCGTTGTAGAATTTCAGGTTGTCTACGATCTTGGCCAGGTCGCTCTCGGCGGCCACCTTGATCTTGACGAAGCGGGCGAAGCCGTCGGCCGCGAGGGCGAAGTCGGCGATGTTCACGGGCACGCTCACGCTGCGCGTCTTCGTGCCCAGGATGGCCTGGACGTCGACCGTCGAACCGCTGATGGGCGAAACCTCGAGCACGTAGCGGTAGCGGTAGCCGAGGTCGGCGCGCGTTGGAGCGCTCGTTACGGCCGTGACGCTCTTGACAGTGGCGTCGACCATGCGGTTGCTCTCATCGGGAGCCTTGAACGAGATGTTGTCTTTCACGTCGGGGCAGTTGGTGAGCACGTCGACGGTGAGTTCCGTAGCCATGAACTCTGCCTTCACGGGAGCGGCGAGCTCAAGTTCGACGGCCGTGATCTTCACGTCCAGCTCCAGCGGATCGGAGGTGCGGGTGAGGGCGTCGACCGCCTGGAGCTCTATCTTGTACTCGCCGGCGGGCAACTGCTCGATGAATTTCTTCACGTTGACCACGCCCATCTTGTCGACGTTCTTGAAGAAGCCGGAGCAATCCACGCCGGCCGTCTTGAGCTGGGTCTGGGTCAGGGCGTCGCATCCCACGAGGTCGACGCTGCGGCCGAATGTCGGGGTGTAGCTGCCGGTGGTGACCAGCGTGAGGGTGGTCTGGCGCAGGCCGCCGTAAGCGAAGACGTTGAATTCTGGGGAAGTGGAGAGCGTGGCCTGCTCGAACGATTCGATGGCCGTGCCCACGGTGAAGCCCTTGGCGGTGACGGTGGGAGCCGGGGCTGTCCAGAGCTCGTCGCCGAGGGGAACGTGTACAGTCTCGTTCGTCACATCCTCGTCAAACTGCACGTCCAGGGCGAGATTGCCAGAGGTGATGCTGCCCGTGACGCCCACGGTCACCACGTAGTGGCGCTGGGCCTGGGCCGTGAAACCGGCGGGCTGCACCGTGACGCGGTCGCCGTTGTCGTTGGTGAGCGTAAGGTTGAGTTTCACCTCCGAGGGTGCGATATATGCCGGGCGGGTCTCGTTCTGGGCGAAAATCACCCAGTCGTGACCCTCGGTCTGAACCGCGGCGCTGAAGGCCGTGAAGTTCTCTTTGAAAGCGTCGGTGTAGCGGATCGACACCATCGCGTTGGCGAGGCGGGCGGTGACGCTGGCGTCAGTGTCGGCGCCTGGAGCCACATGCACGTCGCATGTTCCGCTGTAATAAGGAAGTTCGAAGCCCTCCTGCTCGGGCGAGCCGTAGAACGCCTTGAGCGTGTAGTCGCCGATGGGGAAACCCTTTTCGCGGTTGAAAGCCTCTACCGAGGTCCACTCTTTTGCATAGGAGCCGTCGGATTTGGTAAGACTGACGGCGAAGAGGTTGCCGTCGGGCACCACCGGACTGACAGCGTCGTCGGCACGCGACTGGCGGATAACCCGGCTGTCGGTGGTGAGATTCAGATTGATGCCTCCCTCCGTGTCCGATCCGCTCCAGGGAGCGTCGTCGCTGCAGGATGTCAGCGTCGCGCCGAGTGCAGCCGAAAGAAGAAGCAATCCTTGTGAAAATCTTCTCATTGTTATATAGAATTGTTATTATTGTCTGAGTTCATGATGCCGAAATCGGAGAGACACATCGCCGGCCAAAAAAAGTGACTGATTATTAAAAAATCAAAAACACTGGATTAAACCGGATGAAGAAATCGTTATCATAAGTGTGGAAGCCATTTTCATAAAGAATGAATATTGGTTATATATCCGTTCCTTATTTCCGTGGATTCCTGAGTTTTGGATTACCCTGAGCCGTGAGGGCAGAGCATTCCGGGCATAAAAACCGCAACAAATTTAATATTTTAATTTTTGTTGCGCAATTTTAATGCTTATATGTATCACAATTGCGCCATAAACACCAAAATATAGTTATGAAATTAAGTAGAATCGTTATCTCATGCGCCATTTTGACCCTGGGTCTCACCCAGTGTGCCAGCGCGCAGTCGCTCTCCGACATCCTCGGGGGAGCATCCGGCAACACAAGCAGCACCCTCTCCAACGTGCTCGAAGGTGTATTCTCCAGCAGCAACATCACCACCGCCGACCTGATGGGCGAATGGACCGCGAGCGGTCCGGCAGTCTGCTTCCAGGGCGAAGGATTCCTGAAGAAGGCGGGCGGTATCGCCGCCGCAGCCGCCATCGAGAGCAAGCTCTCCCCCTACTACACCCAGTACGGACTTAACAACGCGGTGCTCACCGTGCAGAAAGACGCCTCGTTCACGCTGAAGTCGAAGGGCGTCACGCTGAAGGGCACAATCACGGAGACGAGCACCAAGGGAGTGTTCAACTTCAGCTTCACCGCTCTGGGCGCCATACCTCTGGGCACCGTGACGACTTATGTGCAGAAGACGAGCAGTTCGATGGACGTGATGTTCGACGCCACCAAGCTGAAATCGCTTCTTTCGGCAGTGGCGAAATTCTCGGGCATCAGTCTGGCGTCGACGCTGAGCAGCATCCTCGACAGTTACGACGGACTCTGCGTGGGCTTCAAGATGTCGAAGACGGGCACGGTCGACGGCGAGTCGTCGACATCGAGCGGACTGGGCGGCATCCTCAACGGCATCTTCGGCGGCAGCTCGAGCAATACGAACACGAACAGCAACACGAACACGAACACTAACTCCACGAGCACACAGAGCGAGACACAGTCGGGCATCGGTTCGATACTTCAGGGCATCTTCGGCGGATCGGAGACGAGCACCAGCACCAGCAACGGCAAGACGCAGGGCACGGTGACCACCGAGAGCGAGTCGACCACTGTGAGCACCTCCTCGAGCACCGGCCTCGACCGGCTCCGCGAAGCCCTCGGCGGCAAGAAGAAGAAATAGTCGCCGGATGGCAGCCGCGGAGCGGCGT
>X378_Fat_Sand_Rat__coassemble_261_pt1 | contig 11206 bp, 11 predicted proteins | sample X378_Fat_Sand_Rat__metabat2_low_PE_004 | metagenome-assembled genome bin X378_Fat_Sand_Rat
ACCTGTAACCTTCTGATCCGTAGTCAGATGCTCTATTCAGTTGAGCTAAGGAGCCAATGTTGAATTGGAGTTCTTTTTAGGTGACTCCTACAGGATTCAAACCTGTAACCTTCTGATCCGTAGTCAGATGCTCTATTCAGTTGAGCTAAGGAGCCATGCTCTCGTTTCCGATTTGCGTTTGCAAAATTACTGCTTTTTTTTGACACCACCAAATAAATCGGTAAAAAAATCACCGTTCGCGGGTGTATTCCACCTCTGCGTCGCCTTGGATGCCGGCGATGGGGAGTGCGAGTTTGGCAATGGCCACCCTGACGCACAGCGTCTGGGGGTAGGTTTCGGCAATCTCGTCGCCTATCGCCTTGGCCACCGACTCGAGCAGTCGCCATTCCACGCTCATGCGGCGCTCCACGATGCGGTAGACATCGGCATAGGATATGGATGTGTCGAGATTTTCCGATTCGAATCCCGACGCATCCAGACGCAATTCCACATTGACCTCGAAGTCATTCCCCACTGCGCGTTCCTGGGGAAAGACGCCGATGCGGGCGTTGAAGCGCAAGCCGCGAAGGCGGATAGTGAAGCCTTGCATTTATTTCACCGGCATTTTGTCGAGGCGGCGCTGATGGCGTCCACCCTCGAATTCAGCCTCGAGATAGGCGTCGACGATCTTCAGCGCGTCCTCGCGGCTCACGAAGCGGGCGGGAAGCACGAGGATATTGGCGTTGTTGTGCTGCTTGGCCAGAGCCGCTATCTCGGGTATCCAGCTGAGTCCGGCGCGGATGCCCTGGTGCTTGTTGAGAGTCATGGCGATACCGTTGCCGGTGCCGCACATCGCGATACCGAAATCGCAGTCGCCGCTCTCCACCGCCAGTGCGCAGGGATGGGCGAAGTCGGGATAGTCGCAGGAGTCTGTGCTGAAAGTTCCGAAATCGACTATTTCGTAACCTTTCTCTCTCATATACTGTTCAACGGCTTCCTTGAGTTCGAAGCCGGCGTGGTCGCTTGCAAAAGCTACTTTCTTCATTTCTATCGTTATTTTTTAGTTTTTTGTGGTTGCCACCCCACCGACGGGGGTCTGCTTCTGATTTTCCAACGCACGGCGCTCCCGTTTGTTCATAAACCACTTGCTCTTGAATGCGAAGCGCACCAGCAGGTAGTTGCAGGGCACGCAGATGGCGAGTGCGGGAAGGAGGGCGAGCGTCGGACCGACGATGCCTTTGAAGATGGCCACCAGACCGGTCTGCAGACCCATGTTTATGAGATGGCTCATGGTGAAGGCGGCGCCCTTCTTGGCGTTCGGGCCGCTCTTGAAGGTGAAGAAGCTGGAGAGGAAGAAGTTGGCGACGAAGCTGATGGCGTAGCTGATGAGGGTGGAGACCACGGCGGGGACATGGACGGCGTTCACGAAGACTACGTAAATGCCGTATTGGAGCACCGTGCAGAATCCGCCCACCATGGCGAAGCGGAGCATTTCTCCACGCTTGCCTTCGGCTTGGATTAGTTTCTTTATGTTCATGGTCAGGTTAGTTTCGGGAATGGGCTTGGATTATGGGGCATAAATTTCCATCACCTAAGCAAACGGGCTTCGCCCGAGGGAGAGGGATCGGAGTGATCGGAGGCTTCGGTCGAGGGGGAGGGATCGGGGGCTTCCTCTTGCTCTTTAGGTTGGCATTGGGAGAGGGATTTATTTATGGTGTAGATGTAGTCGAGGAGGGCGTCGCGGCCTTGCGATTTTTCGGAAGAGGTGATGAATATCGGGGGAAGTTCCTCCCACTTCTTCAGCAGTTCTTTCTTGTAGTGGGCCACGTTTTTCTCTCCGGCCGCCTTGCTGATCTTGTCGGCTTTGGTGAAGACTATAGAGAAGGGAACGCCGTGTTCGCCGAGCCAGTCGAGGAACTCCATATCGATCTTCTGGGGTTCGTGACGGATGTCGAGCAATACGAAGAGGTTGGTGAGCTGCTCGCGACCGAGGATGTATCCCTTGATCATCCGGGCGAGTTGGTCGCGCTGCGACTTGCCTCGGGCCGCGAAACCGTAGCCGGGGAGGTCGACGATATACCACTCGCCGTTGTCCATCCGGAAATGGTTGATCAGCAGCGTCTTTCCGGGGGTCTGGGAGGTCTTGGCCATCTTCTTGCTCTTGCAGAGCATGTTGATGAGCGACGACTTGCCCACGTTGGAACGGCCGATGAAGGCATACTCGGGGACGGAGGTCTCCGGGCATTTCGCTACGGTCGGCGAACTGATTTCGTATTTGGCGTTTTTTATGTCCATAGGGTTGAAATTATTCTTTCCCCCTGCCGGGTTTGGCTCCGCCGAGCACTTCGTGGTTGCAAGCAAACCCGGCTCCAATTCGCTTATGAAGGGGGAGTTAGCCGAAGCAGGCGTCGTGGATTATTGAGAGGGCTTGGTGGGTTTGGGATTGGTGGACCACGATGGCTATCGTGGTGTCGGAGGCGCCGTCGGAGACTGCCCTCACCTGCACGTCGCCGCGCTGGAGGGAGTTGATGAGGCGCGGTCCGAGTCCCTGCATATCCTTGATTCCCTCGCGCACTATCGCCACTATCGAGAGGTCTTTCTCGCCAGCGATAGAGAGGATCTCGCCGTTCTGGAGTTCGGGGGCGAACTCAGAGCGGAGCAGCGCGAGCGATTTCTCGAGTTCCTCTTCCGGCATGGCCAGCGAGAACGTGCTGTCCTGGTCGGGCTGGGAGACGAGGAAGACGCTCACCCCGTTGCGGGCCATAGTGTTGTAGGTTCGGGAGTTTATCTCGGCAACATTCCCCGTGAGCGAACCGGTGACGGTGACCATCGATGTCTTCTTCACCGACGACACACCGCGCACCTCCTCCGGGATATGGTCGCCGCAGTCGGTGATCAGAGTTCCGGGGGCCGAGGGATTGTGGGTGTTGAGTATCTTTACGGGGATGTTCTTGTGGAACACCGGATAGATGGTGGGAGGATAGATCACCTTTGCGCCGAACGAGCAGAGCTCCATACTCTCCACATACGACATGTGGGGGATGACGCGGGCGGTGGGAATCTGGCGGGGGTCGGCGGTCATGAAGCCGTCGACGTCGGTCCAGATCTCGAGCGAGTCGGCGTCGAGAGCGGCCGCCACGAGAGCGGCGGTATAGTCGCTGCCTCCGCGGCCGAGGTTGGTGATCTCGCCCGAGTCGCGGTCGCGCGAGATGAAGCCGCCCATCACGCAGTGGCGCTTGAGCGGGAGTTGGTATTCCCGGGCGATGAGAGTGTCGGTGAGCTGGCGGTCGGCGATATTGCGGCCGAACCATTTCTCGGTCTTGATAAACTCGAGGGCGTCATGATGCTCGGCATCGTCGAGGATGTTGGCCACGATCACCGACGACATTCTCTCGCCGAAGCTCACCACCTGACTGAGCGTCTTCTCGGGCAGGTCGCGGATAAGGGAGAGACCCGTGTATATGTTTTCGAGTTGGTCGAGCAGACCGGCCACGGTGACCGTGACGAGTTGGCGGCGCTGCTCGGGGACGAGAGCGTCGATGATATCGAAATGGCGTTTGCGGAATCCGGCCATCTCCTCGCGGAAGGAGTCGCTGCCGTCGGCGGCGGAGCGGGCTGTCGCGATAAGGCGGTCGGTGAGGCCTCCCAGAGCTGAAACCACGACTATGGCAGGCTCGGGGAGGGAATCGACAATCTGCTTTACGTTTTTGAGGCTGTCGATTGTTCCTACGGAAGTTCCTCCGAATTTCAGTACTTTCATTTGTCTGAGATTTTGGGCCGTGCGCCCTGGAGGAGGGGGTAGCGGCACACTAACCTACAAAATTACCGAAATTTTTTGAAAGAAGCAAAAATAACGACCTTAGCGGAGCTAAGGTCGCTCCGGGAGGGTGGGTCTTGACAACCTTAGCGGAGCTAAGGTCGCTCCGGGAGGACCTAAATCATTAGCGGATGATGTGGATGGAGGATTGGGTTATCACGAGGTCCATCTTCACGTCGTGTGGTTCGGCGGGGATGGAGTCCACGAGCTGGAATTCATAGCCGACGCCTACCTTTGTGGCGCGGGTGGAGGCGAGGAGGCGGTCGTAGAATCCGCGACCGCGGCCGAGGCGGTTGCCCGAGCGGTCGTAGGCCACTCCTGGCACTACAACCATCTCTATCTCGTCGGGCGAGACGGTGTTGGTGCCTGTGGGTTCCTCGATATGGAAGGCGCCGAGTTCGAGGCGGCTCTCGTCGTATGGAAGGATGTCGAGATTCACCCCGTTGACGCGGGGAAGGAAGAAGCGCTTGCGGTCGCGCCATTTGCGGAGGAAGCGCACGGTGGAGAGTTCGTCGGGAAGAGAGTGATACATCAGTATCTTGTCGGCCATCAGGAAGGCGGCGGTCTGCTCGAGGCGGTCGAACACCTCGTCGGCGGCCTGCAGTTTCTCGGCTTCGAGGAGCATCGACTTCAATCCCTTGATCTTTCTTCTTATCTCGTTTTTTTCCATAGCATCTGATTCTTAGCCGGCGCTATCCCCGGAAGGGGAAACCGCGCCGATCCCTACAAATATTAAACAACTCCGCGGGGGAATGGTTGAGCCACGACGTCTTCTTCACCGCCTTCACCTGGACCGGAGAATTTCCCTGCTGCAGTTCGCGGAGAGCCCGGCTCACGGTCTGGTCCTTCTGGTTGAGTATCTCGATGAAGGGCTCGTAGCCGAGCAGGTCGCGGGCAATGACGGCCTTGATCTGGTTGAGCAGCAGGTCGCGGCTCTGGTTGATGTAGTACCAGCGGGCCGGCACGCCGTTGTTCTGGGCGAAGTCGACGAAATTGGAGAGCAGCGTGTTGTCGCGGGGCAGGATGCGCATCAACGCCTCGAGGCTCTTCTTCTCGCCGAGCAGCGTGCGGTATTTCTCAGCCATGTGGCGACCGTATTTCTGGATGGCGTTCTGGTTGACCGCGTCGATGAAGTAGGAGGTGTACCCTACTGTGTCTTCGGCCACGAAGATGTCGGGCATGATGCCGCCGCCGCCGTAAACCTCGCGTCCGCCGATGGTGTAGAAGAGTTTCGACTTGTCGAGTTTGATGCTGTCTTGCGAATAGAACTCGCCGTGGGCATATCGGTCGACGATATCCATCTCGTACTTGCCGTCCTTGCCGCGCTTGTATTCCTTCTGGATGGAGCGTCCGGAGGGAGTGTAGTAGCGGGCCACGGTGAGGCGGATCGCCGACGAGTCGGGAAGGGCTATCTGATTCTGCACAAGTCCCTTTCCGAAGGAGCGGCGACCGATCACGAGACCGCGGTCGTTGTCCTGGATGGCGCCGGCGAAGATCTCCGAGGCCGACGCGGAATATTCGTTGGTGAGCACCACCAGTTCGGAGTTCTGGAACTGGCCCGAGCCGTCGCTGATGGCGATGGTCTCGTTTTCCGGGGTGCGGCCTTTGGTGTAGACAATCTGGCGGTCGGCAGGCAGGAACTCGTTGACCATATAGATGGCCTGGTCCATGAATCCGCCAGAGTTTCCGCGCAGGTCGACGATGAACTTGCGGGCGCCCTTGTCGCGCAGTTCGGTGAGGGCGTTGTAGAACTCGGCGTAGGTGTTCTTGGCGAACTTGCCCACTTTCACATATCCCACCTCCTTGTCAATGAGATATTTGGCGTCGACGCTGTTGCTCGGAATCTGTCCGCGTGTGATTTCATAGGTGAGGGGTTTCTTGGATGTGCCCCTCTTTATCTTCACCTTGACGGTGGTTCCCTCCTTGCCGCGGAGCGTGGAGAAGACATCCTCCGAAGAGACAGAGGCGCCCGAGAGGGGCTTTCCGCCCGCCTCGAGGATGATGTCGCCCGGGAGGACGCCCGCCTTCTCCGCCGGAGCCCCGGGGACTACCTCAATCACGTTGACCGAGTCGTTGATCACCTGGAAGGAGACACCGACGCCTCCGAACGAAGACTCGAGGTCGTCGTTGGTGGCCGTGAGTTCCTCCTTGGGGATATATACGGAATGGGGGTCGAGCGAGGAGAGGAGATCGGGGATGGAGGTGTCGAGAAGGGAGTCGACATCGACATCGTCGACATACTGCTCCTTGATCAGTCCCAGTATGGTCTGGATCTTCTCCTGTTCGGGAGAGATGGAGCTGATGAAGGAGTGCCGGCCGATGAAAATGCCTCCCACCATGCCCAGGGCGAGCACGAGGGGAAGCAGAACGTAACCGATGTTTCTTTTCTTATTCATTTTCTTCGTCGAGGGGGAGGTAGACGGTTTCCACGCCGGCGTCTCGCAACAGGTCGAGGCCGTCGGTGATGCGGTAGAGGTCGGAGAAGACCACTCTGCGGATGCCGGCCTGGATTATGAGCTTGGAGCATTCCATGCAGGGGGAGGTGGAGACATAAAGAGTGCTTCCCTCGCTGGAATTATTGCTGCGGGCCACCTTGGTGATGGCGTTGGCTTCGGCATGGAGCACGTAAGGGAGCGTGACCCCCTCCACCGATTCGCACACGTTTGGGAAACCCGAGGGCGTACCGTTGTAACCGTCGGAGATGATCATTTTGTCTTTCACAAGCAGGGCGCCGACTTTGCGGCGTTCGCAATATGAGTTTTCGCTCCATATCCTCGCCATGCGAAGATAACGCTTGTCGAGCAGCAATTGTTTCTCTTCCATACTTCTTTTTATTCTAATTCCCTAACATAAGGAAGCGCTCGGCGTCGAGGGCTGCGCGGCAGCCTGTGCCGGCGGCGCTGATGGCCTGGCGGTAGGTGGGGTCGGCGCAGTCGCCGGCCGCGAAGACACCGGGTACGCTGGTGCGTGTGGAGGGTGATTCAACTTCGATATAACCCTGGTCGTCGATCTTCAGATAGGGTCGGAAGATGTCGGTGTTGGGTTTGTGGCCGATAGCGAGGAAGAAGCCGTCGATGGGGAGATCGAAAGTCTCCTCGCCGGGTTCGCCCTTGCGGCGCACGATCTTGGCGCCCTCCACACCGTCTTCGCCGAAGAGGCCGACGGCGTTGCATTCGAAGAGCACCTCGATGTTCTCGCGTTCCTCCACGCGCTTCTTCATCACGTTGGAGGCGCGCAGATAGTTCTTGCGGACAATCATATAGACCTTCTTGGCGAGCGTGGAGAGATAGAGGGCCTCCTCGCAGGCGGTGTCGCCGCCGCCCACCACAGCCACCACGCGATTGCGGTAGAAGAAGCCGTCGCAGGTGGCGCAGGCGCTCACGCCGAGTCCCTGATATTTCTGCTCGTCGGGCAGACCGAGATATTTCGCAGAGGCACCGGTGCAGATGATCACCGTTGAGGCCACCACCTGGTCGCCGCGGTCGTCGGTGCAGCGGAAGGGACGGCTGGAGAAGTCGACCTCAGTGATTGTGCGGCTGCGCACCTCCGTGCCGAAGCGCATGGCCTGGTCGCGGAGCTCGTTCATCATCGCCATACCCTGGACGCCCTCCGGATAACCGGGGAAGTTCTCGATCTCGGAGGTCTGCGTGAGCTGTCCTCCGGGCTGGTCGCCTTCGTAGAGCACGGGGTGAAGGTTGGCGCGCGATGTGTAGATGCCTGCGGTGTAGCCGGCCGGACCGCTACCGATGATCAGGACTTTCGTTTTTGTCTCTTCCATGGGAAATATATTTGATTCAGGTTGTTTATTCGTTTTTGATTCTTATGCTCTCCCCGTTTCAGCGGAGGTCGACGAGCTCATAGTCCTTATAGCTGGCCGCGGGGTATGTGAGCGACGCCTCGGGGATGGAGGCCGAGAGGTTGAGGCTGCGGATGTTGACCGTGACACGCTGGTCGTTGCTCTGGCGGATGATGATCCGTTCGGGCTTGAACGTCTTTGCGTTTACGGCGATCTCCACTGCCTTGATCCCGGAGTTCTTCTTCTTGGGGTTGAGAAGCACGAGATAACGGCCCGCCTCCTTCCTCCGGGAGAAATAGAGGTTGTAGAGGTTCTGGTAACCGTTGATATAAGCCAGCGGATTGGTTTCGGCAATCTCCTCGGCTGTGGGGACGGTCACGGTGGTCTCGCGGCTGGAGGAGTTTGCGGTCCACATTGTGCGGCCGTCAAACCAGGTGGAGGCCTGCGGGGTGAGGACGGCGAACCTGCTGCCGCTCGCCTTCACGTTGCCGTTGATGCTTCCCTGCGCGCCCGAGGCCGAGAAGCGGCAATCCACCCCCTTCGCCGAGTTGATCAGCGAGGCGGTTTTCTGCAGCACCTGAGCTGGCGTCAAAGCCGCGAGGGCCGACACCGTGGAGAGGAATGCGAGCATGACAAGAGTCATTAATCCGCGTTTCATCATAATCTGTTACCTTTTATATTAACATCGCAGGAGCGGAAAATTCCGTTCTCCCTTGTTTGCGGGCGTTGATTTTTATCCGAGCGACTCGAGGAGCGTGTCCAGACCGATGGGGTCGACGAGCACGGTGCGGGGTTTTCCGCCCTGTCCGGGACCGACGATTCCGGCTGCCTGAAGCTGGTCCATGATGCGGCCGGCGCGTGCGAAACCGATGGAGTAGGTGCGCTGCAGCGACGAGGTCGAGGCCGATCCCTGGGTCACCACTCCCCTTGCGATCTCCTCGAAGAGAGGGTCGCGCGAACCGAGCGACTCGGCCGAGACCTTGTCGCCCTCCCCTTCTATCTGGGGTTCGGGCAGCTCGTAGGGACCCGTCGGATAGGGCTGACGCTCCACATATTCGCAGATTCTCTCCACCTCGGGAGTGTCGATGAAGGCGCACTGCACGCGTGTCATCTCCGAATTGTGGAAGATGAGCATGTCGCCGCGGCCGATGAGATATTCGGCTCCCGTGGAGTCGAGGATCGTGCGCGAGTCGATACCCGAGGAGACCTTGAACGACATGCGCGCGGGGAAGTTGGCCTTGATGATACCGGTGATCACGTCGGTCGAGGGGCGCTGCGTGGCGATTATCACGTGCATGCCCACGGCGCGGGCCTTCTGTGCCAGACGGGCGATAGGCATCTCCACGCTCTTTCCGAGCACCATGATCAGGTCGCCGAACTCGTCGACCACCACCACTATATAAGGAAGGAAACGGTGACCCTCTGCGGGATTGAGTTTGCCGTCGCGGATCTTTGCGTTGTATTCCTCGATATTGCGCGTTCCTGCGGCCTTGAGCAGCGAATAGCGCTGGTCCATCTCCACGCATAGGGAGTTGAGGGTGGCCTGCACGCGCTCCATGTCGGTGATCACGGGTTCCTCCTCGGGATTGTCGGAGGGAATCATCGCCATGTAGTGGTCCTTGAGCTGATTGTAGAAGCTGAACTCCACCTGCTTGGGGTCGATCATCACGAACTTGAGCTCGTGGGGGGCCTTGCAGTAGAGCAGCGAGGCGATGATGGCGTTGAGGCCCACCGACTTACCCTGACCCGTGGCACCGGCCACGAGCAGGTGGGGCATCTTTGCCAGGTCGGCGATATAGACCTCGTTGGAGATGGTGCTTCCGATGGCTATCGGGAGTCGGTAATGGTTTTCCTGGAACCGGTTTGAGCGGATCACGGTCTGCATCGACACCGTCTGGGGTTCTTTGTTGGCGACCTCGATACCGACGGTGCCCTTTCCGGGGATGGGGGCGATGATTCGTACGCCGATTGCGGAGAGGGAGAGGGCGATATCGTCGACGCGGCTTCGAATCTTGGAGATGGTGACGCCCTTGTCGGGGACGATCTCGTAAAGCGTTACCGTCGGACCCACCGTGGCCGTGATCTTGGTGATGGGGATATTGAAGTTGAGGAGAGTGGCCTCGATCTTACGCTTGTTCTCGAGTTGCTCGTCGGCGTTGACGGAGACTTGCTCTTTGGCGGGGAGAAGCAGGTCGTAAGGGGGGAACTTGTAATGGTGGGATTCGTAGAGTTCTACCTCCGACTTGAAGTGTTTGGCTTCGGTCTGGCCGATGGTGTTTTGGTAGACCTCCATTGGTTTGGAGGAGGAGGGCTCTTCTCCTGTCGGCTCCGATTCGCTGGCGGGATCTTCCCCTGCCGACTTTGCAAGCAAAGTCGGCTCCAATTCGCTGGCTGGCTCCGAAGGTTCTTCCCCTGCCGACTTTGCAAGCAAAGTCGGCTCCAATTCGCTGGCGGGCTCGGAGCTCTCGGAGGGCTCGGAGGGCTCGGAGGGTCTTGTGGCCAGGGGGTGTTCTTCCTCCGATTCGTCAAGGTCGGGGATGTCGTAGATGGGGGTGTCGTCGGGGAAGGCCACTATGTCGTGGGCGTCGTGGATGTCGCGGTCGGTTTCGATCACTGTGGTCTCGCCGGCCTGGATGTCGTCGATATGCTCCTGCGACTGCATGCGGCGGATCTCGGCCTGACGGGCCTCCTCCTTCTCGCGCTCCTCGCGGGCTATGCGGCGGCGTTCGTCGCGCTTATGCTTCATGCGCATTATCCAGAGGATGAAGTCGCGCATGCAGATCACCACAAACACGGCCACCATGAAGAGGCTCAGCAGGATCGCGCCTGTCCAGCCCACGAAGTGGATGATGAACTCGTTGACATATGTGCCGTGATAACCGCCCCAGTTCACGTCGGAGTGCTGACCGACGGCCACCAGTCCGATGATGAGCGAGACGGTGATCAGCGCCACGAAGCACTTGATGGTGAAGTCGAGAGTCTTGAAGCGGGGTTTGCCCACCAGAAGTTTCATCGAGATGGCCGCGAGCCAGACAACGATGACGATCGAACCGAGTCCGAAGCATTCGTTGATGAGGAATTCCGAGAGACGCGCTCCCCCTTCGCCGCCGGCGTTGCTTACCGGACCCGAGCGACCGATGGGAGTGGAATTGATCACCGACTGGTCTTTGATGCAGTCGGTGAAATAGGAGAGGAAGGCCACACCGAGGTATACGGCGAGGCAACCCACGAAGATGCCGAGCAGGATGCGGGCCGCGGGCGACTTGACGGCGTCGACAATGCGGCGCCAGAGCGAAGGCTCCGAAGAGGCCGGCTTCTCCTTGCGGGCGTTGCGGGGATTCTCCTTGCTCTTAGACTTCCGCTTCTTCCCCTGACCCTTAAGGGGTTGGGCATCGGCGGCGTCGACAGGCTTCTCCTCCGGATATAATATTTCGGGTGAATAATTATCGTATTTAGGCATATCTGTTTCTTATGCGAGCGTTCAGTTTGGGAAATTGGATACAAATTTATGAAAAAATCTTCGGATTCATCGCAAAAAAAAGAAATAAGGGAAAAGAAAATGAGTTTTATTGAGGAAATGCGCTTTATATGACAAAAATTTAGTAAATTCGCGT
>X378_Fat_Sand_Rat__coassemble_265_pt1 | contig 11120 bp, 5 predicted proteins | sample X378_Fat_Sand_Rat__metabat2_low_PE_004 | metagenome-assembled genome bin X378_Fat_Sand_Rat
CTGTCAGCTCCATCTCCTGCACGGCGCCGGGCATGATGTCAACGAGCACCTCGTCGGTGGAGGCGAGGGGCTTGCCGCTTTCCTCGGCAAGCAGCGACACCTTGACGCCGCCGTAATACTCGGTCTCGCCCTCGTTGCGAAGGGTGAAGCTGTAGCGCATGCTGTAATTGCCGTATATTTTGCCGTCGGCCGTCAGCTCGTCGGCTGCGATTGCGTTCGCGCCCGGCGAGGCGAGGCGGATCTCGTCGCCCTCGCGTGTGGCCAGAAGATAATTGGGAAAGGTGATGTCGGCGTCGCGAACGGGCGACCACATCTCGCCGCCGGCGTTGCGCACCACGGGACGCAGACGGCTCACTCCCTCTGCCAGCGATGCGAGCGAGACGTCGGTGAACTTCAGATTGCGCGTGAAGGCGTCGATATCTATCTCGGCCGCGGTTTCCTGAACGGCTATTACCTCCTTAAGTTCATTGCCGTCGGCCGAGTAGACACCGATTCCGAATTGATAGGAACCCGCACGCCAGCCCCGGTTGAAGATCTTGCCGTTTAGTTTCAAAGTTAAGGGAGTCGCTGTCGACACCTTGTTTTTGGAAGCGGCGAGAGCCTCTTCCGAAACAAGCTCAAGACCCCATTCCGAGTCGTGGCGTGCGGGTTGTATGCCTGTCACTATCTGCTGGCGGTAGTTGAAACCGCCTATGCTGCCTCCCGTGCCCTGCTGGGCGGGAGTGAGAGCCGTTGTCCTGAAATATCCGTTGGACATCCCCGACCATCCCCAGTTCACATGGATGAATCCCTGCGAGTCGAAGCCGTCGAAAACGAAGGCATGACCGCCGGCGCTTGTGAAACCGGTGGCGTGCACCGGTCGGCCGCTGCGGATCTCGTCGCGGATCAGGCCTTCCCAATCCTCGATGCTGTAGTAGGAGCGGGTGCGGATCGTAACCCCTTTGTCATATCCGAAATGATCCACGAGCGCCGAGGGCCATTCTATCGACAACGCGCCGCTCTGCGGACCGTATTCCATACTTACGGCCACTCCGCAGTCGTACATAAGCCGTGCCACCGCGTCGCAGGCCCGCTGGTTGGCGGCGATGTCGGCGGCGGTATATGCCGGAAGCATCCCCTCCCAGTCGTAGACGCTCTGCGAGAAGTCTACCGTGATCTGGCCGATGTTGGGATATACCGTAGGAGTGTAGGAATGGCTGCCCTCGCCACGCTCGGGCCAACGGTGATGGTAGAGGATCTGGGCCATCGCCGTGGCCGAGCAGCCTGTGGCGGATCTCTGCGACCCGGAATAGGCCGGGCAGAGGTTGTTGTAAGGCTCTCCCTGGTCCCAGGCTGTCGCGCCGAGGAGGGGAGCTACTGGTGTTGTTTCTTCTGTATCGGGGGTTGAATCCTTTTTCAGCGAGTGGAGTCGGGCGTGTCCTATCTCCCGGTCGTAGCAGTCGAGCCAGTAACCGAGTTCGGGAGAAATCGCCTCGGGGGAGATGCGTCCCGTGTCGGAATAGCCGAGTATCTCGCGGGCGCAGTCGTCGCCGGCCACCACCACGTAGCCGCCTTGGCTCAGGTTGAACACATGGACGTTAGATGACGCGGCCGACCAGCAATGCTCGATCTCCTTCGCGGAGATGTTGCCGGCTGCCGACGCTCTTTTCCCGTTTCTCTGATGCCGGGAGTTGAAAAACTCCGCTGCCTTCGCCGAGGCCTCGTCAAGCGAGAGGCTCCGCGAAAATGAGGATAGACAAGGAAAGACCAAAGCCGAAAGAAGCAGGATCAATCTCACTCTCATAATTGTTATCGCTGTTTAGTGTAGGCAAGAGGACTCCAGTGGAAATCCGCTGGCAAATTTAGCGGTAACAATGATAAGAGTGCAGAAAAAGCCGCTTCACCTTTTTCCGAAACAGGTAAAGCGGCTTTCGAAACAGTGAATTTTCCCTGTTTCGGGAAAAATTATCTCAATCTTCCTCCTCTTTCCGAGCCATTTTCCGATATTGCGAGGGGGTGAGTCCCACCTCTTTCTTGAAGGAGGCGATGAAGTTGGTCGACGATTTTATCCCCACCGATTCGGCGATGGCCTGCATGGTGAGATGGCCCCATTCGTCGGGATTGCTGAGTCGCTCGCACGCCACCTTCACGCGGTATTCGTTGATGAAGCTGCGGAAGTTCTTTCCGTAATGGTCGTTGATGAATCCCGACACATATTTCACGTTGGAGTCGACGAGTTCGGCGAGCCTGTGAACGCTGAAGTCGGGGTTGAGAAACTCGTCGCTCTCCATCATCACCTTCTCGATTGCCTGCCTGAGGCGCTCGTTGTTCTCCTCCTTCTCCTCCTTCTCCGATGCGGGAACCGATTGTGCCGCCTGCTTCCGCTCGGCCATGGCCAGCTCGCGGTTGCGGCGGTAGAGCATGCGGTAGGCTTTCCGGAGTTTCTGGCGCTGCGAATGGAAGATGAAGAGGAGCGCGGCCACGGCCACGAGGATGATTATCGAGATGAGCCAGGCCTTCTGGTAAGAGATCTCGATCTCGAGATTCTGGATGCGGCTGTTCGACGTCTCCTCCACCTCGCGGTTGTAGCGCTCCGACAGCACGTACATCGTCTCGGTGTTCATCAGCGAGTCCTTGAGGGCGAAGTAGCGGTCCTGATGCCTGAGGGCGTTGTTGATGTCGCCCTTCTTGGTGTAGATGCGCATGTAGAGGCGCTCGGCGTCGATCACGAGACCGGGCACGTTCATCCAGTTTGAGAGGAAGGCGTAGCGGTCGAGATAGCGGAGCACGGAGTCGAGCTGGTTTTCCGACTCGTAGATGGCCATTATCTCGGTGATTGGGGATATCATCAGCACGGAGTCCATGCGGTTCTCGTCGACGAAGCGGGCCGCCTCCTTGTTGAGGAGCATCGCCTTGCGCGGGCTGCCGAACGTCTTTTCGTAGAAAGCGCGGCTCACGAGCCAGTTGTAGTGGCTCTTCAGCGAGTCTCTGGCGGCGTTCATTGTGGATTTCTCTATATATTCGCGCGCACGGAGGCTGTCGTTGAGATAGCAGGCCGTCACCGACATGTTGTGGTAGAACTTCACCAGCGTGTCGAGATGGGCGTTGTCGCAGAGCTTCACGCCGTCTTCGTAGAACTTCATGGCGCGGGCGTAGTTGCCGTAGGAGATATGGATGTTGCCTATGACGAGGCGGCATTGGATGCGGTCGCCAAGCGGCACCTGGCTGCCTTTCTCGCCGTTCTCCATGCTCAGCAGGCTCTGCGCCGTGTCGAGAGCGGCGCTGTAGTCGCCCAGATCGTAGAGACGCGACGAGGTCTCGAGCTTCGCGTGCGAACGCTCGGCCACGGAATCGTCGCTTCCCCTTTTCACGGTGCAGGAGACGACGAAGAGCAGACTTGCCAGCAAAGCGGCTGCGAGGAGCCGCCCTCCCCGATGGTTGGTTTTCATAATGATAATTTAAAGAGCGGAGAGGCTACAAAGCCTCTCCGCTCTGTTATGGAATTCTGCCTTGAAATCTCGGGCTCTTAGAAGAGCGTCGGGTCGGTGTCGGCTTTCTTCGGCTTGCGGCCCGGTTTCTTCTTGGGCTTCTCCTCGGCTGCCTCGGCCTTTGCGGCTTTCGGCTTGCGGGCTGCCTTCTTGGGCGCGGGCTTCTCCTCTACCACTGCGGGGAGTTCCTCGGAGTTGGAGAGCGATGTGCGCAGCGATTTCACCTCGCGGTTGAGCTCCGTGATCTCGGCGGCCTGGTTGCGGATGGTGAGCAGCAGCGAGTTGAGCTCCTCGTTGTCGATGCTCTCGGGATACTGCTCCTGAACGCGAACGAGGAAGTCGGCCAGCACATTCATGTAGTTGGTGAATGCGGCGAAGGGGGAGTCGTAGGGCGAGAACGCGGCATGCTCCGCACCGTCTTCCAGATTCTTCGTGCTCATATAATAGAAGTGGTCGCTGTTCTGGAGATACTCCCAGTCCTGTTTCAGGCGCCGGTCGTCGCAGAGGCTTACGCGCTCGGCCACGGAGTAGAGTTTCGCAAGAGCCTCGCGCTGCATCACGTTGCCCTTCCATGCGCTCACGTCGCGGGCCTCGTCGATGTCGGAGATGGGATAGGGCACTGAAAGCTCGCCTACGGGTTTGAGGCGCTTCACGGCCTCCGACGGAGTGGTGAAGGAGATTCCCTTCTCGGCGGCGAAGCGGGGAAGGGCGCGCATGAACATGAAGATACCGGTGGAGGCGGGCAGGAACGAGCCGAACGTATCCATGCTGAAGAAGAGGTTGATCACCTGCTCCTCCTCGGGAAGGGCTGCGATCCAGTCGATATACTTGTCGGCCGTGAGGGGATACTCGTCCCAGGCTGTGTTGTTGAAGTTGCGGGCCACGTCGTCGGCGAGTTTGTCGTTGGTGAGCAGCAGCTTCAGCTTGGGCTGGGTGGCGGCGGCGTAGACGTAGTTGGGCGACTTCCATCCCAGAATGTGCTTGGCGCCCTCGGTGACGCATGTGCCGTAGCCCATCGACTTGATGAGGCCGGCGATGTCGTCGTCGTAGATGAGCTCGGTGTTGGCGAAGGTCTTGGTCTTCACGCCGAACGTGCTCTTGATGATCTGCTCGTGCAGGCGCACCTCGCGCAGGAACTCCTCGGGATCCTCGAGCGAGGAGAGGGAGTGGGCGTAGGGGGAGGCGAGGAACTCAACGGCGCCGGTGTCGGCCAGAGCCTTGAGTTTGTCGATGCATTCGGGCACATACATCTGCAGCTGCTCGATGGCCGTGCCGGAAATGTCGATGGAGCATTTGAACTCGCCGTGCGTGTCCTGGATCATCTCCAGAAGCGTGTCGCACATCGGCATGTAGCTGTTCTCAGCCAGACGCGTGATGATCTCGTCGTTGGCGAAATCGTCGTAGTAGTAGTGGTCGTTACCGATGTCGAAGAAACGGTAGCGTTTCAGGCGATAGGGCTGATGTATCTTGAAATAGAAACAAACTGATTTCATATTCTTTTCTAATTTTTTATGGTTACTGTTTTAGTTTCGGACATCCGGCCCTTTTACTGCCATCCGAGCACCTTCTTATAAATATCGATAACTTTCTTTCCGGCCTTCTCCCATGTGATCTGGTGGATCTCCTCGATTCCCTTGTCGCGCAGCTCGCTGTGGAGGGCGGGATAGGAGACGAGGGCGTGCATGGCGTCGGCCATGGCGTCGATGTCCCAGTAGTCGGTCTTGATCACGTTGTGGAGGATCTCGGCGCATCCGCTCTGCTTCGAGATGATGGAGGGAACTCCCATCTCCATCGCCTCGAGGGGCGAGATTCCGAACGGCTCCGACACCGAAGGCATCACGTAGACGTCGGAATTGGCCAGCATCTCGTATACCTGTTTTCCGCGGAGGAAACCGGTGAAGTGGAAGCGGTCGGCGATGTTGCGGCGGGCGGCGAGTTTGATCATGTCGTCCATCATGTCGCCCGAACCGGCCATCACGAAGCGCACGTTCTTGCTCTTGCCGAGCACCTTGGCGGCAGCCTCCACGAAATATTCCGGACCCTTCTGCATCGTGATTCGGCCCAGGAAGGTGATCACCTTCTCCTTGCCCACGGTGCGCGGGATTGAGAGCAGATCCTGGTCGAGGGGAATCACGGCATTGTGGACGGTGGTCACCTTGTCGGGCGATATGCCGTATTTCTCGATCACCGTGCGGCGCGTGAGGTTGGACACCGTGATGATGTGGTCGGCGTTCTCCATGCCGTCTTTCTCGATGCCGAACACCGTCGGGTTGACGTTGCCGCGCGAGCGGTCGAAGTCGGTGGCGTGAACATGGATCACCAGCGGTTTGCCGGTCACGTTCTTGGCGTGGATTCCGGCCGGGTAGGTGAGCCAGTCGTGGGAGTGGATCACATCGCAGGGAACGGTGCGGGCAATCACGCCGGCCACGATGGAATAGTTGTTGATCTCCTCGATGAGGTTGTCGGGATATTTGCCTGAGAATTCGATGCAGCCCAGGTCGTTGAGGCGCATATAGTTGAAGTCGGCGTAGATGTGGGAGCGGAGGTCGAAATAGAGGTCGGGGTTCATCACTTTCCCGATGCGGCTCTCCACATATTCGCGGCTTACATCGCGCCAGGCCACGGGCGTGCAGTTGGCACCGATGATGTTGGCGAATCCCTTCTCCTCGTCACCCCACGGCTTCGGAATCACGAAGGTGATCTCCATGTCGCCGTTGTTGTGCATTCCCTTGGTGAGGCCGTAGGAGGCCGTGCCGAGTCCGCCGAGGATGTGAGGGGGGAATTCCCAACCGAACATTAAAGCTTTCATTGTATATCTTCTGTTATTGTTTTCCTTACTGTTCTGTCTTGGGCTGGTCGAGCAGCTTGTTCATCTGGTTGACGGTCTTGATGGTGGAGAGGATCTCTCCGACGTTCTTGGCCGTGCTCACGGCGCCGCGGCCCGTATAGGGCGGGTTGGCGTCGTACATCTCCGACAGCGACCCGATGCAGCCTTCCGACATCTCGTCCTCATAGCCGATGAGCATCCTCTCTATGAAGGAGAGGCCGCTCACTCCGAACACCTTGAAATAGGCGTCGGCGTAGAATCCGAACAGCCAGGGACGTGCCGGACCCTGATGAACGGCTATCTCGCGCTCGTAGGGATTTCCGGCGTATACGGGGTGATAGTCGTGGCTCTTCGGCGAGAGGGAGCGCAGCCCTTTCGGCGTGAGCAGCTCGCGGGTGCAGAAGTCGAGCACGCGCTTGCGCTGACGGCGGTCGAGTGGCGAATACTCAAGTCCGACGGCGATGGCCATGTTGGGGCGAACCTCCAGATCGGTGTACGACCCGTTGACGTAGTCGTAGAGATAACCGTAGTCGTTGAGGAAGGTCTCTACAAACGAGGCCTTCACCTTGTCGGCGAGTTCGGAGAGCTCCTTCACGTAGGCGGCCTCTTCGGGCACACCCTCGAGCAGGGCGCAGAGGAAGCGGAGAGCGTTGTACCAGAGGGCGTTGAACTCCAGGATATAGCCTGTGCGCGGGATGATGGGGCGGCCCTTGATGGAGGCCGACAGCCAGGTCACGGGCGTGTCGCGGCCTTCGGAGGATACGAGTCCGTTGTCGTTCACCTTCAGGTTGGGCACGCGGCTCTGGCGGATGGCCTCCACGAGATAGCGCACCGTGTCGGCGTAGCGGTCGCGGCATTTGCCGAGGTCGACGAAGCGGCGGTACTGCTGAATGGCCCAGATGGTCCAGAGCGGAATGTCGGGAAGGTCGATCTCGTGGATCACCGGATCCTTCTCGTGCTTGTCGAGATAGTTGCGGAGTCCCTGCAGGAAGGAGTCCATGATTGCGATGTAGTCGTCCTCGTGGTTGATGGCCAGCGTGCAGCCGGGCAGGGCGATGAGTTCGTCGCGGGCGCGGACGTTGTACCAGGGAAAACCGGCCATGATGTACATGCCGTGCTCGTTTTTCAGGTAGAACTGCTTGGCCGAGTTCTTCAGGCAGTTGTAGAAGCTGGTGCGGCAGGTGCGCGTCTTCAGCTCCTCCTCGTAGCTCTTCTCGAATTCTTTGGGATCCACCTCCACCGTGGAGGCCGAGAAGATTATCGACTCACCCTTGCGGATGGGCATCTCGAAATATCCGGGCACCCAGAGGTCTTCCTTGTAGGGGATGCCGCGGTCTTTGTCTTTGTAATATTCTATGCCGTTGTACCAATGGGCGTCGTCGACCCATTTCACGTCGGTGTTGAACTGCATGTAGAGCGAGGGATATCCGTCGTAGAGGCAGGTGGCGATTCCGTTGGGCACGTGGCGGATCTCGCGGTTGAGCTGCTGGTTTTCCACCACCAGGTCGTTGGCGTTGCGGAAGGCCAGGAAGGGGCGGAAACGAAGCGTTGTGTCGGAATGCGCCTCCTTCAGGGTGTATTTGATGAGGATGCGGTTCTGATGGGAGATGAACACCTTCTCCTTGGTGAGGATCACTCCGCCCACGCGGAAGGTGAGGGTAGGCACCGTCTCGCAGTTGAACTCGCGGATATACTTATGGCCGTTGGGGCTGAACACCTTGTCGCCATACTGATGCAGACCCAGATTGAACGCTGCACCGTGCTGAATCACAGATTCGTCGAGCGAGGAGAGCAGAACGTGCGCCTGGTCGTCCATCTCGGGGATGGGGATCACGAGCAGACCGTGCTGCTTGCGTGTGTTGCAACCCACGATGGTGGTGCAATGGTACGCTCCCGACTTGTTGGTGCGGAGCATCTCCTTGGGGAGTGACTGCTCCAGGTTGATCATAAGGGTCTTGTCGAATTTAAGATAACTCATGACTAGATATTTCGGGTTTTTATATTGTTTCTCTAAGTATTTTCACGGAGGGTATGCTCTGTGTGTTCCCACAAAGATACTCATTTTTGCGGCAACGTGCAAGATGTTGTTAAGCATAATTGCACGGCCGGTTTTCCGCCGTCCTCCTCAGTTGCGCAGACGCTCTTCGTTGCGGGCGAGGATTCCGGAGAGTTTTGCGTCGATCTGCTCCGGGGTGGGGAGCTTCACGTCGCTTATGAGGATCGAGTCGAAGGTGGCGTAGGCGCGGTCCCAATGTTTGTCGGAGAGTCCGAGCAGGTCGGGATAGAGGTCGCCGATCACGGTGTGCGGACCGAAGAGCTCCTTGCCGTCGATGGCGCGGTAGAACTCGGCCAGCGTGTAGTGCTCCATGCTCTGCGCCGGGGCCAGCGCCTTCTCGTCGCCGTCGTCGTTCTCGATATAGTTCACGAGTCCCACCTTGCGCAGCCTGGTGACAATATGGTCTACCACGCGCACCGGCAGGTAGTACTCCACCGCGATCTGCGACTCTGTCAGGGGCTTCTCGCGGCGCAGGAAGCGCTGGGCTATGATGGCCATCACTATCACCGCCAGATTGTGCCAGGCTGTGGTGGAGATGGTGCTCATGTCGCCCATTATCTTGTAGGTGAACACGTTCTGCATCGAGAAGGTCACGACGCAACCCGTGAGGAGGAGCAGCCAGGAGAGCTGCAGCCATATCAGCAGCAGCGGCAGGAAGGCAAACGATCCGTAGATGGCGTTGTATTTCGACACATACATCTGTCCGTTCATGAACAGAAGCTGGAGTATCTGAAAACCGATGGCGGCGAAGAGTCCGGAGATAAGGGCGTACTTGAACTTCACCTTCGTGTTGGGGATGAGGAAGTAGGAGAGGGTGAAGGCCAGCCAGGAGAGGAAGAGGGGAACGAGTTCGAGGCTCGTGTTGATCACAGGAGTGAGGAACGGGAGCACCAGGTTGTCGCGCACCACGTCGGTCATGAAGAAGGTGACTCCCGACGAGCAGACCATAAGAACCGGGATTATCAGGCAGATGGCGATATAGTCGGTGAATTTCTGATAGATGGTGCGGCCCTGCTTCACACACCAGATGCTGTTGAACGAATCCTCAATCTGCGACAGCAGCGAGATCACGGTCCAGAGCAGCATCACGATGCCGATGCCCACGAACAGCCCCTGCGAGGCGTTGGTGAGATAGGAATCCACGAACTGCAGTCCCATCGTAATCACGCGGTGCTGCGAGGGGAAGAGGGTGTAGATCTCCTTCTCGAGCACGTCCTGCAGACCGAACCCGCGGCCGATGGCCACGAGCAGGGCGAAGGCGGGCACGATGGAGAGCACGGTGGAATATGTCAGCGCCATCGACTGCCCCTGAAGGCGGCTGTCGAAGAAGGAGCTCACTGAAAGGTTGAGGGTTTTCACCAGGCGGGTCTTGCGCGTGTTGCGGGGATCGTTCCATACCCCCTTGGTGCAATAGCGCACGCAAGCCATCACCTTGTCGACAAGGCGACTCATGAATCCTGGTTTCTTTTCTCCTGACTCTGCTGGCATGGGATGCTATACATTATAATACATTAAAATCCGAGATGTCGCTCAATACTTTCAATTCCCATCAGCTGCAGGCACTCCCCGGGCGCTGAGACGGCTGAAGGCGCTATCTATAAAACACTCGAGGCGGTGAATCGGTTAGAAAGAGTGCCGGAATTCCTGAGGAATTCCGGGCTCTTTGTGAAGACAGAGATGCTGTAAGCCGGGTTATGTGCGCACTCCGTGGAGGCGTGTCTGTCATTTATCTTTGCGGCCGGTTGCCCGGCGCGCTATAGCGGCCTACCCCCCGGCAATGGACGAGCAATCCTTTGCTGCCGGTGTACTTGACCTTGCAACCCGCAGGATGTGCGGCCCCGGATGTCGCCACCCGGGCCGGTGGGCTCTTACCCCGCCTTTTCACCCTTACCCGCAACGGCTTGCGCCTGAAGCGGGCGGTTGTTTTCTGTCACTTGATCCCCGACGTCGCCGCCGGCTTCCCGTTAAGAAATGCGGTGCTCTGCGTTGCCCGGACTTTCCTCTTTATGCCCCTTTGGGCGGCATAGAGCGACAGACCGCACCTCTGTCGTGTATCTTCTTGATTGCGACGCGGCCGGCCTCTGCCGGAGGCGTCTTTCCTTTATGGCTGCAAAATTAGCTAAAATCCGCGATTAAATCAAATATATGCAGCTATTTCCACAATATCCCGTTATTCCCTTTCGGCCGACAGCAGCGGACGTATCATCTCGAGAATCGCGTCGGTGTCGAAACGCGAGGTGTCGAGGCAGAGATGATAGTTGTCGGCCCGGCCCCAGTGGCGGTTGGTGAAATAGTTGTAGTACGACTCGCGGTCGCGGTCGCGGCGGCGTATCATCGCCTCGGTCTCGCCGCTGTCGGTGAATCCGCCCCGCTCCATCACGTTCTTCACGCGTTCCCCCACGGGGGCGTGGAGGAAGATGCTCACCATCCGCGGATGCTCGCGCATCACATAGTCGGCAGTGCGGCCCACTATCACGCACGATTCCCGCTCGCATATCTTCCTTATCACGGCGCACTGGGCTTTGTAGATCCCTTCGCTGCTCAGCGAGAAGTCGGTGCTGAAGGTAGAGGTGGCGCCGTAGTTGAGCTGAAGCAGCGAACGCAGGAAGGAGGGACGCTTCTCGTCGGCCTTCTCGAAGATCTCGTCGGCATACCCCAGACTCTTCGCGGCCTCGCTCAGAAGCCGGCGGTCGTAGTACGACACTCCGAGCCGGTCGGCGAGTTCCTTGCCGATGCGGCGACCCCCGCTGCCGAACTGCCGCCCTATCAC
>X378_Fat_Sand_Rat__coassemble_271_pt1 | contig 10957 bp, 10 predicted proteins | sample X378_Fat_Sand_Rat__metabat2_low_PE_004 | metagenome-assembled genome bin X378_Fat_Sand_Rat
CGGCTCAAAGGAGAAATCTCCGGGAAGAGGCATTTAGAAAGAGAGCAATAAGGGAAAAAACTTACCCCGGTGCTGCGTCGTCACGACGCGGCAACCGGGGTTCTCTACATAACGATTTAGATAGTGCAAAAAGGATCTATTGCTTTGCCTTGCTTCTTTTGGTTAATGCAAACCAAACAGACGCGATTGCATTTGATTATGATTTCTACCTTTTGAATTTACTACTTTCCTGAAAACTCTATTGCTTTTGAAAACGATACTGCTTATGAAGACTTAACTTTTTATCTTTTCCAATCGCAGGGCTGGATTTCCATCCCCTTGATTTATACTACAAAGTTATAACTTATACCCAAACTTTCAAAATTTCTTCAACCAATCGGCCGATTGGTCCAATGAATCAGCGGCTGCCGGCCGAATGGCGCTGCAGATAGCCGAGGAAGCCCGCGCGATAGCTGTCGCCGACGGGGATATAGGTGTCCTCGTCCATTACGACGCGCGATTTCTCGATGCGCTCCACCTGGTCCATGTTCACGATATAGGAGCGGTGGATCTGCAGGAAGTTGGGCGAGAGTTTCTCCTTGATGGCGGCGAAACTGCTCAGCGTCAGCAGCGGCTTCTGCTCTCCCTGGAGGAAGATCTGCAGATACTCGCCGTAGCCCTTGATGTAGCGGATGTCGCCGAGGTTTACGCGGAGATATTTATAGTCCACCTTCACGAAGAGCGAGGAGTCGGGGGTGATCATGGCGTCGGGGGCCGACGACATGGCGGGATCCTCCTGCCTCTGATGGCGGAGAGAGTAGCTTTCGAGCAGTTTGTTGGCGGCGCGCTGGAAATCCGCGAAACCGTAGGGCTTCAGCAGATAGTCCACGGCCGAGAGGCGGTAGGAGTCGATGGCATACTGGGCGTGGGCGGTGGTGAACACCACCAGCGGCGGCTGCGGCAGCGACTCTATGAACTTCATGCCGTCGAGGTCGGGCATGTTGATGTCGGTGAAAATGGCGTCGACGTTCCCCTCCGAGAGGGAGGCCGAGGCCTCAACGGCGCTTGAGTATTCCCCCACGAGCGTGAGGAAAGGCACCTTCGTTACGTAGCTTTTCAATTTTTCGAGAGCGATGGGCTCGTCGTCAATTATCACAGTTCTGATTTCCATTTGCGGGTATCGATAGTCTGACTGAATATCTGTGTTCATCCTCGTCGACGGTGAGCGAATAGCTCTCGCCGTAGAGGAGCTGGAGGCGTTTAGAGGCGTTCTCGAGACCGATGCCGTGCTCGTGGTCTTCGGCCGAGGGATGCACGCTATTGACGCAGCTGAACACCACCTCCCCATGTCTCACTTCCACCTTCACCTCCACGAAGGAGTCCTCGCGGTAGCTCACGCCGTGCTTGAAGGCGTTCTCTATATACACGAGATAGATGAGCGGCGGCACGCAGATTCCGGACGTCTGGGTGTCGGGCGGGAATGACGCGTCGATGCGCACCTTTTTCTCCGGGAAGCGCTGGCGCATTATCTGCAGATAGTTGCGCACGAAGTCGATCTCTTCCGAAAGCTTCACCATCGGTTTGGAGCTCTCATAGAGCATGTAGCGCATGAGTTTCGACATGTCGAGCACCATATCCTGGGCCTTCTCGGGGTTGATGTCGATCATCCCGTGGATATTGTTGAGCATGTTCATGTAGAAATGCGGGTTGATCTGGGCCTTGAGATATGTGAGCTGGTTTTCGGCGTTGGCCTTGCGGAGGCGCTCACGCTCGAGGCGGTCGCGCGAGCCCTTGAAGATCAGGGCCGTGGCGATGTTGACGCCCACGAGCAGCAGATCGTAAGTGAAGTCGAGGAACATCGGGAGAGCGGCCAAGGGGCGGTGTCGGCGTACGCCCTGGCGCATCCACGGGGGAAGCTGGTCGCCTTTCGGCGGTGTCATTCCCTCCGGACCTTGCGGACCGGCCTGCGCGCCCTCGGGAGGCGGCGGCCCGAAATGACGGCCTGAGGCGATGAACTGCTCGCGCTGCCAATACCAGATCACCGCTATCAGCAGGATGGTGAGCGTGAAGTAGAGGGCATAGCGGTCGCGGAGCAGGAGCTTCGGCAGGAGCACGAAGTTGTGCACCAGGAAGAGCACGAAGAAAGGAAGAAGCGAGGAGGCCATCTTCGGGAAGAACGCCCATTCGAAAATCGGCACCTCGCCGTTCAGGCTCCTGGCCCGCATCTCGTTGAGGAGATAAAAGGCCATAATCAGCAGCCACATCACGACGTAGCATATAGCTTCGCCGCGGCGGTTCCGGTTTCCTTTAAGTGTGAGATTGCGTACCATTCGAGTTTTTCGCTGTTGATATTGCTTCGCTGTTGATATTGCCTGGAGAAGGCATGCTTCTCCGCTTCTGATGCAAATATAATCAGCAGAAGCGAGGCGGCCAAACAAATTCAACGAAAAACCGAATCGCGCCCACGAAAGCGGGGAATCAATGCCCCTGGAAGGCCGTGGCCTCGGAGGAGGGAACGGCCGGAGCGTCGAAACGGGACTGAATGGCGCGCATCTTGGCGGCTATGCGGTCGTTGCAGAGATTGCCGATGCTTCCCTCGTGGGTGTGGCTCACGCTGCGGGTGGGTTTGTATTCGCCGCGCTGCACCTGCATTCCCACCGTGCGGTAGGCGTCGCGGAAGGGCATTCCCTGGAGCGCCAGACGATTCACGTCTTCCACCGTGAAGAGATAGTCGTATTTCTTATCCTTGAGGATGTCGGGGTTCACGCGGATATGCTGCAGCATGAAGTCGGCCATGTCGAGACATTTCACCAGTTCGGAGGTGGCGGGGAAGGTGATGTCCTTGAGCAGCTGCAGGTCGCGGTTGTAGCCCAGCGGGAGGTTGGCCGTAAGCAGCGCCACCTCGTTGGGAACGGCCTGGAGCATGTTGCACTTTCCGCGCATAATCTCGAACACATCGGGATTCTTCTTGTGGGGCATGATGGAGCTGCCGGTGGTGAACTCGTCGGGGAACGATACGAAGCCGAAGTTCTGGCACATCCACATGCAGACGTCCATGGCGAGATGTCCGAGCGTCGAGGCCACGGAGGCCACGGCCATCGCCACGGCACGCTCGGTCTTGCCGCGGCTCATCTGGGCTGCCACGACGTTGTAGTGCATGTCGGCGAACTCGAGGAGTTCGGTGGTCATGCGGCGGTTGAGGGGGAACGACGAACCGTAACCGGCCGCCGAACCCAGCGGATTCTGGTTGGCGATGTTGTAGGCGGCGAGCAGCATCTGCATGTCGTCGACGAGCGACTCTGCGTAGGCGCCGAACCAGAGGCCGAACGACGATGGCATCGCCACCTGCAGGTGGGTGTAGCCCGGCATCAGCACATCCTTGTAGCGCTCGCTGAGCTGCTGCAGGCGGTCGAAAAGATGCCCCACGGCCTCGGCGATGCGTTTCAGTTCGTCGCGCATGAAGAGCTTGAGATCGAGGAGCACCTGGTCGTTGCGCGAGCGACCGGAATGGATCTTCTTGCCCAGGTCGCCGAATTTCTCGGTTAGCATGAACTCCACCTGAGAGTGGACATCCTCCACCCCTTCCTCTATCTTGAACTCGCCGCGTTTGATCACGTCGAGGATCTCCTGCAGACCCGGCAGCAGAGTGTCGAGCTCCTTCTTGGTGAGCAGACCGATGCTCTGAAGCATGCGGATATGAGCCATGGAGCCCTTCACGTCGTATTCGGCGAGGCGCAGGTCGAGTTCGCGGTCCTGACCCACCGTGAATTCCTCAATCATCTTGTCGGGCTCGAAGCCCTTGTCCCAGAGTTTCATCTTCTTATAAAGTTTAGAGGTTAGAGGTTAGAGAGGTTTTGAGTATAAAGTTTTCAGTTTCAAGAGCAGATTCCTGTAGGCGGTGAGGGCGGAAGCTATTTCGGCCAGCTCTATGTATTCGTCGGCCGAATGGGAGCGGGAGGATTCTCCGGGTCCTATCTTCAGCTTCGGGATGCCGTGCATCAGCGACATGTCGGATGTCGTGGGCGACACGAAGGGCCTTCCCCCTATCGCCATGGCAGCCTTCACCAGCGGATGCTCTTCCGAAATCGCGGAGGCCTGCACGCGTGTCGATCGGGGCTTTGCCTCGGTGTGTTCGCTCACTGCCCCGGCGAGCAGCCGAGCTGTCTCGGCGTTGGTGTAGGCGTCGGTGGTGCGAACGTCCACCACCCAGCGGCACTCGTCGGGCACCACATTGTGCTGGCGGCCGGCCTCGATCTGCGTAACCGACACCTTAATCGGTCCCAGCAGCCGGGACTCCCTGTCGAAGCGGTAGTTGCGCACGGCCTCGATATCCCGTATCGCGCGGTAGATGGCGTTGACGCCCTCGTTTCGGGCGGCGTGGCCCGTGACTCCGCGCGTCACGCAGTCGAGCACTATCAGTCCCCGCTCCCCTACTGCGGGCTGCATGCCGGTGGGTTCACCCACTATCGCCATGTCGGGCTTTATACCCTCCGCCTCCAGACTCGGCAGCAGCAGCCTCATTCCCCCTTCGCCGCCCACCTCCTCCTCGCATGAAACGGCGAGCAGCAGATTGAACGGAAGGGGCTCGCTCTTCAGCGATAGGAAAGTCATGACGAGCGACACCAGCGAGGCGCCGGCGTCATTGCTGCCCAGGCCGTAGAGCCGGCCGTCGCGCACATGGGCGTCGAAGGGGTCGAAGGTATAGGCCGGCGAGGGCTTCACGGTGTCGATATGGCTGTTGAGCATCAGCGTGGGCCGCGATGGGTCGTAGCCGTCGCATTTCACTGCGAGGTTGTTGCCGAAGCGCATGGGCTCGCAACCCTCCTGCCGCAGGAAATCCTCCAGCAGGTCGGCCGCCTCTTTCTCCTGGCGCGACAGGGAAGGCGTGGCCACAAGCCGCTTCAGCAATTCCACAGCCTTTTCGGTCATAACCTTATCTTTGTGCCCGAGGGGCGGTTGATTTCCTTGCTGCTGCGGATGATTACGGAACCGACACCCTCCTTCACCGCCTTCAGGGCGCCCTCCACCTTCGGGATCATGCCGGCGATGACGATACCCTCCTCGCGCATAGCGGGATAGCTTTCCGGAGTGATCTCGGCGATGACGCTGTCGGGATCGTCGATATCGCGCATCACACCTGCCTTCTCGAAGCAGAACACGAGCGACACGGGCATCTCAGCGCCGAGTTCGCGGGCCATACCGAGCGCGAGGGCCGTGGCCACGCTGTCGGCGTTGCAGTTGAGAAGTCCGCCGGCGCGGTCGGCCATGATGGCGCAGAACACCGGGGTGAGCCCCATCCGTAGCAGCTGGCGGATGCGCGGGGCGTTGACCGACTCGGTGTCGAAGTCGCCCACGAAACCGTAGTCAACGGGTCGGGCCGGGCGGCGGGTGGCTGAGATTGTCGAGGCGTCGGCACCCGTAAGGCCCAGCGCGTCGCAGCCTGCGGACTGCAGACCGGCCACCACCTGCTTGTTGATCAGTCCGGCATAGACCATCACCGTCACGTCGAGCGAGGCGCGGTCGGTGACGCGGCGTCCGTCGATCATGCGGGTCTCGATGCCGAGGTCGGCGCAGAGACGAGTGGCGAGCTTGCCGCCGCCGTGCACGAGGATCTTCGGACCCTCCACCTCGGCGAACTCACGGAGGAAAGCCTCCAGAGCCTCGGGGTTGTCGATCACGTTGCCGCCGATCTTGAATATCTTCAGTTCTTTCATAAAGAGCTATGTGTCAAAGCGATTTGAGCATACGGCGGATCACGGTCTGGGCCGAGATCTCGCGGTTGGCGGCCTCGGGGATCACCAGGCTCTTCTCCGACTCGATCACGTCGTCGGTGACGATCATGTTGCGGCGCACCGGCAGGCAGTGCATGAAGAAGGCGTCGTCGGTGAGACCCATCTTGCGGGTGTCGACGGTCCAGCCGCGGTCGGTGGAGAGGATCTTGCCGTAGTTGGGATCGGCATAGGCGCTCCAGTTCTTGGCGTAGACGAAATCGGCGCCCTCGAGGGCCTTGTCCTGATCGTATTCGATGCGGGCACCCTTGGTGAACTTCTCGTCGAGCTCATAACCTTTCGGGTGGGTGATCACCACATCGTAGCCCATGGCCACGGCCCACTCGGCGAAGGAGTTGGGCACGGCCTGCGGCAGCGCCTTGGGATGCGGGGCCCAGGTCATCACCACCTTGGGGCGTTCCTTCGTCTTGTTCTCCTCGATGGTGATCATGTCGGCGAAGGCCTGCAGCGGGTGGCAGGTGGCGGCCTCCATGCTGAACACGGGTCGGCCGGAATGCTTGATAAACTGGTTGATGATCCTCTCCTGATAGTCGGCCTCCTTGTCGGTGAGGCTTGCGAAGGAGCGCACTCCGATGATGTCGCAGTAGCAGCCCATCACGGGGATGGCCTCGAGCAGATGCTCGGCCTTGTCGCCGTCCATAATCACGCCGCGCTCGGTCTCGAGTTTCCAGGCTCCCTGGTTCACGTCGAGCACTATCACGTTCATCCCCAGGTTCATGGCGGCCTTCTGCGTGCTGAGGCGCGTGCGCAGACTCGAGTTGAAGAATATCATCATCAGGGTCTTGTTGCGGCCGAGCTCTACGTCGGCGAAGCGGTCGGCCTTGATTTCGCGGGCCTCGCGGATGGCTTCCTGCAGGTTGCCTATGTCGTTGACGGATAGGAATTTCTTCATGACAGTAATTTTTTGAGGGAGTTAATAAACTGGTCGGCCTCCTTTTTCCCCACTGTGAGGGGCGGAAGCAGACGGACGGTGTTGGGTCCGGCGCCGCCGGTGAATACATGTTCCTCGAAGATGAGGCGGCGGCGGAGGTCGGAGGCGCTGCCGTCGATGTCGAAACCGATCATCAGTCCGCGGCCGCGCACATCCTTGAGCTGGGGGATCTTGCGGAGCTCCTCGAGGAGATACTCGCCGGTGGCGGCTGCGTTCTCCACGAGTTTCTCGTCGCGCATCACCTCGAGCACGGCCGTGGCGGCGGCGCAGGCGAGATGGTTGCCGCCGAAGGTGGTGCCGAGCATTCCCTTCACGGGCTCTATCTCGGGGGAGATGAGCACACCGCCCATCGGAAAACCGTTGGCGATGCCCTTTGCCATGGTGATGATGTCGGGACGCACGCCGGCGTGCTGGTGGGCGAAGAAGCGGCCTGTGCGGCCGTATCCGCTCTGGATCTCGTCGAGGATAAGCAGCGTGCCGTTCTTGTGGGCGGCCTCCTCGAGTTCGCGCAGGAAGGCGTCGGAGGGGATGCGGATACCGCCCACGCCCTGGATGCCCTCCACGATCACGGCTGCATATTCGCCGGTGGCCAGCCGCTCGCGGGCGGCGGCGATGTCGTCAAGGTCGACGAAGTCAACGTTGTCGGTCTTGTTCACCGGCGCCTGGATCTTTGGATTGTCGGTGGCGGCCACGGCCACGGAGGTGCGGCCGTGGAAAGCCTTGCGGAATGCGAGGATCTTGCTGCGGCCTGTGACGAATGAGGCCAGTTTGATGGCGTTCTCGTTGGCTTCCGCGCCGGAGTTCACCAGGAAGAGCTGGTAGGTGTCGTAGCCCGACACCTCCCCCATCAGGTCGGCGAGGCGCTGCTGCAGCGAGTTCTCCACCGAGTTGCTGTAGAAGGCGAGGCGGCCGAGCTGATCGGCCACGCGCTCCACATAGCGGGGATGGGAATGGCCGATGCTGATCACGGCGTGGCCGCCGTAGAGGTCGAGATACTCGGTGCCGTCTTCGGTGTAGACATGATGTCCGCGGCCGCTGACGGGCTCTATATCGTAAAGCGAATAAACGTCGAATAGCTTCATAAGAATGAGGATTGAAGTTGCACTTTTCTTTTCGCGCCCTCAAAGGGGACGGGGAATCAGAAAGCCGAGGGCTTGAGGTTGAGACCGGTCTTCTCGGGCAGACCGAACATGATGTTCATGTTCTGCACTGCCTGACCCGACGCCCCTTTCAGCAGGTTGTCGATGGCGGAGACCACGAGGAGTTTGCCGTCGGCCTCCGTCACCTGGATGAGGCACTTGTTGGTGTTCACCACCTGCTTGAGGTCGATCGCACCGGGATGCACATGGGTGAAGATGGCGTCGCTGTAGTACTCCTCGTACATCTGGCGCACCTGCTCCTCCGACATTCCCTCGGGGGCGTCCATCACGGCCATGGCGAAGATTCCGCGGGGGAAATCGCCGCGCACGGGGATGAAGTTCAGGCGCGGTTCAGAGCCGGGCTGCAGCCTGCCGAGATTCATGCCGATCTCGATGAGATGCTGGTGGCGGAAGGGTTTGTAGACCGACAGGTTGTCGTTTCTCCAGCTGAAGTGGGTGGTGGCGCCGGGTTTTACGCCGGCCCCGGTGGAACCGGTGATTCCGGTCACGTTCACCTCTGCGGGGAGAAGCCCCTTCGCGGCCAGGGGCAGCAGGGCGAGCTGGATGGCGGTGGCGAAGCAGCCGGGGTTGGCCAGGCGGGAGGTGGAGGCGATGCGGTCGCGGTAGATTTCCGGCAGACCGTACACATATCCCTCCGACTCGTCGCGGAAGTCCTGGGCGAGATCGATCACCTTCACCCCCGCGGGCAGCGTGTTCTCCTTCCAGAACTCCGAGCTCTTGCCGTGGCCCGAGCAGAGGAACACCACGTCGACCCCGTCGAGGGGATGCGTGTCGGAGAAACGGAGGTCGGTGTCGCCGAAGAGTCCTTCGTGGACCGACGACACCGGGTTGCCGGCGTTGCTTGTGGAATGCACCCACGCCACCTGCACCTCGGGATGGTTCAGAAGGATGCGGAGGAGTTCGCCGGCGGTGTATCCGGCTCCTCCTATGATTCCGGCGCGTATCATTTCCCGTTGCGTTTCTGGACGTTGTGGTATATCTTCATCTGGTTGCCCAAGATCTTCGTGAAGCCCTTGACGTCGTCGGCGCTCCAGGCTTTGTTCACCTCGCCGTATTCACCGAAGTCGGTCTTCATCAGATCGAAGGGAGAGTCGACGCCCACGAGCTGGAAGCCGTAGGGGCGCAGGGTGAGCTCCACGGTGCCGGAGACGTTCTCCTGACTGCTCTCGAGGAATTTCTCCATGTCGCGCATCACGGGTTCGAGATACTGCGCCTCGTGGAGGAACATGCCGTACCAGGTGCCGATCTGGTCTTTCCAGTACTGCTGCCATTTGGTGAGGGTGTGCTTCTCGAGCATCTTGTGGGCGGCGATGATGAGCACCGGACCGGCGGCCTCGAAGCCCACGCGGCCCTTGATGCCGATGATTGTGTCGCCGATATGCATGTCGCGGCCGATGCCGAACTTGGCTCCGGCAGCCTCGACGGCGCGGATGGCCTCGATGCGGTCGGCGTATTCCTTGCCGTTGACGCCGGTCACCTCTCCCTTCTCGAATGTGATGGTGAGTTTCTCGGGTTCGGTGGCCGTGATCTGGCTGGGATAGGCCTCCTCGGGGAGGGTCTGCTCGCTGTGGAGCGTCTCCTTGCCGCCGATGCTTGTGCCCCAGAGACCCTTGTTGATGCTGTATTCCATCTTCTTGTAGTCGGCCTGGACGCCGTGCTTGCGGAGATAGTCGATCTCATACTCGCGGGTGAGGGTCATGTCGCGGGTGGGGGTGATGATCTCGATCTCGGGGGCGAGAATCTGGAAGGTGAGGTCGAAGCGCACCTGGTCGTTGCCGGCGCCTGTGGAGCCGTGGGCCACGGCGTCGGCGCCGATCTTCTTGGCGTATTCGATGATGGCGATGGCCTGGAAGATGCGCTCGCTCGAAACGGAGATGGGATATGTGCCGTTGCGCAGCACGTTGCCGGCGATCATGTGGCGAATCGACTTGTCGTAATAGTCGTGGGCGATGTCGAGGTGGGCGTGCGACGCGGCGCCGAGTTCCTCGGCCCTGGCGGCGATGCGCTCCAGGTCGGCGGGGGTGAAACCGCCGGTGTCGGCGATTGCGGTGTGCACTTCATATCCGAGTTCTTCGGAGAGATATTTCACTGCGAACGATGTGTCGAGTCCGCCCGAGAAAGCGAGCAGCACTTTTTTCTTCTTATCCGTCATGTCTGTCGGGGTCTTAGGGAGATTATTATTTTGTTTTGAGATGGAAGAGTTTGCGCATCTTGTTGCGCACCCAGGTGAGGTAGGGAACGGCCCACGACTGTTTTTCCAGTTTGGCCTTGGGATCGTAGAGCATGCCGTAGCAGAGGCACATGCGCCGGTTGTTTCGGCAGAGGATGTCGTAGTTGCAGCATCCTTCGCAACCCTGCCAGAACTCGTCTTCCTGGGGGAGTTCCGAGAAGGTCACGGGGAGATAGCCGAGCCGGGAGTTGAGTTTCATCACCGGCAGCGATGTTGTTATGGAGAATATCTTAGCGAAGGGGAATCGTCGTCGGGCCAGTTCGAAGGTCTTGTTCTTGATACGCCCCGCAAGACCGAGCTTGCGGAATTCGGGGTCTACAATCAGACCCGACGTGGCCACATAGTCGCCGTGGCTCCAGCTCTCGATGTAGCTGAACCCGATGAGGCGGTCGCCATACATCGCCACCACAGCCTTTCCTCCCTTGATCTTGTCGATCACATATTCGGGAGTGCGCCGGGCGATGCCGGTGCCGCGCTGAAGTGCCGACTCGTAAATGAGTTTCACGATGTGGTCGGCATGCTTCACATGCTCCTCGGTCGCGAACATCACTTGTACCTGGTCGTTGTTCATTTCAGGGAATTATATTATGATTATTCACCCGCGGCTGGCAGCCGCGAGACGGAACAATTCGTAGAAAAGAAATGCAAACGTAACAATGTGACAAGCACATTGCCTATTTAATCGGCAAAATTACACAAAATTTGCCAAACCACCGCACAAATCGCAATAAATCTTCATAATCTTCCCTCCAAACGGCGAAAAGGCGGCCCTCCCCCCCCGACCTTAGCGGAGCTAAGGTCGCTCCAAGACGCGGTATAGCCGGATGGCAGCCGCGGAGCGGCGTAAGATTTGAGCCCACGGTGTAGA
>X378_Fat_Sand_Rat__coassemble_275_pt1 | contig 10909 bp, 10 predicted proteins | sample X378_Fat_Sand_Rat__metabat2_low_PE_004 | metagenome-assembled genome bin X378_Fat_Sand_Rat
ATCACCACGGACGCCCGGGGCGTGGCCGCCTCCAAGCCCTTGCCTTTGGGCCGGTATAAAATCATTGAAGTCACTGCACCCGCCTACTGGCAGGTCAGCGGCAAGACCTTTGATGAGACGCTGGAGTATTCCGGCCAAATCATCAAGGTGAGCGACTACGACAAGCCCTCCAACCTGGGCGTGGTCATCACCAAGCGGAGCAACGCCGAGGTGCTGGCCGGGAGCCAGATGCGCTACGACTTCACGGTGGCGAACACCAGCAATGTGCCGCTGGACAGCTATTATTGGCACGACCGTATTCCTACCGATGCGGCCAGGGCCACGGTATTCACCACCGGGACCTACAGCGCCCGGCTCAACTACCGCATCCTCTATAAGACCAACTACTCTGGCACCTATCAGGTGCTGGCGTCCAACCTGATTACCAGCAGCAGCTACTCCTTCAGCTTGAACGCCATCCCCACCCAGGCCGGCGAGTATGTCACAGACATCTATCTGGACTTTGGCAAGGTGCCTGTGGGCTTCCAGTCGGTCGCCAATCCCACGCTGACCGTCCAGGTGTTGGGCACCATCGCCAACGGCTACCAGATCATCAACCGGGCCGATGTGGGCGGTAAGTACCAGGGCACCTGGCAGACCGGCCAGGCCACCTGGGTCACCATCGTTCGCAAGCTGACGACCAATCCCACGCTCCCCAAGACGGGCTATTGATCCATTTGCAAGGGGCGGTCCTCGAAAGAGGGCCGCCCCTTGTTATTTGTCTCAAGAGAGTATTTGTCAAGGGGGATTTCACGTTTCTCTACAAGAAGTTTCTTCCACTTCCTTTGTCTGTGGGCATAAAAAAATTCTGCCCACAACCAGACAAGGTTTGTCTTCCATCCTGCACCAATCTCTACCTCATCACTATACTCTGTTGACCCGTCGGGCAAGGCTTTTAACTTGATTTGATGATTCCAAATTGGTACATGAGTATTGCTTTCATGGGTGCAAATACCGTGTATAGAGAAATCTTCCACATAAATGGTGTGCGTTCCAAAAGGGATAAGGCAAAACAGCTTAAACTTGAAGGATATTGTTTGCCCTTTTTCCCAGCGAATAATGCTATTTGTGCCGATTGGAGAGAATGAGGCATATGGTTTAGCAATGTACTGAAGCGTTTCCAAATTTTCCAAAAGGGCATAAACAAGGTCTACATCAGCCGGAAATATACTCTTTCTATAAACAGTCTTAGTTTTCATTGCCATCCTCCAACAAAATTTTGAGTTGTTAAGTTAGAGCATATCACCAATACGAACGATATTCAACTCCTTTTTATAGGCCCTGACAGTAGTGGCAAGCAATGCCCCGGTATATACCCGGTGCAGCTTGTTGGTGGCCGAAGGCCCCCAAACCCCCGGTGATCGGTGCGACCGCATCCGATGCACAAGCCGCCGTCGGCATCTGCTGGTATATACCGGCAGGGGAGGACACCCCGGCGGAACCGCCCCCGGAGGGCGCACGACTGCCGTCAGGCAGTACCACCGTCGTCCCCTGGCCGGTGGTAAGTAAGTGCGCTCTTCGCAGAGGGCCGATAAAGAGAACGGAGCGCCCAAGTCATCCCCGGACGCTCCCGTTTTGGTTCCCTTCTGCTGGTCGCTCACCGCCTTTCCAGCCTGTGTCATTTTGCCACAAATGAACCGTCAGCCAATGTGTATTTGGATGGTGAAACCACCCTTTACACAATACATCTCACTAAAGCTGTTCAATCAGCTCCAAAGATATTCGGTTGTCTTCATCCGGGTGGAAGGTGCGTATCCACTCATTCTCCTGTAAATCTCCAGGGCGGCCCTCCTCAATTCCGCACAGCAGTTGGTCGGGCGGTGGAACAATGTATTCAATAAAAATCGTACTCCAATAAGGGATCTGGCCTCTATAGCGAGAATCCAAAAACTCGTCTCCTGTCTGAGGGCCACGCTCTCCGCCCCACCAGATAAAGTAGCAGTCTTTGGGGAAAATGGGACCGCGCTCCTGCCAAGGAAGCTGCGCAGTTACATCCTGCTTGAGCCGCGCAACCTCATATATATCAAGACCGGCATATTCTAAGCCCTTCTCCGAAGGGTCAGCTGCAGCTCTGTTGATGAGCTTACACAACCGGATCATGTCTTTTTTCGTATCGCAAAACAGCATACTTTCTTGATGGCCCATAACAGCACCCCTTATTTGTGTGGCTATAACATTTTCATTATAACAGATAAAGTCAGAATGTGCAACAAAAAGGTCAACATTTGTTACCTGCGGCTATAAATCTGCCATACCGCTCCCCCCAAAAGGAAAGCAGCTTCCCTTGTGGGCGCTGCTCCCTTTCACTACGAATGAGGTGATTTGAACATGAACATAGAACAAACCTTTGCCGTCCTGCGCCGGGAACAGCTGCTGATCGACCACGCCCCTCACAGCCTACAGTTCCAGGGCTTGACCGACAGCCTGCTGCGGGTCTGCTCCGCCGCCGCTGTGATCCCGCCGCTGACGGCGGCGGAGATCCGGCTCTATGCCGCCCTGGCCTTGCTCCATGACGTGGGCAAGCGGGCCATCCCGCAGGAAATCCTCAACAAGCCGGGCCGCTTGACCCAAGAGGAATTTGAGATGATGAAGTCCCACACCACCCAGGGCTGTGAGCTGCTGGAACGGATACCGGAGCTGCGGGAGTGTGAGGCATTTCCCGCCATCTGTGACGTGTGCCGCCACCACCATGAGCGTTGGGACGGCAGCGGCTATCCCGACCGACTGGCCGGGGAGGACATTACTCCCTGGGTGCAGGTGGTGGGGCTGGCGGACGCCTTTGACGCCCTCATTCATCCCCGGATCTACAAGCCGGCCTACCCCCGGGAACAGGCCAGGGATATGATCGTATCCGGGGCCTGCGGAGTCTTTGATCCTCTCCTTCTGGCCTGCTTTGCCCAGCATATCGGCGCGATTTCCCGAGCGGTCTATGTTTCCGTCCGCTGAGATTGGTTTTTGAAAGAAAATCAGTTCGGCCTTTTCTCATCTCAAGGATTGGCTGCTGTGGAATATAGCGCAATGACGGAATCCATAGCAATATCCCAGCCTATACTTGCCGCATAAGGGTATTTTTTCTGATAGTTCCGCCACAGTTTTTGCATATCTCCGCTCTGTCGAGTTTCCTGAAGAATCAGGGTGCCCTCTTCATAAGAGAAAATCGTTCCTCGTTTGGCGCACGTAGCGGCAAAGGCCGCTTGCAGAGATGCCGGCTCGAAGGAAGTAGGCACATCACGCTGTAAAATGTGCAGGTCGTAGAAATCCCGCATCCGGGTATTTGCACAGCCGCGGCTCAGTACAGTTTCCAGCTTCTCCGCAAGAACTGTTTCCAGGTTATAAGCAAGTACCTGAATCGTCCTGTCCTCAAACATCAGCTTGAATTGGTAAGAGACCTCCCGGGGCGTAATCACATCGCCTGTTGAGATGTCCAGCTTTAGGGGCGTATTCATGGACTCCAGGGTAGCCTCCAGCATTACACGGATGCCGGGATATTCCGCTTCATCCATGATTTCAGATGTCCGAGTGATTTGGAAGGTTACCCCATCTTCCAGATGGATGGAGATAATCTCGCTTACAATGCCGGTTACATCGTCCACTGTCAGGGGAAGTCCACGCATGGTCGTATCAATATCCAAGGTGGAGCGTGTATCCAGACCGACCATTGCGGATACCAAAGTGCCGCCCTTTAGAATAAAATTATTCTGATACCGTGACAGGGACAGCCGCTCCAGAAAACGCTCCATCATGTAGTTCCGTATGATGATCTGCGCCTGCATACTGTTTCCTTTGCTCATGTTACGGACCAGAACTTTGAGCTGATTCGATGTATGGATCATGCCAGCACCGCCTCCAGATAGGGTTTCATGACCCGTTCCACCCGCAGCAATTTTGCATAGCGCAGCAGGAGCGGGATATTTCTCTCTTTTTGCCGCAGATACTCCTTCATGGCCCCGTGAAGATCCTGGGCTTCCACTTGGCTCCGGCTCCGAAAAAGGTCACACAGGCTGCGTTCTCTGTCGTAGGCCGCTACGATATGGCCCCCTGGTGTATCAGCTTGTGTCTTGCCCAAATCGAAAAGCTCTTGTTTGATCTTATAGACTTTGATTCCCTCTGCGGTGAGGTTCGATGCGTTGTAACCAGTTTTGACCGTGACTGCAATAGGCATAGGCTCCCGCTCGGCCAGCCCCCACAAATACAGCGCCGCTTCATGGGAGATAACCGCTTGAGGCCATCGGGCCTGCAAGATAAAAAATGGATCGCTAACCGAATCAGGGGAAAGATAAACGCCCCGTGAAACACGCTCCAGACCTCTTTGGGCAACGTATTCGCTGAAGTAGGGGCGTGAGACTCCCAGCGCCGCTGCATCTGATGACTGGATAATTCCTGCTTGCTCTCGCAGACGTTTATCCAACTGTTCATATTTTGTCACAGTTCATCACCTAACTTTCATGCTCTCATTATATCCGAAAAGAGCACGAAAGTAAAGCAACATTTCTGTGAAAACGGCCTGAAAAACATCTCTACCCTTTCGCTGGCTGAGGACGCTTCTTCCGCTTGGGCGCAACACTGTCATAACTCAGTTCCAGTAGAGGCGTGATTTGATCATCGGAAATAGCGTTGTCCAGGACAATGGAGATCCAATGACTTTTGTTCATGTGGTACGCCGGGAAAAACCCTTTTGCGGTGAGCAGCGAGCCGATCATGATGGTGCTGCACTTCACATTCATCACATCAAGGGCTTGCTCCCCGGAGAGGCCCAGCCGGTCCGGGAGAACGCGCATAATAATGGCGTACCACTTCCTGCTGGCGGGGTGGCGGAACACGGCGCTGTCCGGGCTGTCCGTCCAGAGATATTCCGCCTCGGTCCCGTAGGCGTCCTGCATATACTGCGTGATACGCTCACGCTGCGAAGAATCAGACATTTCGCTTTGATAAACCTGATAAAACCAGGTTTTGAATCCTTCCACTGTAAGGCGGTCGCTTAAATCGTGAATCGGCCTTGTTGCGGCTTCGATGATTTGCTCAGGAGATTTTATTTTCCGCAATGTTTCATAACTGGGTCCGAGGGGATCTTGATATTTCTTTTTCGTCGCATAGAAAATATATTCCCGGAATAGAGGCGGAGCTGCATCCTTATATAGCTTGATATAGCTTGCCGAGCTCTCTTCTTTTGCGGTGCAACCGCTGGGCGATCTCTTCCGTTGAATACCCTTCCGCTGTAAGCTGTTCTCTCTCCTGACACAGCAATCGGACTTTTTCTTCGTATTCTAATCGAAGTGGATTTATCTTCAATCCATCCGTCTCAAGTAATTCCAATTCTCGTTCAAATTTGTCTGTCACAGCAGCTCAGTCCTTTTGAAACTCTTTCAGGTGTTTCTCATATTCCTGCTGTTCCGCCTCGTTTGCCGGACGGACAGCGTACTTCCCGCAGTCGGGGCACTGTTCCGGTTCAGCGGTACGGCTGAAAAGGAAGTGGCAGTTATCACAAGCATAAATCATCTAACATCACCTACGTCATTATAGCAGGAACACGACAGATGCACAAGATGGGAGGTATCCAAATCTGAACAACCAAGAAAAAAGCAGCCTGTCCCAAGCGGCCAGCGCTGCTCAAACCGTCCATGGAGCCGTTAAAACCGGCAAGGCCATCTCCGCCGCTGCAAAGGGCGCAGCGGTAGGCGGACCCTACGGCGCGGCGGCGGGGGCCGCTGTGTATGCCGCGCAGCATGGCAAGAAGTTCCTCGCCGCTGCCGCAGTCCTGCTTATGCTCCCGGTGCTGTTTGTCCTCATGCTGCCCGCCCTGATTTTCGGGGGCCTGACCAGCAGCGGCAGTTCCGGCCAGCCTATCCTCAATGACAACGCCGCCATCGTCCAGAACACCAACAACATCGCCTTTGCCGTCAATCAGGTTCTGGGCGAGGGCATCACCGATGCGGAGACCCGGATTGCCCAGGACTTTGCATCTACCGGCGGCGACAACTACGAGATCGTCAATCCCTACGCCAGCGATATGACCAGCAACACCAATTCCTTTATCGCCCAATACTGCGCCGCCAAGGGCGAGAGTTGGGACACCATCTCCCTGGCGGATATGCAGGCTATTCTCCGGCAGGGCAAGAGCAGCCTTTACTCCTACACCCGCACCAGCGAGACCCGGACAGTGGAGGACGATGACCCGGACACCACGGACGTGGTGGAAACCAAGGATGAGACCTGGTACATCTACACCCTCTCCTACAACGGCGAGGGTTATTTTGCGGATACGGTGTTCCACCTGACCGATGATCAAAAATCGTTGGCCGGGGACTACGCCCAGAACCTCAGCCTGTTCCTGGGCGATGGAATGTTCCAGTATACGGAGTACGGCGGCACTACGATTGCCTCCCTAGGAAATGTTCGTTTCACCGATGGGGCTACCGAGGTAGTCTACTTCAACCAACTGGACGAACGCTGGGCCAACAAGCCCTACGGCACGGACAACATCGGCGGCTACGGCTGCGGCCCCACTTCCATGTCCATTGTAGTGTCCTCTCTGACGGATGATATCGTTGATCCCGTTGAAATGGCGGAATGGGCCTACAAAAACGGCGGCTGGTGCAGCAAGAGCGGTTCTTACCACTCTCTAATCCCCAATGCGGCCAAGGCGTGGGGTCTGCCCGTGGAGGGCTGTACGGCCTCCGAGCCCCAGCGCATTGTGGACGCGCTCTCCCAGGGCAAGCTGGTGGTCGCTATTATGCTGAAAGGCCACTTTACCTCCGGCGGGCATTTCATTGTCCTCCGGGGCGTTACGTCTGACGGGCAGATCATGGTGGCCGACCCGGCCAGCTACAACCGCAGCCAGAAGCTGTGGGACCTGTCCATTATCCTCAATGAGGCCAGCACGCGAGCCGGAGCGGGAGGCCCGTTCTGGCTGATTGGGTAGAAAAATGGGGCTGTACTCATGTACGAACTGTACGGAAGATTTCGGGTCATTGCACATTTTCAAAACTGCCGCGCCAACACCCGCAGACCGGTGAAGCCCCTGGAGCGTTTCCCATTGCCGATATAGATGTTGTTGGTCGGTTCAATGTGATACGTCCCGGCGTTCTGACCAAGGAAGTTGCAGAAACTTTTCATGGACAGGGCATTGTAGGCGTTATCCTCGCACCACAGCTTATAGGCGGCGTACAGGTCCCTGGAACTGGCGGCGGCGCTCGGCTCAAACGTAATATAGCCGGAGGATTGCATGAACTCAATGGCGTTGTTGCCGTCCGCCACCGCCGCCCTCATGTTTTCCTGGGCCTGTTCGCTGATGGTGAAGCGGTAATCACTGGCAATCAGCCGCCGCAGGCCCTCCAGCGCCCACAGGAAGACGCCCTCCGCCTCGGCGCACATCTTCTCCGCGAGGAAGGGATCGTCCACCCGGTTGCCGGGCCGCTCCTTGGCGGTCAGGATGATCTGCCGCCGGAAGAAACCCACGCTCCGGTCATAGAGTGAGTTCAAGGTGCCGTTGCCCAGGCCCAGGAAGCGGACATAAAGCTGTCCCTGGTAACTCTGCTTGCCCTTCTTCTCCAGGTCCATTGGCAATTCGGCGGTGACGATGGACTTGATGTTGTTGGTCTGGGGCAGGGCCTCCAGCTTCATGTCATCGTCCACCAGCAGGAGCTGATGCTCCAGGTCGGCGCGGGCAAAGGGATTGGTCTCCACCTTGGCGATGCTGCTGGTGTTCATGTTCTGTCCCAGCAGGGAGCGGAGGACAAGGGCGATCCGGGATTTGCCCTCGCCGCCCCTGCCGGTAATGATGAGCATCTTCTGTCCCTTGGCGGAAGGGATGAGGCAGTAGCCCATGTACTCCTGGAGCGTCAAAATGTCGTCCGGCTCCAGCAGGCCGTCCAGGAAGGCTAGCCATCTCACCGGCGGCGGAGCGTCCGGCATATAGCAGACCGGCAGACGGTTGACGCAGAACTCTTTTTCCTCCGAAAACCTGCCGTTCAGGAACAGGGTCCCGTTGGCAACGTGAATCCTGTTCTGGCAGACCGGCATGGGCGGAGACCAGCACTCCACCCGCAGGGCGTCCAGCAGGTTTGCCGCCCGTTTCGCCAAGCCGGAGGTGACATAGGGCTTGATACGGTCCAGAATTTCCCGCTTTAGCATCGCCTCGTCCGTCACCCGGCCCTCAGTGGTGAAGAAGCTGTCGCGGACGCAGAGCATGGGGTGGTCCTGTAAAAATTCCTCGCAGAACAGGACCTCGTTGATCTTCTTCCCGTCATACCAGACGGGATAATCTTCCGCGCAGGGGTCATAAGGGAATGGCTGCATGATGTGTTCCTCTCCTTTCTGCTGGAGTTATGTTGGATTCGGAGAAAAACAAGCGGATGGCCGGACAATACGATTTGAAAAAACCGGACAATGTGTTATAATGGGAAAAACACTTCTGGGGAGGCGGTATCGTGACAACGGGGCTGACCGGCGGCGGAATCCTGTCTTTGGATTTCTGGCAGGACACGGTGATCTATGAGGGACGGAGTTTTCCCACGGGGACGCTGGGCTGTGACAGCCTGAACATCCCGGCGGCGGTGATTGGGCAGTTGGAGGAACTGTGCGGCGGGCTGAATCTGGCGATGGGCGCGGCCTCCTCCGGCGAATTGACCACCGCTCTGCTGGACACGGCGCGGGGGAACGCCCTGCAAATCGCGGACCTGCTGCGGGAGGTTCCGCCGTTCTCCTGCCTGGAAGCGGTGCGCTGCCGCAGGCAGATCGAGGACGCTCTTTCGTCAGACCGGGTTGGCCTTATCAACGATTACACCGGTAAGCTGAACTCCGGCCAAGCCGCCTTTCTGGATGGCCGATATAGGGACGCGATCCTGTTCTTCCGCATCCTGCCGGTCATGGCGCAGATGGGTTTCAGCTTGCGGGAGTACCAGACCGCCATGCTCCGCTTTGCCGGGGAACTGGACAAGCCGGACTGTCAGAGGACGCCGGAGGGGTATGCGGCGGCGTTCGGGACATTTTTCCCGCCAGCGCCCAGGCTGGACGATGGCAGCGGCTGGATGTCGTTGACCAATTCCACGGTGCAGTATGCGTCCGCCCAGCGGCCCGGAGAGGACGCGCCCCTGTTGGTGAAGCGGATGCACTTTGTTTCTTTTGTGGGAATGTTCCGCGCCGATCTGTTTGAGGGCCTGTGCGCAGGCCACGGGCCGAAGAAATGCCCCATCTGCGGGCGGTGGTTCCTGACCCTGGACGCGAGGCGCACGAAATACTGCGGCGGTCTCGCGCCGGAGGACGCCAGGGGCCGCACCTGCCGTCAGATTGGAAACTTGAAGGGCCGGGAACAGCGGGAATTGGCGGCAGACCATCCATTGAAAGCAATCTATGAGCGGCGCATGAACACCATAGGCCGTCAGGTCCTGCGCGGCAAGCTGGACGCTGGACTGGCGGAGCGGATGAAGCGGCTGGCGAAGGACAAGCTGCTGCGGGCGATCAGCGACAACGCCTATGCCAAGGCAGACTATGAGCGGGAGATGACGCAGGAGGCTCTCCTCGCGGAGGCCGGGAAGCGATGACGCTGGACGGTTTTACCTGGGACATGGGCGGGTATGTCTCCAAGTACGGTCTGCCGCCGGAGCTTACCCAGCGGGATGCGGAGCGTGTCTTTCAGCTTGACCCGGAGCCGCCCCTGCCGGACGATCTCAACAGGTTCATCACCGAGGCGCTGGAGCGGCGGGACCTCAAATATTTCTCCTTCTTCCTGCACTATTACGAACACCGGCTGAACCGGCGCATCCACTCCTTCCTCCGGTCTGACGGCAGGAGCCGCTATGACCCGGAGCGGTTCCTCGACATGAAGCTGGCCTGCATGGAGACGTTTCTGGAGAAACTGCCGGACTACGATTTGAAGAAAAACGCGGCGTTCACCACATATCTGTATGAGTTCATCAACGATGCTCTGCTCACCTGCTGCATGAGGGAAGAGGCGTGGTCGCTGTCCTCGCTGGATGCCTATAAAAAGACAAGAGCTGCCGCGTGGCTGTACCACAACACCGGCAGCGCGGCTCAGACGATTGACAGAATCTCGCGGGAAAGGGACTGCTCCCCGGAGAACGCCGCGAAGTACCTGCAAGCGGCTCAGGCCCTCCGAAACCGCCAGCCGCTCTACATAACCGGCAGGGACGAGGACGGGGAGGAAACCGGCGAAGATGTAACCAGGGATGATAGCTGGGACTATGAGGCATACATATCTGGCGACATCCAGGCGTCGGCTGTGCGGTCCGCCTTTGACAAGCTGGACTACCGGGAACAGAAACTGGTGGAGAAGCGCAACGCGATCTGCCTGACCTGCGGGAGAGTAAGCCCGCTGGATACGCGGCTGTCCTTTGAAACGCTGGCGGTGATGTTCGAGGGCAGCGGGGCCAGCGGCGCGGAGCGGGCCTACCGGCGGACGCTAGAGAAGCTGACGGAGCTGCTGGTTCGGCGGGGGACCATCCACGCTGTGCGGGTAAAGAGGAAGTCGCAGAAGAAGTGGAAAAAGAAAATCGCCGCCGCAGTCTACCAGTATCAGGCGGACTGCGATGGCGAATGGGGCGAGATTCAATTTGACTTTTTGAACGGCTCAGCGGAGATCGTGGAGCTGGCAGATTGGGACACGATGAACAGCCATGTGTTCGCGGAGCGTACCATCCGGCACATCCTCGCCCTGCCGGAGAGCAGGCTGCCAGCCAGCGCCGTGATCGCGTTCGAGGACTGGTAACGGGCGTCGCTGCGGCGGGACGGGAGACGAGGGACGGGGGCTTTATATACCTTTTGCCCCTCCCGAAATCAGACGGCGGGATGCTTGCTGCCGCTCCATCCCCCGCCTGATTTCCTGGTGCGGGAAAGCGCCTGCGCCAGACCGCGC
>X378_Fat_Sand_Rat__coassemble_277_pt1 | contig 10836 bp, 7 predicted proteins | sample X378_Fat_Sand_Rat__metabat2_low_PE_004 | metagenome-assembled genome bin X378_Fat_Sand_Rat
CATCTGACTACGGATCAGAAGGTTACAGGTTTGAATCCTGTAGGAGTCACGAAAGCCGGACAGTCCCCCTGCCCGGCTTTTATTTTATGACCTGCTTCTCGATGAAGAGCGAGGGATGATACGAGAGCTTGCTGCGGCGAAGATCCTCGAAGTCCATGTCGTCTTCGCGGTTCAGATAACGCAACTCCGGCCAGCGCTCCTTCGCCATCCGCGCCATCGCCGAGGCCAACGCCTGATATATCCCCCGGTATTCTATATCGCCCTTCTCCGCATGCACCACAAAGGCATCGGCAGCCCGTTCGCCATAGCTGTAGCCAACCAACTTGCCGCCGATGCGGATAGCGACTCCCAGAAACCCATAAGCGTCATAATTGCGGAGCGCCCGCAGCGTCTCCGCATTCTCATAGTGCATCAATAGACACCCCGCATGCCTCTCTTCAAACCGCTCGGAAAATTCCTCGAGCTCCGACATGTCGCCGGCGCCGATCTCCCGGATCTCAGCCTCCGGATAATGGCTGTTGAAGAAGTTCAGGTGATTGCGTTTCTTCTCCATCTTCTTTCCCGCAAAACCCGTGAAGCGGTCGATGTCGTAGAGATATTCCCGCCAGCCGTCGATTGTCGGACTCTCCACCGAACTGATACCCGATTCCTCCTCCTTAGTCTCCACGGCCAGCAGCAACCGTCCCTCTATGCCGCGCGATCGGCAGAAGTCGGCTATCATACTTCGGTAAATCTCGAGCGAATGCGGTCCGCGGGGAGTATAGAACAGCCAGGTGTCGCTCTCTGGCGATTTCCCCGCGATGAAGAGCGTGTCGGCGGCCACGGCGATATGATAACGGAAATAGTCGGCCCAGATCAGCACCCCTCCAAGCGTGAAGTCGCACGAGCGGGAAGGGTAGCGGTTGAAATATTCCTTTAAAAGAGGGATGTCGCCAAGTGTGGCGGCCTTGAAACCGGTGAGGACGGCCGCCTCTTTGTCTATGGCGTGTGTTTTGACAGAGGAATCCATAATGTGTTTATTCATCTATTCAACTCCCTTTTTACACCGATTGTTTTAAAATTTTCGCAAAAATCATAAAATTTTTGCCGAAAATTTGGTGGATTCATAAATTTGATATAGTTTTGCAGTGTATTACACCACTAATACACTATCGCGCTTCGAAAATGCGGGATTTTCCTGGAATTTCCACCCGAAAATTTGGGCCGTTCAAAAGGATTCCCTATATTTGTAAACGCAATCGAATGGGCGTCTCGGCCCCCGAGAACTCCGAGCCGAAAAAGCTAACCCAACCAAAAAGGACTTCAAACTAAAAACTATATACACAAATTCGAATTCTTATGATTAAGAAAATTCTTTGCATGGGAATGATGGCGCTCTCCGCGCTGACAATGTCGGCGCAGTCTCCTCTGCCACTCAATCCCGACGTAAGGTCAGGCAAGCTCGACAATGGCCTTAGCTACTACATTCTTCATAACGAAGAGCCCAAGGAGCGTGTGAATTTCTATATCGCCCAGAAGGTCGGTTCTACGCTCGAGTCTCCCGAGCAGCTCGGTCTGGCCCACTTCCTCGAGCATATGGCTTTCAACGGAACGAAGAACTATCCCGGAAAGAACATGCTCAACTATCTGCAGTCGAAGGGTATCCGCTTCGGTGCCGACATCAACGCCTACACATCGTTCGACGAGACTGTCTACAACATCAACAACGTTCCCTCCACCGACAAGGCCCTGATGGACTCCGTGCTGCTCGTGCTCTACGACTGGAGCGGAAGCATCCTGCTCGAAGAGGATGAGATCAACGCCGAGCGCGGTGTGATCGAGGAGGAGTGGCGTTCGCGCAACAGCGCCAACCAGCGCATGTACGAAGCCATGCTTCCCCAGATCTATCAGGAGTATCAGTATCAGCAGATGCCCATCGGAAAGATGGAGATCGTGCGTAACTTCCCCCCGCAGGCCATCCGCGACTACTATCAGAAATGGTATCGTCCCGACCAGCAGGGTATCGTGATCGTGGGCGACATGGACGCCGACCTCATGGAGAAAAAGGTGAAGGAGCTCTTCTCCAAGATTCCGATGCCTGAGAATGCCGCCGAGCGCACATATCCCTCCGTTAGCGACAACCAGGATCCCATCTACGTCTATTTCAAGGACAAGGAGCTGCAGTACCCCACAATCCGCGTGATGTTCAAGAGCGAGAAGATGCCTTGGGAAATGCGCAACACCGACGCCGGCTATATCAATAACCTCTGCCAGCAGGTGATCTCGATGATGATCAATACGCGCCTCAGCGAATACTCCCGGAAGCCCGAGTGCAAGTATGCATACGCCGGCGTTTCGTTCGACGACTTCCTCGTGTCGAAGACCAAAGATGCCTTCAACATCGTGATCATCGCCAAAGACGACGTGATGGGTGCTTACAAAGACGCCCTCGCCATCGTGGCCCGCGCCTGCAAGACCGGTTTCATGGAGTCTGAGCTCGTGCGCACCCGCGACGAACTCATCGCAAGCTACGAGAAACTCTACAACGAGCGCAACAAGACCAACTCCGAGGGTCTGGCCGAGGAGCTCATCCGCCACTTCGTTGACAACGAGCCCGTGCCCGGCATCGAGGCCGAGTATCATCTGGCTTCCCAGATCCTGACCTCCATCCCCGTTCAGGTGCTCAATATGGCTGCCGCCGAGATCCTCACTCCCGACAACCAGGTGATCGTTCTTTCCGAGCCTGAGAAGGAGGGAATGACAATGGTCAGCAAGGAGGAGATGACCGGCACGCTCTCCCAGCTTATCGGCGCCGACTATGAGCCCTATGTCGACGAGGTGATCACCGATCCCCTCATCCCCAAGGCTCCCAAGGCCGGCAAGCTCAAGAAAGAGGAGAAGGGCGATTTCGGCACAACCGTCTACACGCTCTCCAACGGTGCGAAGGTCGTGATCAAGCCCACCGACTTCAAGGCCGACGAGATCATCATGACAGCCTACCGCATGGGCGGCAAGAACATGTATTCCGCCACCGACGCCCCCGAAGTGCTCCTCGCAGGCAGCGCAGCCGATGTCAGCAGGGTCTACAACTTCGACCGCGTGAAACTCAACAAGTACCTCGCCGGCAAGCGCGTCAACCTCGACTACTCCATCAACTCGATGATCACCGAGGTCGAGGGTTCCTCCACGGTCAAGGACCTCGAGAGCTACATGGAGCTCCTCTATGCCTCCTTCACAGGTCTCAACCCCGACCAGCAGGCATACGACGCGATGAAAGACCAGCTCATCACCGTTCTCCGCAACGCCGACTCCAACCCCAACATCCAGTTCCAGCGCCACATCAGCGCCGCTAAGTACAACAACAACCCCCTCTATGCAGACGTTGATGTCGCCACGTTGGAGAAAGCCGACTACGCAAAGGCTCTCAACATCGTGAATAACTCCGTGAGCAACGCAGCCGACTTCACCTTCGTCTTCACGGGCAACATCGATCCCGAGACGTTCAAGCCCCTCATGCTGAAATATATCGCCTCGCTGCCTTCGAAGGGCAAGAGCACAGCTCCCGCCCTGCCGGCCGACGACTGCCTGGCCGACGGCCGCGTCGAAGATGTGTTCACACAGCCGATGCAGGTGCCCGCAACAATGGTCTACACCTACCTCCACGACAACAACGAGCCCTACAACAACGACAACGCCGTTAAGGTGAATCTCGTGGGCGATATCCTCGACGACATCTACACCCAGACTCTCCGCGAGGAGGAGGGAGGAACTTACAGCCCCTATGCAGGCTCGAACCTCAACCCCTACTTCGGCACTTGGAGCATCCTCTATGTGTTCCAGACCAACGCCGCTATGCGCGACAAACTCCTCGAGCGCGCCAACACCGAGATGATGAACCTCCTCAACAACGGCGCCAGCGCCGAGGCCTTCAACAAGGCCCGCGAGGCTATGGTGAAGCAGTTCGAGATCAACGAGCGCACCAATGAGTATTGGAACAACGCAGTGATCGCCAAACTCCGCGGCTTCGACGTCTACACAGGTCGTCTGGCCACGATGCAGTCGCTCACGCTCGAGCAGCTCAACGCCTTCATGAAGACTCTCTACAACGGACAGAACCAGATCCAGGTGGTAATGGACGGCGTGGAAGAAGCCAAATAATTCCCGCCCCGCCACCGCGCAATAGAAGGGCCGCATTTATTCAACCCGATTTGAATAAATGCGGCCCTCGCTGCGTTGATAGGGTAGTATGGAAATTATCTTGATGGCTGTGGGGAAGACCCGCACCGAATATATCGCCCGCGGCATCGGGGAATATGCCTCGCGTCTTAAGCATTACACGCCGTTCTCTACAGTGGAACTCCCCGACGTGAAATCGGCCAAATCCCTCTCCCAGGAGCAGCAGAAGGAGCAGGAGGGGAGGATGATCCTGCAGAAGATCCAGACCGGCGACATGCTCGTCCTCCTCGACGAACGAGGTCGTGAATACACCTCACGCGAATTCGCCCTGTACCTCGAGAAACTCATGGCCTCCGGCCGGAAGCGCGTAGTGTTCCTCATCGGCGGCCCATACGGATTCGCGCCGGCCGTCTACGACAGGGCCGACGCGAAAATTTCGTTGTCACGCATGACTTTCAACCATGAAATGGTGCGCCTGTTCTTCACCGAACAGATCTACCGCGCCATGACTATCCTTCGCGGCGAACCTTACCACCACGATTGAACCGCTTCATAAGCGAATATCCCCTCGGAATCATCGACACTATTATCAGAATCAGAATTCCGCACAGGTAGACGGCCGCGGAGTCGCGCAGCGTCTTGCCGTAGTCGTTTGCGAACTTCATCGGATCGCCCGGCGTACCCGGCGCGTTGAAATCGTCGACATCTATCGAGGAGAGCGTGCTCTTCCATTTGATGATGCCGTTCTCGGTATATACCACGGCCGGATTCCCTCTGGCCACCTCCTTGATGGCAGTGTCGTCGGCCATGTAAATCGGATACTCCGGCATCGAGAGGTCTTTCCAGTTGGCGAGCTCGGAGTCCGTGCCGCTCACCACGGCTATCATGTCTATTCCATGGCGCCGCGCCCAGGTGTAGAGCGAGTTGATTCGCCAAGTGGTGGAGGCCGAAACCTCGGCCAGGTCGGGGATGAGCAGCAGCAGCTGCCGGCCGTCGTGCAGAATCGCCTCGTCGGTGACGTCAACATTCCCAGCATCCGCCCCCTCGGAGCTCCACAGACGCAGCGTAGCCTCGTCGGAAGCCTCTGATGCACCTTCTCCCTTTGCCTTGCCATCGGCGCGTTCCCTGCGCTCCACAAACGCCCATCCATCCTCCTCGTCGGGCAACTCGTCGTCTACCCCGAACTCTTTTCTAACCCCATCTTTCTCGTAGATGAACACGAGGTTCTCGCCATCCTCGTCGGCCATGGCGGCATCTTCGGCGGGGAAGTGGCCCTCCACTATCGGGCTCCCCACCTTATAGGGGCGGAAGTCGATGAGGGGCTGCACGCTGAAACCATAGAGCGAGATGGTGAGGATGAACAGGAGGTTGATCACAACCGCTATCCACTGGAACGCCGGCGAGATCACGGTGGGGCAGCGGCGGTTGTATTTCAACAGCCACACCACTACCAGCGATATCACCACGTTCTTCCAGAAGGTCTGCCAGTTGGTCAGGATCAGTGCGTCGCCGAAACATCCGCAGTCGGCCACCGGATTCGAGATCGCTATCCAGAGCGTCAGCGGCAGCATCACGAGCATCGTCAGTGCGTCGGCGATAGGGGTGGAACGCCTGTAGCATCCCAGCAGGGTGAAGACGCCGATGCAGAACTCGAAGGCGCAGAGAGCGAACACTCCCACCACAAGGAGGGTGGGCAGTATCGGCAGTCCCAGCGCCTGCACATATTCCTCGAACTTATAGAGCGTGCCCCAGGGGTCGACGGCCTTCACGAAACCGGAGTAGGTGAACACTCCGCCCACGAGCAGACGCGCCAGCCAGGTCACCGCCGTAATGGCGATCCCCTTACCCTTTCCCTTCTTCTTCGAAACTTCCGGAGCCGCGTTGCCGGCATCGGTGGCGGGGATTTCTGTATTCTCTTTATTCAAAACGAAGCTTTATGAGGGCGAACACCGCGTAGATGAACATATCCATGTAGTTGGCGTCGATCCCTTCCGACACGATGGTCTTGCCGTGGTTCGACTCTATCTCCTTGGTGCGCATTAGTTTCTGGAGGATGATGTCGGTGAAGCTGCTCACGCGCATTCCGCGCCAGGCCTCGCCGTAGTCGTGGTTCTTGCGCGTCATCAGTTCGAGGGTCTCGGCCACGGTCTGGTCGTAGAGCGCCAGCGCCTCTTCGGGGGGAAGCGGATCGCCGTAGCCCAGCTTCAGCTGGATCAGGGCCATGGCGCAATAGTTGATGATGCCGATGAATTCGGGGTCGATTCCCTCGTTCACCTGCGCGAAGTCCTCGCCGTTCTCCTCGAGCGTGCGGATGCGGCGCGCCTTGATGAAGATCTGGTCGGTGAGGCTCGAAGGCCTCATCACGCGCCATGACGTGCCGTAGTCGCGCATCTTCTTCTCGAAGACATCGCGGCATATCGCGGCTATCTCGTGGAATTGCGCCACCGTGTCGGGCCGGTTGGCGGCTTGCTGTTTGATATCTTGCATGATTTCGATGATGCTGATGTGTCTGAACTGCAAAAATAGCGTTTTTTTCGCGTCGTTGCAAATATCTTTGCATTCGGCGTGAAAAAGATGGCGCGCGGACGGGGAAGCCGTTCGCGCGCCGATATTGAATCTTCGTTAAGAGAGATTATTTCGCTGCGGGGAAATACTGGGTCAGCACGTAGTCGATGCGCTCGAGAACGCTGTCGATGTCGCTGTCGGGATTGAGAACCTTGGCCCTCTCGGCGGCTGCCTTGGCCACGTCGAAGTAGTTGTTCTTCACCTCCATCTGGGCGGCACGGTTGTTGCCCTGGATGGCGTCCCATTTCACGGTTCCCTCGTTGTAGAGCTTGCGGGCTGCGTTGCGCAGGGTCTCGAAGTCGGCGTTGTCGAACGAGATGGCCTTGCGGTAGGCTGCCACCGATCCCTCATGATCGTCCTGACGGTCGAGCACATAGCCCATCAGTCCGTAGAGTGCGGGATTGTCGGGAGTCTTGTCGATCTGGTTCTGAACCACCTGTGTGGCCTCGGCCATGCGGCCCTCCTGCACGTAGGAGTTCACGAGGTTGTTGATGAACAGGGGCTGGCTCATGCCGAACTTGTCGTAGCCGGCCATGGCGATCTTCTCGATCTCAACCTTTGCCTTATCCTCGAGAGCGGGATCGTCGAGGGCCATGTTCTGCCAGCATGCTATCTCGTAGATGTAGCTCTGCGGGTTGTCGTATCCGTTCTCGCGGGCTGCCTTGAATGCCTTCGCTGCCTCGGGAAGCTTCTTGCCGGCATAGCCCGAGAGTCCTGCATAGAAGAAGGCCTGGTTGATCACCGAGTCGGGAACAGCCTGGATGTTCTTCGTGGCGTAGGGAGTGGAGGGGAAGGTGCCGTAGGCCATGAAGGCCTCGTAAGCCTCGGGATAGAACTTCTTCTCGTTGTAGAAGGTTCCGCCTGCGTTGAAATATTCGTTGAACTTGCCCTGGAGCTGCGAGATGATGTGCTTCGAGTTCTTGGCCTTCACCTCCCCCTTCTCGTTGGGAAGCGAGTCGAGCGGCAGGGCGCGCATATACATGTTGTAGCCGTTGAGGATGTTGGTGGCCATCAGCATCGGATCCACGCTCTTGTCGTTGGGGTTGATCATCTGTTTCTGGCGGGCGGCGTCGTAGGCCTTGAACTCAACGTTTCCGGCCACTACGTATGTGTTGACGTCATTGGCGGTCTCGGGGTTCTGGATAGCCTGGTTGTAGAGACTGCGGGCCTCCTCGATCTTGTCGATCTTGCCGGCAAGTTTCTTGGCCTGCTCCACCACTGCTTTCTGGGCGCACATCGACGCGGCCGTGGCGGCGCAAAGTGCTACTGTGAGGATTTTCTTCATATCGTATCGGTTTTGGGTTTATTCGTTTGAATCGTTTGAATTATTAGACGTTTCATCGTCTGAAAGGTTTACGTCCTCCTCAACTATCTGCTGAGTGTTCTGAGGCTCTGCTCCCTCGAGGGCTTCCTTCTCGGCTTCCTGCTCCACCTCCTCGTCGGGGTTGGAGTCTACCTTGCAGACAGAAGCGATAGTGTCGCCGCGCTTGCCCAGATCGATGAGTTTCACGCCCTGGGTGGCGCGTCCCTGCACCTTGATCGTGTTCACAGCCAGACGCAGCGCCACGCCGCTCTGGTTGATGATCATCAGGTCGTTGGAGTCGTTCACGTTCTTGATGGCGATCAGCGCGCCGGTCTTCTCAGTGATGTTCAGCGTCTTCACACCCTTGCCGCCGCGGTTGGTGATGCGGTAGTCCTCAACGGCCGAGCGCTTGCCGTAGCCGTTCTCCGAAACCACCATGATCGTCTCGTCGGGAGCCCCGGTGATGGTGATCATGCCTATCACCTCGTCGCCGTCCTCGCCCAGGGTCATGCCTCGGACGCCGGTCGACATTCGGCCCATGCTCCTCACCTTGTCCTCGGGGAAGCGGATGGCGCGGCCGTCGCGGTCGGCCATCACTATCTCGGAGTGGCCGTCGGTGAGACGTACGCCGATCACTTCGTCGTCGTCGCGGATGATGATGGCGTTGACGCCGATGGCGCGCGGATGCGAGTAGGCCGCCAGCGACGTCTTCTTTATCACGCCCTTCTTCGTGGCGAAGATCAGGTTGTGCGTGGTGTTGTATTCCGGATCCATCAGGTTCTTCACGCGGATGAAGGCGTTGACGCGGTCGTCCTGGTCGATCTGAAGCAGATTCTGGATGGCGCGTCCCTTGGAGTTCTTCGGCATCTCGGGAATCTCGTATACCTTCAGCCAGTAGCAGCGTCCCTTCTGGGTGAAGAAGAGCATGTGGTTGTGGTTGGTGGCGGGGTAGATGTATTCGATGAAGTCTTCCTCGCGCGTGCTGCTTCCCTTGGCGCCGATTCCGCCGCGGTGCTGGGCGCGGAACTCGCGCAGCGGGGTGCGCTTGATGTATCCCAGATGGGAGATGGTGATGATCATCGGATCGTCGGGATAGAAGTCTTCCGAATTGAAGTCGCCCGAGAAGGGATTGATCTTCGTGCGGCGCTCGTCGCCGTATTTGTCGCGGATCTCGGCGAGCTCCTCCTTCATCACGGAGTGGAGCACCTCCACATTGTTGAGGATGTCGTTGTAGTGGGCGATGAGTCTCATCAGTTCGTCGTATTCGGCGCGCAGTTTCTCCATCTCCAGTCCGGTGAGCTGGCGGAGTCGCATCTCCACGATGGCGCGGGTCTGAACGTCGTCGAGCTCGAAGCGCTCCGACAGCCGCTGGCGCGCCTCGTCGGTGGTCTGGCTGCTGCGGATGATGTGGATCACCTCGTCGATGTTGTCGGTGGCTATCATCAGTCCGCGCAGGATGTGGGCGCGCTCCTCGGCCTTCTTCAGGTCGTAGCGGGTGCGGCGAAGCACCACCTCGCGTCGGTGGTCCACGAACGCCTGGAGAATCTCCTTCAGGTTCAGCGTCTTCGGCCTGCCGTTCACAAGCGCGATGTTGTTCACGCTGAAACTCGTCTGAAGCTGCGTCAGCTTGTAGAGCTTGTTGAGCACCACCTTGGCGTTGGCGTCTTTCTTGATGTCGATCACGATGTTGATCTTGCCGCGGGCCGAAAGGTCGGTGCAGTCGGCGATGCCGTCGATCTTTTTCTCGTCGGCGAGTTCGCTGATGTTCTTCACCAGCTCGTTCTTGATCACTCCGTAGGGAATCTCGGAGATCACGATGGTGTCGTGCTGCCCCTCGGTCTCGATCTCGGCCTTGGCGCGCAGTATCACGCGGCCGCGACCCGTCTCATAGGCGTCTTTCACGCCCTGCAGACCGAAAATCTCGCCTCCCGTGGGGAAGTCGGGGGCCTTTACATATTCCATCAGGTCTGCCACGCTCATCTCGGGGTTGTCGATCAGCGCGATCGATGCCTCGAGGCTCTCGGTGAGGTTGTGGGGCGGCATGTTGGTGGCCATGCCCACAGCGATACCCGACGCACCGTTCACCAGAAGGTTGGGGATGCGCGTCGGGAGCACCGACGGCTCCTGAAGTGTGTTGTCGAAGTTGGGAACGAAATCCACGGTGTCCTTGTCGAGGTCGCGGAGCATCTCCTCTCCCATGCGGGCGAGCTTTGCCTCGGTGTATCGCATGGCGGCGGGGGAGTCGCCGTCGATCGAGCCGAAGTTTCCCTGGCCGAACACCAGCGGATAGCGCAGCGACCAGTCCTGGGCCAGACGCACCATCGTCAGATAGATCGACGAGTCGCCGTGGGGGTGGTATTTACCCATCACCTCGCCCACGATACGCGCCGACTTCTTGGTGTCGCCCGAGAATGTGTTACCGAGTTCGTTCATTCCGAAAAGCACGCGGCGGTGAACCGGCTTGAAACCGTCCCTGACATCGGGGAGGGCTCGAGACACGATCACCGACATCGAATAGTCGATATAGGCGCTTTTCATTTCCGATTCTATGTTGATCGGAATAATCTTGTCGTCTCCTTGCATTTTTAATTAGTTCAATATTCGGGTTGATTTGCCGCACTTCGACGGGCTTCCCGTGGAAAACGCTCCTTGCAGCGGAAGCCCTACCGTAAAGAGGACAAATATTGCTACAAAATTACAAAAAAATCCCCGCATACGCAAGCGAAAATCGGCGATTGAATTCAGTGCGTTCGGAGAACTCCGAGAACTCGGAGAACTCGGAGAACTCGGAGATTTCTGAGAACTCCGAGCAC
>X378_Fat_Sand_Rat__coassemble_278_pt1 | contig 10804 bp, 9 predicted proteins | sample X378_Fat_Sand_Rat__metabat2_low_PE_004 | metagenome-assembled genome bin X378_Fat_Sand_Rat
TCGCTCGTTTGTTTTGCTCCACCGTGGGCTCAAATCTTACGCCGCTCCGCGGCTCCCATCCGGCGATACCGGACGCTCAAATCTTACGCCGCTCCGCGGCTTGCTGGGTTTGCAAGCAACCACGAAGTGCTCGGCGGAGCCAAACCCAACTCCAAGGAGGCTTGTGACTCCGCGGCTTGGCTGGCGCTATCTGGACAGGTGGCGGAGGAGGAAGTGGAGGTGGCGGAAGAGGGTGGGGAGGAGGCCGTAGTTTTGGCGCATTATTTGGAAGCGCTCACGGAGGGATTTCATTCTGTTGCGGTCGGTCATGCCGTCGCTCAGGTAGTCTATGGCGATCAGGTTGAGGTTGGTGAAGCGGCGCTCCTTGCCGTTGCGCATGCAGCGGATGGTCCAGTCGTAGTCGGCCGAGAAGCGGTAGGTGAGGTCGTACTCCGGCGCTATCTCCTTGCGGACCATGAAGGCCTGGTGGCAAACGAGCATCCCCTGCTTGAAGGAGTCGACGGTGAGTCGCTCCGGTGCGGCGAGATGCCGCGGACCCAGGATCTTGCGGTCGGCGTCTACGATCACCGTGTCGGCGTAGATGATGTCGTCGCCTTCGAGGGCTCGGCGGCCGTAGGCGGCTAGTACGTTCTTCGAATGGAAGGCGTCGCCGGCGTTGAGGAAGAGGAGGTATTTGCCGCGGGCCATCCGGATCCCCTTGTTCATGGCGTCGTAGAGACCGGCGTCTTTCTCGCTCAGGATCCGTGTGTCGGGATAGCTGCGGGCAATGCGGAGCGTGTCGTCGGAGGAGGCGCCGTCGATGATGAGATGTTCGAAATCGCGGAAAGTCTGTGCGTTGACCGACTCCATGGTGGGCTGGAGACAGCTGTCGGCGTTGAATGTGATAGTGATGATTGAAATGAGGGGATCGGCCATTTGAAGACAGTTTTTTATGGTTTGCCCGGGGAGCCGGGGCGGGGGTGGGATCGGTACGGCGTACGTGCGCGACGCCGCCCGGCGGCTTGGCTCGTGGGCTTTCGGGGTTAAAATTAATAAAAAGTTTTAGAAAAGTCGGGAAAATTTTTGTATTAGTCGCAAATATGGTTTAATTTTGTGGGAAGAAAGGATTCCCGGTTGCCGGCGGAAGGTAATAAGACGGCGGCGGGGAGTGCTTTTAGGACCCGAAATATTCAAAATATCCAATAACAAATTAAAAAAGAGAAAGAAATGGCTTACGTAATTACTGACAAGTGTGTAGCTTGCGGCACATGTCTTCCCGTTTGCCCGGTAGAGGCAATTTCGGAGGGTGAGATCTATCACATCGATCCGGATACATGCATCAGCTGCGGCAGCTGCGCATCGGTTTGCCCGAACGACGCAATCGAGGAGGGATAACCGGAAGAAGCACGAAAAAGTAATGGCTGTCTCTATGCAGTGGAGGCAGCCATAATTTTTAGGGGCTTTTCACCCACCGGGTTTGGCTCCGCCGAGCACTTCGTGGTTGCAAGCAAACCCGGCTCCAAGTCGCGGAATGTCGGCTCCGAGAGGGTGGGAGGAGGCTTGAGGTGGATTTATTTTTTTTGATTATGGAAGATGTTGTTGTTAAGATAAAGAACCGGAGTCGGCATCCGCTGCCGGCTTACGGGACGCCGGAGGCGGCGGGGCTCGATGTGCGGGCTTTTCTGCCTGACGGGGCCGTTACGCTCAAACCTATGGAGAGGGCGTTGATACCTACGGGGCTGTACATGCAGCTGCCGCGGGGATACGAGTGCCAGATCAGGCCGCGGTCGGGTCTGGCGCTGAAGAGCGGTATCACGGTGCTGAACTCGCCGGGAACCGTCGACGCCGACTATCGCGGGGAGATCGGGATCATTCTCATCAACCTGGGGCAGGAGGATTTCGTTATAAACGACGGAGACCGTGTGTGCCAGATGCTCATCAAGAAGTATGAGCATGTGAAATGGGAGCTTGTGGAGGAGCTTGATCGGACGGAACGTGAAGACGGGGCGTTCGGACATACGGGAGAGAAATAAGGGGGGCTTTTCCCCCTACCGGGTTTGGCTACGCCGAGCACTTCGTGGTTGCAAGCAAACCCGGCTCCAAGTCGATAGAAAGCGGCTCAATGATGATAAAATTAGTTCATTTGAGAAATAGAATTCGATATTTGGTGGTTTTGGCGGTGGCGTTTATTGTTGCCGTCGGGGCTGTGGCGTTTGATCGGGAGAAGGCTCGGTATTATTATATGGAGGGGGCTCGGATGCAGGCTTTGGAAAAGCCGGATGCCGCCTATGAGTATTACCGGAAGGCTTACGAGACCGATCCCACATATGTGGAGGCCGCCGAGGGTTACGGTAGGTTGCGTCTGGGCGTGCGCCACGAATCGCTGGCCAATCTGCCCGAGATGCTCCGTTCGCTGGAGATGATGCGCCAGTATGTGGACCGCTATCCCGACGATGTCTACGAGTCGCTCTACTACGGTTATGTGGCGGGTCAGTTGGACACTCTTGGTGAGGCGGTCCGCGTCTTCGAGCGCACCGCCAAGCGGCATCCCCAGAAGACGACGGCGCTGCTGCATCTCTCCGAGGCCTACGCCAACAACGACCGGCTCCGCGAGGCCGCCGAGGCTTTGGACCGCTACGAGCGAATCGAAGGCTTCAGTCCGAACATCACCCTGAGGAAGATCACCTTCTATCTCGCAGAGAAAGACACCGTGGCCGCCAAGCGCGAGGCCGACCGGATGCTGGCGCAGAATCCGAAAGACGCCAACTACGTGATGATCAAGGGGAACTTCTATGACGTGATCAACGAGAAGGATTCCGCCCTCGCCTGCTATATGGAGGCCGAGCGGTTGGATCCCGAGGCGGGTGCACCGAAGCTCGCCCTTGCCGACGCCTACAAGGAGCGGGGCGACTCAGCCCTCTACGACGCCAAGATCTACGAGCTGCTGCTGTCGGAAGACTACGATCTCGAGGGAAAGACGCAGATACTGGCGCAGTATCTGCAGAACCTCTTCATCGACAAGAACGACACACGTCGCGGCGACAACCTGTTCAGTACGCTGCGCGAGCAGTATCCGCACGCCAAGGAGATACGCGATCTGGCCGCCCGCTACGCCGCCGCGAAGGGTAACTTCAAGGAGGCCGAGGAGGAGATATCCTACGCCATCGACCAGGATCTGGGCAACACCACCTACTGGGGTCAGCTGATGACCTATCAGGCCACCGACAACCGCGCCGACGAGGCGCTTCAGACCTACGAGCGGGCCAAGAGCCACATCAAGCCCGACTACACGCTGAAGATGTATCACGCCGCCGTGGCGCAGCAGGCCAACCGCTACGACATCGCCTTCAACGACTACCGGCAGATGATACAGGAGATCGACTCCGGAGTGAATCCGAGCGCCCGCGTGAAGCTCTCCGACCTTCGCAAGGACATGACGATGGAAGAGCTCGACCGGATGGCCACGCTGTTCGTGACCATGGGCGACGCCTACCATATGGCGCAGATGCCCGACAGCAGTTATCTGGCCTACGACAACGCGCTGGAGCTCGACCCAGGCAACGTGCTGGCCAAGAACAACTACGCCTACTTCCTTACCGAGGACGGCGGCGATTTGGCGAAGGCCCGCAAGCTCGTGGAGGAGGTGATGGACACCCCCGAGAGCGCCAACCCGACATATATCGACACCTACGCCTGGATCCTCTACAAGAGCGGCGATCTGGAGAAGGCCCTCGAGCAGCAGAAACACGCACTGGAGCAGGCCGAGGGGATGGGCTACAAGTCGGCCGAGCTCTACATGCACTACGGCGACATGCTCCTCGACGCCAAGCGCCCGCAGGAGGCCGTGGAGCAATACGAGAAGGGACTGGAGCTCGTTCCGGAGAAATTCACCGACGAGCAGAGCGTGAAGCAGCGCGAGGAATTGAACGCCAAACTTAAGAAGGCCCAGAAAGCACTGGGAAATTGAAGATGAAGAGAGCGAAGATATCAGGAAGGATCATGGCGGCAGTGCTGATGCTGGCGATGGCGCTGACAGCCACGGCCAAGCAGAGCGCCGACTCCGAGACGAGCGGCGACATCACGCGCTCCGAGGCGCTGGAGGCTATAATGGAGACGTATGTGCCCTGGGAGAACGTGGAGTTCAGCGGCAAACTGCATCAGTCGAAGCTGCCGCTCTCGCCGACAGTGAAGATATACATGGAGAAAGGACGGCTGATACAGATGTCGGCCCGTGCGCCGTTCGTGGGGGAAGTTGGGCGGCTCACGTTGACACAGGACTCCATTCTGATAGTCTACAAGCTGAAGAAGAGCTACTGCCTGGAGTCGACCGAAAAACTCCGCGACACCTATCCCGGCTTTCTCGACGACATACAGAGCTTTCTGCTGGCGAGGATGGTGGTGGCGGGTCGCGGCGAGCTGTCGCAGGAGAACGCCCATATGATAGAGCTCGACACCAGCGACCGGACGCAGTGGCTCGTGACGCCCCGGGAATTGCCCGCGATGATGGATGTGGCCTACGGCTACACGGCCCTCTCCAACGGCAGGACGCAGACCCTGATGATGAACATGCCCTCGAAAGAGATAGAGGTGGATATCGTTTACGACTACGACGGCGGCGGGATGGTCCTCGACCTGCATCTGCAGACCGCCAGACGGCAGCTCGACGCCGAACTGGATTTCAGTTCGGTGAGATGGGGCGGCAAGGCGATGGATCCGATAAGGCTCGGCGGGAAATACACCCGCATGGGGATAAAGGAGTTCCTGAAATCCTTCTGACAGAGGGATTCGGGAACGGATGGAGAAAGGAAAGATAAAGATGAGAATAACGACAGCAACAATAACGAAGATAGCGGCGGCAGTGCTGATGGCGGCGATGGTGATATCGCTGCCTGTGGAGGCGCAGACCAAGAAATCGAAGGGGAAAGGGAAGACCGAACAGGCTACGGCCAAGAAGGGCGTGGCGGCTACAGGCAAGCAGACCGCGAAGACTCAGGCTAAGACTCAGGCCAAGACTCAGGCGAAGCAGGGAAAGAAGGGGGGCAAGGGGAAGCAGCAGGTGAAAGCAGCGCCGCAGAAGCAGGAGACATCCGCCGACGTGCAGAAGCGTCAGGCCGCCACGCAGAAAGAGATTCGCGCCACCCAGCAGCAGATCAAGCTCAACGACGTGGAGATAAAGCGCAACCTCAACGAACTTGGGAAGATAGAGGGCGACATTACAGCCGGAAAACAGGTGGTGGCGCAGACCACGGCGCAGGTGGGGCAACTCACGAGCAAGATCGGTGTGCTGGAGCAGCAGATCACCTCCGGCGAACAGGAGTTGTCGCGTCTCCGCTCCGAATATCTGAAAGCCATCAAGCAGGTGAGGGCCAAGAAGAACAGCACCTCCAAGCTCGCCTTCATCTTCTCGTCGAAATCGTTCGGCGAGGCGATGCGGCGTTTGCGCTATCTGAAGCAGTTCTCCGGCTGGCGCGAGAAGAAGACCGCCGAGATCGGTCGGAAAGTCGCCGTACTGAAGGGACAGCGCGAGCAGTTGGCACAGGCCAAGACGCAGCAAAACCGCGCGTTGCAGCAGCAGGTGAAGGCCCAGAACGAGTTGCAGCAGCAGTATAACCGCCAGGATGCTCTCGTGGTGAGTCTGAAGCAGAACGGCGACGCGTTGCGCCAGCACCTGGCAGTGAAGCAGGCCGAGGCCAACCAGTTGAAGGGACAGGTTGCCGCACTTATCGCCGCCGAGCAGCAGCGCCGCCAGCAGGAAGAGGCAGCGCGTCAGCGTGCGGCCCAGGAGCGCGCCGCGCAACAGCGTGCGGCTCAGGAAAGGGCGGCCCAGGAACGCGCCGCTCAGGAGCGTCAGGCCCAGGAGCGGAGGGAGCGCGAGGCGTTGGCTCAGGCGAATACGCCTAAGAAAGCCGAACCCGCAAAACCTCAGGCAGTGGATAAAAAGGGAAAGACGCAGGAGGCGGCTCCCGCGCAGCAGGCGGCACCGGTAGAGACAAAGACGAGCAAGAAGCAGAAGAAGCAGCATGTGGAGCAGCCGAAAGAGACGCAGAAGGGCAGCTATGCCGACGTAAGGAAGCGCAAGCCCCGCGGCACGAAAGAGACACAGGCTCCGGCAGCGGCACAGGCACCGGCGTCGAAGCCAGCGCCCGCCGCCTCGCCCAAGCCCGCACCCGCACCCGAGAGAGCCGAGACCAAACCCGCCGCGGCCCCCGGAGCGACAGGTTTCGAGGGGATGAGGGGTTCGCTGCCCCGACCCGTGGCCGGTGCGTTCAAGATAACGAGTCGGTTCGGCAGGCATTCCCTGCCCGATCTGCCCAGCGTGATGTACGACAACCCCGGCATCGACGCCGAGGTGGCGGCCGGTGCAACGGCCCAGGCCGTATATGCCGGAAAGGTTTCGGGAGTGTACGCCGTTCCCGGCTACAACACCGTGATCATCGTGAGTCACGGGAATTACTATACCGTCTACGGCAACATCGCCTCCGCCTCTGTGGGAGTGGGGGATGTTGTGAAGCAGGGTCAGGCGCTGGGTCGCGTGGCCGCCGAGGAGGGAGATCCCTCGCATGGGTCGATACATTTCGAGGTTTGGAAAAACCGCGAGAAGCAGGATCCGATGGGTTGGATAAGATAAGCCTCGGCTGGGGCTGCATACCATAGGAAAACAAGCAATCCTGGAGAAGATGAGCGACTGGAGAATAGAGAGATACGAGCCTTCGCAGCGCGAGGGGTGGGACGAATTCGTAAGGGATTCGCGCAACGGCACGTTCCTGTTCGAGCGGGGGTATATGGATTATCATGCCGACCGCTTCCGGGATTGCAGCTGGATGGTGTGGAAGGGTGGCAGACTCTCCGCGTTGCTTCCGGCGAATCTTGACGGGGAGGGAGTGCTCCATTCGCATCAGGGGCTCACTTACGGGGGATGGGTGTTGCCGAAAGCGCATCTCGACGGGGCCGATCTGCTCGATATTTTCACGCAGGCCGTGGAGATATGGCGTGAGACGGGGATCAGGGAACTGGACTACAAGCCGATGCCGTGGATATACGCCGGCATGCCGAGCGACGAGGATATCTACGCGCTGTTCCGGCTCGGGGCACGGGAAACGGAGTGCAATCTAAGCGCGGCGGTCGATCTGCGGGAGGGTGTGGAGTTCAACACCCTGCAGCGGCGGCATCTGGCGAAGGCGTCGAAGTTGCCGGTGGAGATCTGCGAGCTCTGCGGGGATGGGGAAATAGGGGAGTTTATGGGGATGCTGGCGGAGTGTCTGCAGGAGCGGCACGGGGTTCGGCCCGTGCATACGCTCGGGGAGATGCTGCGGTTGCGCGGGGAGTTCCCGCGGAACATACGGTTTTTCGGCGCGAGGATGGACGGCCGGTTGGAGGCGGGGGTATGTGTGTACGACACCGGGAGGGTGGCGCATGCGCAGTATATCGCCACGACGGCACGCGGACGGGAAATGAATCTCTTGACGCCGTTGTTCCATTGGTTGATGACCCGTGAGTTCGGCGAGCGCGCGTATTTCGATTTCGGCATCAGCAACGAGGATCACGGTCGCGTGTTGAACGCCGGCTTGTTGCGTCAGAAATATTCGTTAGGCGGACGGGGAGTGGCGTACCGGCGGTTTCACGTGAGAATTAATAATGAATAATTGATAATGAATAATTGCGGGCCGGTTCCTGGTGGAATCGGCCCGTTCTTTAATTCTTTAATTCTTTAACTCTTTAACTCTTTAACTCTTTAACTCTTTAACTCTTTCCTCTTTACTTCAGGAAGACTTTGGAGGAGGAGCCGTTGGTGCGCTTGATGTAGACGCCGGGGGCGGCTGCGGGGTTGGAGACGCGCTGGCCCTGGAGGTTGAAGTAGACGGCGTCGGTGTCTACCGTTTCCTGACCGATGCCCTCGATGCCCGAGACGGTGCTGTCGAGCTGGATGGAGAACTTGCCGCTCTTGTTGGTGAAGAAGTAAGCGCCCTCCTGATAGTTCGTGTTGGCTACCATCAGCGATTTGGTGGGGAAGGTGAACTTCTTGTCGGCGAGTTTTCCGCAGTTGCCCGCGCTCTTCTCGGTGGCAAGATCGTTGCCGTTGATATCGATGTTGAACGCGGCAACGGAGGAAATCTTGCCCTCACCCTCCGATTCGAGCATCGTGTAGCCCAGCGGGGAAGTCTCGAGGATTACGGCATCGGGATCCGTTGCGTTCAGATAGATATAGTGCTCGTGATGGTGGCTGTCCGAGAGGTCGATAAGATTCGAGGCGTATGCCCAGTGACCGTCCTTGGCGAAGGGGCTGACGATGCGGTAATAATCGGGATTGTCGATGCTCTGCTGGTAGGTCACTCCGTAGGTGGTGACGGGCAGACTGTAGAGCGGACCGATGAGGTCGTCGGTGAGAGTTGCGTTCTTCGGTTCCGTCCAGTGGTCGGCGTCGTCGGCGGTGGGAACGAGGTAGAGCTCGATCACCTCGCCGTCTTTGATGTTGCCCTGCGAGTCACCGGCCACGATGGCCATGTAGATCTTGTTGTTGCCCACGATGCTCTCCGAGTTGAGGCTGAGCGTCACGTCGCCCTCGGCCTCGTAGGAGCCGCCGCTGCCGTTGGCCACGACATCCTCGAACACATCCTCAGAGTAGGCGGCGTAGAAGTTGTAGTGGAACACCTTGATGTTGTCGCCGGCCTTGAAGTGGAGGGTGAAGTTGTTGTCGTCGAAGCAGTACTGCGGAGTGGAGACGTGGATCTGGTTCTTGGTGGGATCCACGGTAACGCCCGGGAGGCAGAAGCCGTAGAGACCGTCGGAGTCGCAGGTGTAGAAAGCCTGGAGCAGGTCGTCGCCGGTGTATCCCTCGTTCTGGTAGTAAGTCAGGATTGAGGCGGTGGTGTAGGCGATACCGTTGATGCAGGGGAAATAGATGTGGCCGCCGTCGTTGACGCCGCCCATTCCCGCGTTCTTCACCACAGAGGCGTCATGGCCGAAGAACTCCATCAGCCAGTTGTAAGACATCATCATGATGTCTTCCGTGGTGCCGTCGTCCCAGGTGATGGTTACGCCGTTGTAGAAAGAGCCTACGGAGACGTAGGAGTAGTCGGAGGCGTTGACGATCATCGCACCCTGGCCGGTGTTGACCATATTGCTCTCCACCAGGTCGTTGTAGTAGGGATAAGTCGAGCCGTAGGGGCGGAGGGCGTAGATATCCGATGCGTTTGTGGCGTTGAGGATACCCGTCTCGTATTCGACGATGTCGAGGTTGAACTCGGCGTTACCGAAGTCATCGTGGAAAGTGGCCTTGCCGTCCATGAGCGCCCAGGAGTAGTCGGTGCGCAGACCGGGGTCCTGGTCGAAGAGGCGTGCGAGCGAGCGCGACTCTTCGGCGTGGGCTATGATACCGTTAACGATATCTTCGGCGCTTTTGGGGGCCGGAGTACCGAGAGCCTTACCCATTGCGGGGGAGAGCTGACGGGCGCCCTTCATTACCTTGGCGAGATTTCTTGCGGGGATCACCGCCCTCTGGTCGTTGACGCGGTTGGCGGCATCGGCTGCCGCGGGCATCGCCGCGATGGCGAGGCTGCAAAGCAGGATAGCGAAAATATTCTTCATATGGGTAGTAGTTTAGGTTTATTTGAATATGACTTTAGACGTCTTATCGCCCGACTTCTTGATGTAGACACCGGGAGCGGCGGCGGGGTTGGCGGCGCGCTGTCCCTGGAGGTTGAAGAATACGGCGGGTTCGGTAGCAGCGGCGTCCTTTACAGCCTCGATGGCGGTGTAGATGCCTTTGTAGAGCTGCAGCTCGGCATTTTCGTTCGTGAGCGCGAGGTTGTCGGCTGCGAAGGAGGTGTAGGCGTAACCGATGAGTTTGCCGGGAAGCTGAAGGCGTCGTTGGCAAACGTACCTACGGGCTGAGTCGAGGCCGCGCGTTTAGGAGCGCTCGAGGAGGAGGTTCCCTTGTCGCGTGCGTAAGCCGCGGGAGAGGAGACGAGAACGTCGCCCATACCCTCTTCGATCTCGATACCCGTGGGAGAGGAGTTGACCACAACGGCGTTGGGATCTGTGGCGTCGATATAGAGGTAGTGGTTGTGGTTGTGATTCATCTGGGTCACGTCGTTTCTCCAGGGCCAATCGGAAGTGGCGCCGAAGGGATTCACCAGACGGTAGAGACCTGGTTTGCTCTTGTATTGCTCGACTTCGAGATCGTAGGGATAATTGGCTACATCGAAAGCGGCCGTGGAGTTGACGTTGGAGGGATGCACACCGAATTTCGATGCGAAAATACCGTCAACGAGGGTGTAAGTGCTCCAGTATTCCCAGTTGTCGTTGTCCTCGGGAACCACGTAGAAGTCCTGGTCGGAAACGTTGAGGGCGCCGTTCTCTGCGTTGTAGATAGCCATGAGCATGTATGCGCAATATTTGCCGTCCTTGCAGAAGTCCTTGCCGGAGATGTTGTTGATCTCGGTCATGAGGCTCGGACCATATATGTTATAGCCAATAACATCGGATTTGCTCTCTACTAGCGCCACCATTCCATCGGCGTCCAGACTGGTATAGTCGGTACGGTTCTGGAAGGGATACATCTGCACAGCTTTCACGTCGATACCGGGGGTGATCTTCATGCTTGCCTCATTGTTGTCGAAGCAATGGGATACCATCTCGGTGCCGATAATAGCGCGACCTTCGGGGATGGTGATGTAGTAGGTGCCGGAGGAGGGATGAGCCTGCGCATTCGCGATTGTTTGCATGAAATTTGCAATCGCAGCATTTGAGGAATTGTTAGAGCTATAATAAGTCAATAGTTCGTTAAAAAATTAGTTTAAGACGCCCTTTGGGCGACACCATAATA
>X378_Fat_Sand_Rat__coassemble_279_pt1 | contig 10795 bp, 6 predicted proteins | sample X378_Fat_Sand_Rat__metabat2_low_PE_004 | metagenome-assembled genome bin X378_Fat_Sand_Rat
CCATCAATCATCTCCACCGTGGGCTCAAATCTTACGCCGCTCCGCGGCTCGCCATGCGGCGAAACCAGATGATATGCCGACCTTAGCGGAGCTAAGGTCGCTCCAAGTCGCTGTTACGCCGCTCCGCGGCTCGCCATGCGGACGTAATAAAGGCGCGGCCGGAGGGTCGCGCCTTTTTTAGGATAGATTGATTGTGTGATTATTTGATGACCTTCATTGTCTTGTTGCCCTGACGGAGGATGTAGATGCCCTTCTCCATCGAGTTCACACGACGTCCGTCGAGTGTGTAGATCTCTACCGGTGCGTTCACATTCACGGTCTGGATGAACTCAACTGCCGATGTACCGCCCTGCGTGAGGATCGTCATCTTGGCGGGGGTTGCGTTCTGACCCTTCATGTTCATACCGCGCTCCTTGAGTGTCTCGATCACGCTGTAGTCGGCGCGTGTGTCGGCCGGGATCTTGTAGTCGTACTTGCCGCCTACGATGTCGTCGTAGCTTACGAGCTCCGTCCATGTCCAGTCGTCACCTACCTTGATGGCGATCTGAAGCTGGGGATTCTCACCGCAGTCGGTGAAGGAGAAGCGGAGGGTGTCGCCTGCAGATGCCTTTGCGAAGGCCGATGCGGGGATCTCGATGAGGGCTTTCCACTCGCCGAAGGGGGTGTCGCCTGTCCATGCGTCGATCTCTTCACCCTGCGAGGGAGTGGAGGGGTCGTCGCTGCTGCCGCCGCCTGCCGATACGATCTCAACGCCTGTTACGTGAGCGTCCTGACCCTTGAGGTACATACCGTGAGCCTTGAGCATTGCGAGCATTGTGTCGGAGCAATCGGCGGGTGTGCCGCTTACGAGAAGATCATACTTGCCGCCTACGATGTCGTCGTAGCTAACGAGCTCCGTCCATGTCCAGTCGGCAACTGTCTTCACTGCGATCTGAACCTGGGGAGTTGCGCCGAGGTCGCCGAAGAGCAGACGTACGGTGTCACCCTCTTTCAGGTTTGCGAATGCTGTCTCGGGGATCTCGACAACTGTCTTCCAGCTGTTGAAGTCGCCGTCGCCGGTCCATACGGAGTCGGTGCTGCCTGTGGAGGGAGTGGAGGGGGTGTCGGTGTCGCTGCTGCTGCCACCGCCTGCGCCTACGATCTCAACGCCGGTTACGTGAGCGTCCTGACCCTTGAGGTACATACCGTGAGCCTTGAGCATAGCGAGCATTGTATCGGAGCAATCGGCGGGTGTGCCGCTTACCTTGAGGTCGTACTTGCCGCCTACGATGTCGTCGTAGCTAACGAGCTCTGTCCATGTCCAGTCGGCAACTGTCTTCACTGCGATCTGAACCTGGGGAGTTGCGCCGAGGTCGCCGAAGAGCAGACGTACGGTGTCACCCTCTTTCAGGTTTGCGAATGCTGTCTCGGGGATCTCGACAACTGTCTTCCAGCTGTTGAAGTCGCCGTCGCCGGTCCATACGGAGTCGGTGCTGCCTGTGGAGGGAGTGGAGGGGGTGTCGGTGTCGCTGCTGCTGCCGCTGTCATCGCCGCTTACGAGCTGGATGCTGGCAAGGTGGGCGTCCTGTCCTTTAAGATATACGCCGTGAGCCTTGAGCATGGCGAGAAGAGTGTCGTCGCAACCGGTGGGAGTGCCCTTGATTGTGAACTCATACTTGTTGGCCACGATGTCGTCGTAGCTTACGATTTCCGTCCATGTCCAGTCGGCAACTGTTTTCACTGCGATCTGAACCTGGGGAGTTGCACCGCAGTCGGTGAAAGTGAGGCGAACCACATCGCCTTCCTTTGCGTTTGCGAATGCTGTTTCGGGGATTTCCACTACGGTCTTCCAACTGTTGAAGTCGCCGTCACCGGTCCAGACTGTCGTTTCACCGGCGTTCATGAGGGCCGGTGCGAAGGCGCTGAAAAGCGCTGCTGTCGCGGCCACTGCCGAGATAAAGAGCTTAGATTTCTTCATACGGGTTAAAAGGATAAATTGTTGATATGTTGAGTTGTTTTATCAGTCGAGTTTTTCTAAGTGGAAAACGAGTTTTTCGCAAGTGGAAAAAGAGTGTTAGATCCAATAGAGTTGATAAAGTATTCGAACACTGCAAAATTACAACACGCCCACGCGAAATTTCAATATTATCCTATCATTGAATAATACAATTATTGCAAAAATGGAAATCATAAAAAAAGGGCCCGAAGCTCACGCTCCAGGCCCGATCCTCTCTTAGAGATATTTATACACTTATTACCTTATAACAACTTTCTAATTTTTACCTAATAACAACTTTCTGCATTTTTACCTTATATAGTATTAACAACATGTCTGTGTCTTACTTGATCACCACCTTGCAGGCCTGTCCGTTCTTGCGAACCACATATACGCCCGGGGTGAGATCCGATGCAGCCACCTTGTAGCCCTGGAGGTTGTAGACCTCTACGTTGCCCTGCTCGGCTGCGAGCTCGTCGACACCTGTGTAGATGATCTTGTCGCTTGCGGCCAGCGATGCGCGGTGGAAGTAAACCTCAGGCTCGGTCTGATCCGTTGCCAGAGCGTAGGTGATCTTCTCGTCGTCCTGAGCAGTCGACTTGGTGAATGTCAGACCGGAAGGATCCGTGGAGCTGGTGGCGTACTTCGGAGCACGGCGGGGAGCCGACTGGGAAGAGGTGACCTCTTTCTCTACCGTAACCTTGACATAGATTCCGTGAGCCTCGAGGGCTGCAACCATCTCGTCGAGAGGTTTGTACCAGTATTTCGGTGCGTAGTGGGTGTCGCCGCTCTCGAATTCGTCGCATTCGCAAGAGTAAAGCTCCATACCGGCAATGTTGACGCTGAAGGCGAGACGGCTGCTTTCGCACTGGCTGACGTGGGAGGGAGTACCGGGTGCGTAGTTGTTGTAGCCAAGGTCTTTGCCGCGTACATTGCAGGATGCATCCTTAGTCGTGATGAACTGGTCGATAGGATATGCCGAACCGTCGGGGTTGTAAGCGAAGAACTCTGTGGTCACTTTGTCGCGGGCGGTTGTATTGTCCACATAGTAGAAGAGGTCGATCGATGTGGGGAAGTTGTGGTCGTCCTCACCGGCGCTCTCACCCCAGTGGTTGAGGCTTTCCGACTGGCTGGGACGGAAGCGCATATCAGTCCTGTTCGCGAGGTTCCAACCCTTGTGGGCCTTGAGAGCCTCGGGAGTAACCTTGATGTAGAAGACGTCGGTAGCGGTCTCTTTCTGTTTCTCGGCCAGCGAGATCAAGTCGATGCGGTGCACCTTGTAACCGCGACCTTTCAGACGGAATCCACGGCGAGCGAGGTCAACCATCTCCTGGCTGTCGAGGTTGAATGTCCAGATCATCTCACCGCTGTTGTAACGGCTGCTTTCGTAGATCTTGATGTTGTGGCCGTCGTCAATAACTTCGCTTCCACTCCATGTAAGGATGTTCGACTCGTAGGTAGTTGTGGTCACACCATTGTCGGTCGATTCTTTCTTGATGACGTTCCACATCTGCATGAGGCAGTTCGACTTGCCCCAGTCGTCCTGGTTGTAGTAGGGTTCGATAGCTACGATAACCTTGTCACCGATCTTAGCGTCGAAACGGGGAGCAACAGCTGCCCAATACTCGGGAGAAAGAACGTTCTCTGCATCGGCCCATTCACCCTGGTTTTTCCAATACTGGCCTTCATCACCCTCGAAGTAAGCCTCAACGGCCTTGATGTTGTAGCGGTCGTTACCATCCGCGTCGCACCATGTGTTGAACTTATTGAAGCCGTGGTCGGTGGAATCGTCAGTGAATCCCCAGATCATAGCGTCGAAGCCGTGATCCTCAACGTACTCATCCTCTTTTGCGTTCCAGAGGTTGTATACGCGATACTCGTTGTTGCTGGAGTCGATTGTGGTGACGGTCCTATTGCATTTCTTGACGGTTACCTTGAGAACCTTGTTCCAGCTGCCGCTGCAAACGTTGATGTTTTTGCTGTCGGCGAGGCGCGAGTTCATGGCAGAAGCCATGGCGGCAGTCAGATAGAAGTCGTAGTAGTATTTACCGGACTCATACTCTGTTGCCCACTCGAGGGGAGCAACGGAACCTATAGCGGTCGACGCGTCAGTACCGTAACCGTCATTGTAATTGTTTCCAGAGGTCATGGAATAGGCATACTTGATCTCGTCGCCATCATTCCAGTGAAGCTGACCCGTAACGTTTGCCTCCACATACACCTGAAGGATATCACCCTCGGCAAATGTGGTGTTCTTAACAGCATCGTAGCTTGCAAGGTTGAAGTTGCTGTCCCAGTTATTGATTTCCACGCTGAGATCGCTTACCAGAGTAGCCTCGGGCTCGTAAGTTACCGATACCGTCTGAGTGGGGATGCTCATACTTGCGAAGCTCGGGATCTTGGTGTCCGTCTTGGTGATGGTAACCTGCTTGCCGGTAGCGTCGTCAGCCTCCTCCTCGGTGGAGAGCAGAACAATGCTGGTGACAGTAAAACCGTCATCCTGAGCCTTGAAATAAATGTTCTGGTCAGTCTGCTGCGAGCACCAGTTGATGGTTGTTGCGGCAGCGTCGGTTATCACGAAGTCGAAATAGTAATTTGTACCGTCGTTGTTGACGAGCTGAGCATCCTGAGCGGCGCCATCGGCACCACTACCCCAACCGGAGTTGCAGCTGCTGTTGGCGGAATTACCATATTTCCACTCACCGCTCTGGCCTGTATAATAGAGCTGAGCGTGACGGTCTTGATTGTCGCAATAAACCATGATGATGTCACCGCCCTTAACGGTCACATTCCCAGATTTAAGGAGGTCGGTCACATTGATGGAGCCCTCGTTATTTGCTCCCCAGTGATGAACCACGTAACCATTATCGTATGTGGCGAGCGTCGTAGACGTCTGAGTAGCTGTGGCGTTGTCTTTCTTCAGGCCGAGGCGGTAGCCGTTGGCTATGCGCGCGAGGTCGAAGTAGGAGAGCTTGTTGTCGCTGAAGTCAACGAGTGCGTGGCTGGTGCCGCTCACTTTGTTGCCTGCGGCATCGTAGAATACGGTCGTGTTGTTGAGGGAGTAACCTGTGGGCAGGCCCGTCACTTCATACTTGTAGCCGGGATCGATTGCGCTACCGTCGTTTGTTACGACGGGGACATCGATGTCGGCCCATACGCCGGCGGTAAGTGCACCCGCGGCAAGGAGAGTAAGGAATTTTTTCATGTCCATTATTATTTGTTGTTGTTGTTTTGTCGTTGTTTGTTGTCGTTGATCAGTTGCTGTAACAATCAAATCGAAAGGTTGAATCGTACTCAATCGCGAATGTTAGTTTTTAAGTATCCTGTTGAGTTTTCGCGATTTCGTCAGGTTCTGCATCAAATGCGTTGCAAAGGTAATATGAATTTGCGCGAATTCCATAATACTTTTTTGACAACATATGCACTTTTCATAGCAAGCGCATATCAGCGGGTAAAAAAAGTGCAGGTTTTAGCAAGAATTAACGAAATTTGGAGGGGAGGGGGAGGAGATTATCCCCGCCAACCTTAGCGGAGCTAAGGTTGCTCCAAGTCGCTCCATGTCGCTCCATGTCGCCGCTTGGAGCGACCTTAGCTCCGCTAAGGTCGGCGGGGGATGATATCATTATTCTATGCTTCCAATCGCGTGATTGCGGCGTTGGCTTCCAGGCACATGCGGGCGTTGTGGTAGGGGCATTTCCAGAAGCCGGCTTTGTCGTCGCGGCGGTTGATCGTGCCGTCGGGGAGGCGGCTCCAATACCACTCGCCTTCTTCCCGGTCGACCAGATTCTCCTCTATCCACCTGAATGTCAACTCTCCCTTGCGGATGAAGTCGCACTTCTCGGGCAGGTCGAGTCGCGAGGCCAGCCAGAGCAGTCCGGCGACGGTCTCTGCCTGCACCCACCAGTGACGCTCCGTGTCTCGTTCGCCGCTGGCCAACTCCTCATATGCCATCCACCCCTCGGGACTGTAGCCGCGCAGCGCACCGCGCGCCAGACCCGGCACTACTCCCTCCACTTCCGCCGTGACCTTCTCATCGCCGAGATTGCAGGCGGCCTCGTGGAGCAGCCAGGAGGCCTCGATGTCATGGCCGAACGAGATGTCGGCGCTGACGGGAGTCCAGTCTTCGGCGAAGAAGAGATTCATATGGTCGCCGGCCGGATCGATGATCCTGTCGAGGAAGATGCGTATCATCCCCCTGAGGGCCTCCCCTACCCTCGGATCCTTGCTCACGCGGTAGAGGTTGGAATATGCCTCCAGGATGTGGAGGTGGGTGTTCATCGTCTTCGGGGCGTTGTCGTCCTTGTCGCTCAGGCGCATGTCTTCGATCGGTTTCCACTCGCGGGTGGCCGCCTCGAGATAACCGCCGAGCTCGCGGTCGAGGCTGTGCTCCTCGATGGAGTCGAAGAGCTCCATGGCGAGATCGAGCGCCTCGCGGTCGCCGCTGGCTTCGTAATATTCCGCCAGACCGTAGATGACGAAGGCTATGGCGTAGAACTGCTTCTTGGTGTCGAGCGGCCGGCCCTGGGCGTCGACGGACCAATAGGCGCCGCCGAACTCACGGTCGATGAAATGGGAGCGGATGTAGCGGTATTCCTTCTCCGCCGCCTCGAGATATTCGGGACGGTGCAGCGCGTTGTATGCCGCGGAGAATGTCCAGAGGATGCGGGCGTTGAGGATGGCGCCGCGGGGAGCCTCGGCGTCGAGGGCGTCGCAGCCGTCGCGACGGCCGTGGAAGCCCCCTTCCGGATCCTGCATCTTCTCAAGCCAGTAGGAGAGGATTCCCTCCTGGAGTTCGCGGAGAATATCCCGGCGGAGCGGCTCCAGACGAGCCGCATCCGTTGTGTTATCGCAATCTTTCATATTCGGGTATCAGATTAGCTGTTGATTTCAGTGAAGTTGAGCGACTCGTCGGCGGCCGGGTTGTCGCGGCGCTCCTTGAGTTCGCGGGCGATGGTCTCGACGCGCTTGGTGTTGAGCGGATAGAACCAGACGGCGATGATGGCCACGGCGGCCACGCCGGCGGGAATGAACGTCATCAGCATCCAGAGGCAGTTGATGGCGCTGCCGGGCTGGGTGATGACGGCATCGGCCATGTCGGTGGTGCGCGCTATGTAGCCGCAAGCGTCGAGGAGCCAGAGGACAGCCGCCCCACCGATGGCGCCGCCGAATTTCTGGGCCATCGAGGAGGAGGAGAAGATCAGGCCGGTGGAGGCGGTGTGGAAACGGTGTTCCGAATAGTCGGCCACGTCGGCATACATCGACCAAACCAGCGGCGACATGATACCGGTGAGGATCGAGATCACGATCTGGGCGAGCAGCATGAAGAAGAAGCCGACGGAGGTGACGGGTATGAAGAAGAAGCCGATGCTGAGCACGATGAGCAGGGCGTTGACCAGGATGAAGGTGGGTTTCTTACCCAGGCGCGAGGCGATGGGCACCGTGAGGGCCACGCCGAGCATGTTGGACACCTCGCCGATGCTGAGGAAGAGGCCCGAGTAGAAGAGCACCGACAGACCGAACAACCACATGTGGGCGTCGGCGCCGATGACGTCGGCGAAGAAGTAGGCCACCGTCGCACCGCGCACGGTGTTGAAGAGGTTGAAGCTGAGGGCCGCACCGATGAGCACCCACCAGGGGCGGTTCTTCAGCAGGGCCTTGAAGTCGGAGCCGACGCTGACGGAGCTCTTGCTCTTCACCACCTCGCGCGTCATCAGGAAGCAGAGGAGGAAGAGCACGAGGCAGGCGCAGGCGATGACAACCATGGCCATCTGCCAGGATGTGGCCATCGACATGCCGAAACTCTTCTCGAACATTCCGCAGAGCGGTTCCCAGGCCGCAAGGGCGATGAAGGAGCCTCCGTAGGCGAAGAACATTCTGAACGACGAATAGACGGTTTTCTCCTCGGGATTGTCGGTGATCACGCCGAGCATCGCACCGTAGGGGACGTTGATGCCGGTGTAGACGGTCATCATCAGGATGTAGGTGACGTATGCCCACACCAGTTTGCCGCCGTAGTTGAGGTCGGGGGTGGTGAAGAGCAGGATACCCGCCACGGAGAAGGGCACCGCCATCCAGAGCAGGTAGGGGCGGTATTTGCCGAAGCGCGTGTGGGTGCGGTCGGCGATGATGCCCATCATCGGGTCGGAGACGGCGTCCCAGATACGGGTGACCATCACCAGGATACCGGCGTCGATAAGCGACAGACCGAACACATTCGAATAGAAGAAGGGAAGATAATAGCTGAAAATCTTCCAGAACATCGACGACGACATGTCGCCGAAGCCGTAACCAATCTTTCGGGTCAGATTTTTCATGATGTTGTCGTTACTTAACTGTTAACGTTGTTTTCAGTAGGGAATTGTCGGCGCTCGAGCCTCCGGCCATCAGAGTGAACGTGCCTGGCTCAATGACGGGGCGGAAATCGCGGGAGAGCATCCGCATCGCCCCGGGACTGACCTTGAGCGTGACCGTGCGGGTCTCGCCGGGACGGAGCTCCACACGGGCATAGCCACAGAGCTCCTTCACGGGGCGGGTGGCCGACGCATAGTCGTCGCGGATGTAGAGCTGCACTATCTCGGTGCCTTCACGACGGCCGGTGTTGGTGACGTCGACGGAGACGTCGACGCTCTCGCCGGCCCGGATCTCGGAGGCGGAGAGGCGGAGATTGCCGTAGCGGAATGCGGTGTACGACAATCCGAAGCCGAAGGGGAAGAGAGGAGTGGACTCGGTCACCGCCACGGGGTGGAAATAGGCCGAGGGTTTGTGGTTGTATACCATCTGCACCTGCCCGACGCTTTGGGGGACGGTGACGGCGAGTTTCGCCGAGGGGTTGACGTCGCCGTAGATGATCTCGGCGAGCGCCCTACCGCCCTGCATGCCCGGTTCCCAGGCTTCGATCACGGCGTTGCAGAGTTCGACGGGACGCTGCACGCCGAGCGGACGACCGTTTACGAGCACGAGCAGCATCGGTTTTCCCACAGCCGCCAGGCGCTCGATAAGTTCGTTCTGGAGTCCGACAAGGTCGATGTCGGAGCGGTCGGTGTCTTCGCCGCAGGTGCGTTCCGTCCAGCGGAATCGCATCATGTACTCGCCGGCGGCACAGACCACCATGTCGACGTCGGCGGCGGCAGCCACGGCGGCGTCGACAGCCTCGCGGCTCATGTTGCGCGGATCCCAGCCTTGGTCTACGAATACGAACTCGCAGTCGGGATCGGCCTCGCGCAGACCGCGGAGGATCGTGACTATGTTCTCCGGCTGCTGGAGAGCGCTCCAGTCGCCGAGGATGTTCTGGTCGTCGGCGTTGATGCCGGTTACCAGTATTTTTTTACGCTCGCCCCGCTTCAGCGGAAGCAGGCCGTCGTTCTTGAGCAGCACAATGCTCTTGCGCGCCGCCTCGAGGGCGGTGGCGCGGTGCTCGGGGCAGAGGCGCACGCCGGCGTTGCCCGATGCATAGGGGTTTTCGAAAAGTCCGAGGCGGAACTTCGCGGCGAGGATGCGGCGCACCGACTCGTCGATGCGGCTCTCGGGAATCTCACCTTCCTCCACGAGCTCCACCACGGCGCGGTTCCATTCCGGACCGTGCATATGCATGTCCATTCCGGCCAGGATGGCCTGGCGGAAGGCCTCTTTGTCGCTCACGGCCGTGCGGTGCAGGTCGTGGCAATGCTCGATGTCGTCCCAGTCGCTCACGATGAAGCCCGGGAAATCCCACTCGCGGCGGAGCACGTCGGTCATCAGCCAACGGTTGGTGTGGGCCGGATAGCCGTTCACCTCGTTGTGCGAGGTCATCAGCGAACCGCCCCCTGCCCTTACCGCCGCTTCGAACGGGGGGAAGAACACCTCTCGGAGCGTGCGCTCCGACACGTCGCAGGGTGCGCCGTTGGTTCCGTTCACCGGCTGGCTGCCTCCGATGAAATGCTTCACGCAGGCCAGCACGCTTTCCGCTCCGAAATCCCCCTGGTATCCCTTTACGCATGCCACGCCGAAATCGCGCACCAGCATCGGGTCTTCGCCGAAGGTCTCGCCGCAGCGTCCCCAGCGCGGGTCGCGGGCCACCTCCACATTGGGGTTGAATGTCCAATGCATGTTCATGGCGCGCATCTCCCGGGCCGTCTGGCGCGAGATCTCCTCCGCCATCGCGGGGTCGAAGCTGCCGGCCAGTCCGATACTCGTGGGGTAGGCTGTGTTGTCGGGGGCGAGAGCGTTGCCGTGGATGGCGTCGATGCCGAAGATCAGAGGTATCCCCAGCCGGCTACCCATGGCCAGCCGCTGAAGGCGCTCCGCCTCCTCGACGGTGAGCACATGCAGGAAGGAGCCCACCTTCCCCTCGGCGGCCATCCGCTCCAGATCCTCGGGAACATAGCCGGGATAGAAGGCGTTGGCGGTGTTGGTCTTGAGGTCTTCCTCGGTGAGCTGCTCCATGTTGAAGCGGAAATGCTCCACGCCGACACACTGGTTCATCTGACCCACCTTCTCCTCGAGGGTCATACGGGATAAAAGATCCTCAACCCGATCGGCCACGGGGGCCGACGGGTTGAGGTATAAGGCTGTGGTTGCGTTCTTCTGCGACATCACAGGGGGGGTATTTGCGGTTTGCTTAACCGATCAGAAGCTTGTTGGCGTCGATCAGCTTGTTGAGGGTCTTGACGCTTTCGGAGGTGGAGAGTCCGTCTTTCGGCGTGTTCATGCAGTAGTCAACGAGGCGGTCGACCGTCGATGTTGCCACATGCATGCGGGTGTCGGAAGAGGCGTAATAGATGTAGACGGTGCCGTCTTCGTCGGCGATCCAGCCGTTGGTGAAGAGCACGTTCATCACGTCGC
>X378_Fat_Sand_Rat__coassemble_290_pt1 | contig 10602 bp, 11 predicted proteins | sample X378_Fat_Sand_Rat__metabat2_low_PE_004 | metagenome-assembled genome bin X378_Fat_Sand_Rat
GCTCCATCAATCATCTACACCGTGGGCTCAAATCTTACGCCGCTCCGCGGCTCGCCATCCGGCTCAAATCTTACGCCGCTCCGCGGCTCGCTACGCGCTTTAACCTTCGTCCAAAAACGTTGGCGTATACAGATCCGGGGTGCGCTTCTCGATGCGGAGGGCCAGGAGGTCGTTGAGGCCGTTGTTGAAATATTTCTTCGGTGTCAAGACCTTCACCGTCACATACGCCACTACTATCACCACGAAATAGGCCACGATGAAGCTGAACGTGTTCGTGGTCTCCACCACCACGAAAAAGGCCATCACCGGTGCGTGGATGCATCCCCCCATCACCGCCCCCATCCCCAGCAGGGCGAAAAACCAGGGCGGCAGCTCCGTTCCCAGCCAGGCGTTGCAGCCCGTGCCGAAAAGCCAGCCCAGCACGCAGCCCGCGAAGAGCGTCGGCACGAACTCACCCGCCACACCCCCTCCGCTGTAGGAGGCCGCCACCAGTACACCCTTCAGCAGCAGCACGGCCCCCGCCCCCGTCAGCGCCCATCCCAGCGTCTCCCACTCCACGGTGAAAATTCCCCCCGCCGTGAAGCTGAAGTAGCGGCCGTTCAGAATGTCGGTCATCGTCCCTCCCCCCGTGCCGTAGAGCACAGGGAACATCGTCACCCCTATCGAGAGGAGTCCTCCCGTGGCCAGGGCCGCGATCAGCGGATTCCCTATCCGCGAGAAGAGTCGGAAGGAGGTCATCTTGGTGTAGTTGTAATAGATGCTGTAGAGTCCGCAGATGAATCCGAATAGCACCACCCATCCCATCAGCCGCGGTTCGAACACGAGCGAGTTGTCGAACGGTATGTCGATGCTCATCCCCGTGAGCATGAACACCGTCACCGCCGCCGTGACGCAGGCGATGATCAGGCCCACGAGCGGGAAGGTGGTGATCTCCATCTGGAGCACCTCTATCGAGTAGAGCACCCCCGCCACCGGGGCTGTGAAGATCGCCGCGATACCCGCGCCGGCCCCCACCCCCACGAAGATGCGCAGCCAGGAGTTGCTCAGTCCGAACCAGCGGCCCAGGTTGCTGCCGATGGCCGCCGCGCTGAGCGCCACCGGACCCTCCGTACCCGCCGAGGCCCCCATTCCCATGGTGAGCGAGCAACCGATCAGCGGGTTGAACACCGTGAAGGGGGAGAGGCGGTATTGGCGGTGGAGCAGGTCGTAGCCCAGGATGTATGTGCCGCGGGCGAAGCTGTAGCCGCATAGGCGGTGCTGGTAGAAGGAGGTGAGCAGGATTCCGAAGAGGGGCAGCCAGAGGTAGCGCCAGTTCACGGCGAAGATGTCCGTGCCGAGGTGGCACAGGCGCGAGAGCGAGCTGACGCCGCACTTGAGGGTGGTGGCGGCCAGACCCGCCGAGATCCCGATCACGAAGGATACGATGATCATCAGCGTGCTCTGCGAGAGGTGGCGTGCCTGCCAGCGCAGGAAGCGTATCTTCCTCGCCTCGGCGTTTCGGCGCAGCCTCTCCATCGGTGTGGGTGCGCGTTTCATAGTGGAATCCCCGTTTGGGGTGTTGTTTCGCTTATTCGAGGATCTTCACCTCGCGCGGGGCGAAGTGCATCTCCTTTTCAATCGTAACAATCTCGTCGGTGAGAATGTTGCGCTTGCGGGTGCCGTAGGGGAGTATCTCGAGTGTCCGCTCCATGGTGATGTCGAGCGGGCGGTCGTTTCCGTTCATCATCACGGTCACCGTGCGGTCGCCGAGCCTGCGTTCATATACATACACTCCGTTCTGGGGCATGAAGTGTTTCATCGATCCGCGGGCGATGATGTCGTTGGCCGGACCTTTGCGCCAGTTGAGGAGCTTGGAGAGGTAGTCCCAGGCCTCGTTCTGCATCGGGGTGCGTCCCTCGCGGGTGAAGGCGTCGGTCTTGTCGCCGGGGAAGCCGCCCGGGAAGTCGCGGCGAACGAATCCGTCGCTCCCCTCCTTCGAGCCGTTCATCAGCAGTTCGGTGCCGTAGTAGATCTGCGGCGTACCGCGCGAGGTGAGCAGCAGGGCGATCGCCTGTTTCCACACTCCGAGGTCCGTGGGCTCTTCCAGGAGGAAGCGGTCGGTGTCGTGGTTGTCGAGGAAGGTGAGGATGTTCTGGGGGTTAGGGTATAGGAAGTCGTTGCTGAGGTGGTCGTACACCTTGTTGAGGCCGTTCCAGGGGTCGGTCTGGTCGGTGAGGGCCTTGCGGCCGTCGGTCACATAGAAGAAGTCCATCACCGAGGGGAGGTTGGTCTCCTCGGGGTTGAGGCGGCTTCCTTTCTGCCAGAAGGCCCCGCCGGCCTCGTTGCCGTACCAGCATTCACCCACGATGTTGAAGTTGGGGTATTCGCGCATCACCTCTTTCGCCCATCCCGACATTCCCCGCATGTCGGCATAGGGGTAGGTGTCCATGCGGATGCCGTCGATTTTCGACGATTCCACCCACCAGATGGAGTTCTGCGTCAGATATTTCATCAGGTGGGGGTTGCGCTGGTTGAGGTCGGGCATCGAGGGAACGAACCAGCCGTTGACGGTGCGGTCCTTGTCGTAGTCCGACACGTAGGGATCGTGCACGGTGGTGAGGCGGTAGTTAGTCATCACGTCGGCGTCGGGGTGGTTGAGCCAATCTTTCGAGGGGAGGTCCTTGAGCCAGGGGTGGGAGGATCCGCAGTGGTTGAAGATCATGTCCATCACCACCTTCATTCCCCGCTTGTGGGCTTCGGCTATGAGGGAGTTCCATTCCTCGTTGCTGCCGAAGCGGGGGTCGATGCGGTAGTAGTCGGTGGTGGCGTAGCCGTGGTATGAGCCCCCGGGCATATCGTTTTCGAGCACCGGGCAAACCCATATCGCCGTCACGCCGAGCGAGTCGAGGTAGTCGAGGTGGTCGGCTATTCCGCGCATGTCGCCGCCGTGGCGACCGTTGGGGTTCTCGCGGTCGGGTCGGACGGGGTTCTCCAGACCCTCGTAGAGGCGTTTCTCCGTTTTGGCGTCGGCGGGGAGACCTTTCGCGAATCGGTCGGGCATGAGGAGATAGAGCACGTCGCCGGGTCCGAAGCCCCGGTAGTCTTCGGCCTTGCGGTCGCGGGCCTTGAGCTGGTAGGGGAGGGAGCCCTTCTTCCCCTTCAGCGAGTAGCGGAGGTCGAGCACGCCCGGGGCGGCGTCGGGGGAGATGGTGAGGTAGAGGAATTTATAGTTGGGGGAGTCGAGCGCCACCTGGTCGGCGATGCGTACCCCCGGGTAGGAGAGCGAGAAGTCCGCCCGGGCGATGTCGGGCCCGGTGAGCATTATCTGCAGCGTATCCTGCTGCATCCCCACCCACCAATAAGGCGGCTCCACATTACTGACAGCAGAAGAAGCACCGGCAGCCGGCGAGCAAGCGGCCGCCCCGGCAAAAAGCGAAAGAATCAAATTCCGAATATTCATATTGTGTGTTTAGTGTTTAGTGTTTAGTGTTTAGTGAGAGCCGCGTTATAGCGAATTGGAGCCGGGTTTGCTTGCAAACCCGGTTGGGGGCCAAGATTCTCCCTCCGAGCCCTCCGAGCCCTTCCCCCCTGCAAAAATAACAATAAATTTGCAAATCCCCGCCCCTTTCGCTAATTTTGCCGCAAATTCCTTTCCCCATGAAGAAACGTCTTTATCATCTCCTCCTCCTCCCCCTCTTCCTCTTCACACTTATCCTTCTCTTCGCCGCCCTCCAGAGCTGCGGCAAGGATGATGCCGACGAACCCGATTCCGGCGACAAGACCGAGATCACCGCGAAGGATTTCGACGGCTCCTGGCGCTGCTTCGACGGCGAGCATGCCATCGAGTTGACCTTCACCGACGGCAGCTCGTTCACCCGCACGCAGTGGGATCCCCGCGAGGCGGATCCGCAGCATGTCACGGTGAGCGGCGAGTTCAAGTGGACCCCCTCCCTGCGTCAGCTCTCCCTCTACTACACCGACGCCGACGGCAACGACCGGATAGAGAACTTCAAGGCCGACCTCCAGTCCGCCCTCCTGATCCTGACCTCAGGCGAAGACCTCCGCTTAGAATTCCACCGAATGCAGTCCGGCCCCGCCGAAATGTAGGAATATGGCCCCGACCGTCTCTAGACTTTCCCGTGATCTGCGCAGCCGCCTCGCTCCCCTCTACGGCGAGGGGGAGGCCCGCGCCATGGTCAATCTCATCTGGTTTGCCCTGAAGGGCTGGGACACCACCGACCAGGTGATCCATGCCGACTCCCTCGTCTCCGATTATATAATAGAGCAGTTCGAGCGGATCCTGATGCGTCTGGAGGGCGGTGAACCGCTCCAGTATATCTTAGGCGAGGCGCGTTTCTACGGGATGGATCTGAAGGTGGCGCCGGGGGTGCTGATCCCGCGGCCGGAGACCGCCGAACTGGTGGATCTGATCGTCGACGAGAACAGGGAGAGGAAGGATTTGCGTGTGCTGGATATCGGCACCGGCAGCGGGGCGATTGCAATCGCGCTGCAGCGGAATCTTCCCTTCTCGGAGGTGACGGCGATAGATATCTCGGAGAGGGCGTTGGAGATCGCCAGGGAGAACGCCCGGCGGCTGAAGTCGCCGGTCCGCTTCGAGCGTCAGGACATCTTCACCTACTCCCCCCGGCCCGAGAGTTTCGACATCATCGTGAGCAATCCCCCCTATATCCCCGAGGAGGAGAAGGAGGGGATGGAGAGGAACGTCCTCGAGCATGAACCCGCCGAGGCCCTGTTCGTCCCCGATGCCGAACCGCTGCTCTATTACAGCCGCATAGCCGAGGTGGCGAGAGAGTCGCTGGTCCCCGACGGCCGCCTCTACCTGGAGATCAACCCCCGTTTCGCCGAAGAGCTGGTGAACCTCCTGGATCATCAGAACTTCCGCCAGATCGCCATAAAAAAAGACATCTCCCACCGCCAAAGATTCCTAACCGCCACCAGATAGCGAAGCGAAAATGAACCGTCCCTGGTCAATAGAATCCGCTCTAAAATCCCTCTCCTCCCTATGCGCGCGCTCCGAGCAATGCCGCCACGATCTTCGCATGAAGATGCTGCGTCACGCCATGGATCACGCCGACATCGAGAAGGTGCTCGAGCTCCTCGAGACCGAGTCGTTCCTCGATGAGCGCCGCTACGCGCGCGCCTTCGCCAACGACAAGGTCCGTTTCTCCGGCTGGGGGAAATTCAAGATCTGCGAGGCGTTGAAGGCAAAAAGACTCCCCCTCCCCCTCATCGAAAAGGCGTTGGAGGAAGTGGGAGAAGAGGATTATCTTGAGGCGTTGCGAAAAACCGCCCGCAGCGCCGCCAAGTCTCTCGATCTCTCCCTTCGCGAAAACCGCGTGAAACTCTACCGTCACCTCCTATCCCGTGGCTTCGAATCCGATATCGCAGCAGAGGCCGTCCGAGAGGTCGCGCGGGAAGAGGAAGGCTGAAACCAACGAAAAATGCATTTGATAGACTTCCTTTTCCCACGAATATGCCATGTATGCGGCGGCAAACTCGGTCCCTCGGAGCGATACATTTGTCGCCCATGCTTTATGCATATGCCAAGGACGCTCTATCATCGTCAGAATATGAATCCCATGGAGCAGCGATTTGCCGGCATATTGCAGTTTGAGCACGCCACGGGTCACTTCTTCTACTCGCGGGAGTCGGATATAGCCAACCTTATCCAGGACTTCAAGTATCGAGGATATAAGGGTTTGGCGCGATATCTCGGGGAGGTTATGGGTGAGGAACTTTTTCCTACGGGCTTTTTCTCGGGAATCGATTTGATTGTTCCCGTTCCGATGCATTTCATGAAGAAGGCACGACGTGGATACAACCAGACCGAGGAACTGGCGGCAGGTCTTTCTAAGGCTACGGGAATCCCTGTTTCCTGCTGTCTGAAGGCCGTCCGTCCTCACCGGACGCAGACGGGGCTGAGTGGGGCGGCTCGGGTTGGGAACGTGACGGGATTGTTCGCGTTGGGGGAAGCTGGCGCGGTAAGGGGGAAGGGGATTTTGGTGGTCGACGACGTATGCACCACCGGGGCTACGCTTCGGGAAGCGGGAGCGGCGGTGGTGGACGGGGGAGGGAGAGTTAGTTTGTTGACGTTGGGGGTTACGTTTTAGCTCTTCACCCATGCCGGGGCCTTGTCACCCATGACGGGGGCCTTGTCACCCATGACGGGGGGCTTGTCACCCATGACGGGGGGCTTGTCACCCATGACGGGGGCCTTGTCACCCATGCCGGGTTTGCAAGCAAACCCGGCTCCAAGAGGATGGGAGGCGGCTCCTAGAGGCGGCTTTATTCTTTGTTTTCTAGTTTTTTCTGTTCTTGTTTTAGGTGGAGGATTCGGTTTTGCTGGGTCTTGCTCTTGATTATGTAGTAGCAGCAGATGAAGCCGAGGGCTATGACGGCGCAGACGGTCGCGACGATCATGCAGGCGTCGACGGCGTATTTCAGGAAACCGAGGATCACGGAGATGAGGGCGCAGGCCACCATGATGACGATCACCCAGAGGATGAGTTTCAAGCGCCAGTCGTGGGTGTGGCCGGGTCGGCCGCCGTAATGATAGGTTTCGGTGTTGATATCGGTGGTGTTTTTCATAACGATGATGAATTATAAATGTTTATCCATAAAACGCGGGTGATAGTCGCGTTTTATGGATAAACATTTTTGGATTGGTTGGGGTTTGGGGTAATTAATAATTTATAATGAATAATGAATAATTGGGGAGGGAATGGGGTAATTAATAATTTATAATGAATAATGAATAATTGGGGAGGGAATGGGGTAATTTATAATTTATAATGAATAATGAATAATTGGGGAGGGAATGGGGTAAATCATTTTCACCATGCCGGGGTTGGCTCCGCCGAGCACTTCGTGGTTGCAAGACAACCACGAAGTGCTCAACGACCGGATGGGAGTTAAACCCGGCTCCACAGCGGACGAAGGCGGCTTCAAGGGGGTTATTTGTTTAGAGGTTAGAGAGGTGGAGAGTATTAATTATTAATTATTAATTATTAATTATTAATTATTACTTTCTTTGCTCCTTGGGGGGTTAGGCGGATCAGGGGGAGGCCGGGGGTGGGGGCGGGGAGTTCCTGGCCCTGGAGGTTGAACCAGCGGACTTGGGTTGCGCTTTCCTCTACCGGGATCTCTACGGTGGAGGTGGCGTTGGTGACGGTGAGCTCTTTCTTCGCCAAGTCGAGACGCAGGGTGACGTTGCTCATCGCTCCGGAGGTCTTCATATTGCCGGCCTTCTCAACAAGGGTATAGGTGCGGTCGAGCTCGATCTGATCCACGCCGTCGGGTTTGCCGAGATCCACCGTGGTCCAGTCTTCGGTGGCGAGCTTGAACTCCTCGCTGCCGCTGAAGTCGATGCCCGAGAGGGTATAGACGTTGCCGTCGACGGTGGAGAAGAGTTTGTCGTCGGCCACTCCCCAGAAATTGCCGTCGAAGTCTCCGCGCAGATAGATCTGCTTCCCCTCAACGGGTTCGGGGATGTCCGCGCCCGAATAACCGAGCGCCTCGTTATAGAGCGTCACCTGACTGCGCAGCATCTTCTTGAGCTTCGTGGCCTGGGAGGTGACGTTGCTGGTGCCGTAGTTCTGCGAACTCCAGCGCTCATGGTCCTTCTTCGCGGCCGCCGAGATGGCAGAGGCCTTCGCGTCGATATAGTCGAAGATCGTGGTGAAGCCGTCCTCGGCCTCCATCCACTCCTTGTAGACCCTCAGCAGCTCCGCCTTGAAGGCAGGATACTCATACATGCGGGCCGCCCAGTGGTTGTACCAGACGCCGTTGAAGAAGAGCTCCGAGTTGTCGTCGCGGAGGAAAGAGGATCCGAAATCCCAGACGGGTCCGAAATGCCACTTGCCGTCGGAAGCGAAAGCCCCCTTCTTCGACTCCAGACCGTCCTGCTCCTTCCAGAGCTTGCAGCTGCCGTGATAGGCCTCGTAATTATCCGTCATCGCGTTGACCAGGAAGAAACGGGCCGCATCGGTGATATCGATCATCTCGCTCCAGGTGCAATCGGAAGTCGAACCCTCGTAGATGCGCTTGTCCATCTCCTCGAACTGCTCGCGGAGATACCGGAGATGCGAGTCGGTGACGTAATCGGCGGGAGTGTCGTAGGTTACGCGCAGCGTCTCGCCGCCATCCTTGGAGGTGAGCTTTATCTGGGCGTCGTCGTCGTAATTGTCGATCTCCACGAGCCAGCCGCCGGTGCGGTAAGCGTCGCTCCAGGGGAACGACTGACCCGCGTTCTCGGCCAGCGCCTCCCAGTCTTCCTTCTCCGAGTCATAGTCCCAGACATTGACGCGCTTGCTTCCGACCTTCACATTCTCCGTGAGATAGTAGAGGCCGAGGTAGTCGCCGTTGAGGACCACCTCGAGGGGTTCCTCGCCCGAAGTCCAGGGCATACCGATTGTGCGGGAGAGCTGCATACCGATGGCGGTGCGCAGCATGCTCTTGTCGTCGGCGTGGGCCATGAGCGCCCAGTTCTTATCCTTGTTCATGCCGAGCAGGGAGGTCTTGGAGTCGAGTTTGAGGCGATAGGGTTTCTTGTCGAAGCCCGTCCAGGTGTAGTTTCCGCGACCCTTGATCTTCAGCGCGGCCGGTTCGGCTTCGGAGGCGACGGCCTCGGCGGAGGAGTTCTTGGGGTCGATCCAGTAGGTGGCGGAGACGTAGGTGTCTTTGGAGTCGACGGCCTGGGAATTCTTGGTGTTGATATACATCACGGGGAGAGTGCCGGAGGGGTCGACGGCGTGGATGGCCGGCGAGGCGGCACCGAGCAGGAGGAGGGTGAGAAGAAGTTTCTTCATGACGGTGTTAGGTGTAATTGAAAAAGCGTTAAGTGTAAAAAGTATATGCAAAGTTAGATAAACGCGGGAAGATATGCAAATATTTTGTAATTTTGTGGCGCGCGAAGCGCGCGGGTTAAAGGTTAAAGGTTAAAGGTTAAAGATGGGGTGGGGGAATTTTTAAATTCTTTTTCACTGCCGACTTTGCAAGCAAAGTCGGCTCCAAGACGATGCAAGTCGGCTCCAAGACGATTAATGATGCTATAATGGAAATTGAATATTCTGAATCTTTTTTTCTGTCGGCCGGGGAGACCGACGCTGAGGGGGAGCTGTCGCTGCCTCTGCTCACTTCGAAGCTTATCGATATCGCCACGGCGCACGCGAACGCGCTGGGGATAGGGAATCCGTCGATGGCGCACCTGCGGCGGGGATGGGTGCTGTCGCGACTGGCGATAGAGATGGAACGCTATCCGCACGTGAACGAAACCTACACGCTCACCACATGGGTGGAGAGCTGGAACCGCCACTTCTCGGAGCGAAACTTCTGCATCTCCGACGCGGAGGGGAAGCCGCTGGGCTACGCCCGCTCGATATGGATGGTGCTCGACACGGAGACGCGGGAGAGTACGGGGCTCACGCACCTCGACCTCTCGCCGGAGATCATCTCGGGGCGGGAATGCCCGATAGCGAAGCAGGGGAAACACCATCCGATCCTTCCGCCCGACTACGCGGGAGATCTGCCGCGGGGGGCGTACCGGGCTACGGTGGCGCCGGAGCAGTACCGCTTCAAATACTGCGACCTGGACTTCTACCGGCATGTGAACACGGTGAGGTATGTGCAGATGCTCCTGAACCGCTTTCCGCTCTCCTTCTACGACCGGAACGAGATCCGGAGGATGGAGCTGACGTTCATGAAGGAGTCGGTTTACGGTCAGACGGTCGACATCTTCCGTTCGGAGCAGGACGACGAGACCCTCTTCTCGCTCAACGACGCGCAGAGCGGCGAGGCGCTCCTCTTCGCGATGCTGCGCTTCGCGGGGAGAGGTGTTTAGAGGTTAAAGGTTAGAGGTTAAAGGTTAAAGTGGGGTTTAGAGGTTAGAGGTTAGAGGTTAGAGAGGTATTTTAGTTTAGTGTTTAGTTAGTGTTTAGAGAGGCTACGCGCGTTCACTCTGCCGCTTGGAGCAACCTTAGCTCCGCTAAGGTTGGCAGAAAAACGAGTTGGCAAAAAAACGGGTTGGCAAAAATACACAAAAAGCTATGACCAGGACAATCATTCTTATCGTAATCTCGCTGGTGCTGTCGCTCCCGGCCGCCCCGAAGAAGATTGGCTACAAACTCAAAACCCCGAAAACATCGAAAACCGACGATGAATACGTCCGCGGCTCCTTCATGGTGGCGTCGCAATGCCTGGACTGCAACAACGGATATCGGCTGGACCAGATCACCTTCTCGGGGTTCGACAAACCGCAGAGCAGCAATGTGGAGACGCTTTTCATCACCAACGGCACCGACCGCACGCTTTCGGGGGTGAATCTCTACATAGAATATCTCGACAGCGAGGGGAGGCAGTTGAACAAGCGCTTCATCAGGTTGAGTTGCGCGATCCCGCCGGGGGAGACGCGGTATGCGGAGATACCGACGTGGGACAAGCAGCATTCCTTCTACTACCACCGTAGCCAGGCCGCGAAGCGGGGCGGTGCGGCGTTCAGCGTGCGCATCGACCCGGTGGCGTATTATTTGCGGTATTAGCGGGGGTAAGATTTATAGCGGGCGAAGCCCGCAAAGCCGCGGAGCGGCGTAAGATTTGAGCCCACGG
>X378_Fat_Sand_Rat__coassemble_291_pt1 | contig 10584 bp, 8 predicted proteins | sample X378_Fat_Sand_Rat__metabat2_low_PE_004 | metagenome-assembled genome bin X378_Fat_Sand_Rat
GAATGGCTGCGATGTCGGCGGCAAGCGCTTTCCGACTCCCGTCGCCGGCAAGCACGAGCATGCTGGCTATGCGCGGATGGCACGGCAGATGGCTCAGCCGCTTCCCCAATTCCGTAATCCCTCCCCGCTCGTCGATCGCTCCGAGATCGCGCAGCAGCGCCTGCGCCTGCCGCAGCAAATCCCCCGGCGGCGGCGTAAGCCACGGCAGCGACCGCGGATCACTCTCTCCCCAGGCGGCGACGGCCAGCACCATCGGCGCCAGATCGGCCGTCTCTATCTCGGGCCTACGCATCTCGGCCATCCCCGCCTCCTTCGGCCTGCTCCAGAGCCGGTAGCAAACCCCGCGACTCAATCTCCCGGCCCTGCCGCTGCGCTGAGTGGCCATATCCATGGATATCGGCACGGTCACGAGCCGGCTAAGCGAGTTGGAGGGCTCGAACCGCATCTGCCGGCAGAGTCCGGAGTCTACCACGGTCCTCACTCCCTCTATGGTGAGCGAGGTCTCGGCTATCGGCGTGGAAAGCACTATCTTGCGCCGCCCCGAAGCCGACGGCCGCAGGGTGCGCCGCTGCTCCTCGGGCGGCAGCAGGCCGTAAAGCGGCAGGACGTCGGCCTCCCCCTCAAGAGGCCGGAACAGTTCGCGGCATTGCATTATCTCCCCCTTCCCCGGCAGAAACACGAGTATGTCCCCCTGCTGCTCCCTGAAAGCCCGAGCGGTGGCCCGGGCGGTGGCCCGAGCGCAGTCGCGAGGCTCGAAGTCGTCGAGATACACGAGGTCCACCCCGTGCATCTCACCGCGTCCCTCGATAAGCGGCGCGTCGAAACGCCGGCAGATGTCGGCGGCGTCGATGGTGGCCGACATGATCACGAGCCGCAGTTCCGGCCTCACCAGCCGCTGCGCCTGCAGCGTCAGTGCCAGCGCCACGTCGGAGGCGAGGCTGCGCTCGTGGAATTCGTCGAATATCACAGTGGAATAACCCTCCAGCGTTGGGTCGTCGATAAGCATCCGCTCCAGAATCCCCTCGGTGATCACCTCGATGCGGGTCCGTGCCGACACGCGGGTGTCGAAGCGAACGCGGTAACCCACGGTCTCGCCCGTGCGCTCCCCCAGCATCTCGGCCATCCGCGCCGCCACATGCTGCGCCGCCAGACGCCGCGGTTCCAGCATCAGCACCTTCCCCTCAGGAAAAGCCTCCAGAAGAAGCAGCGGCAGCAGTGTAGACTTTCCCGACCCCGGAGGCGCCGTAACCACCGCCCGCGGTCTCCCGGCAAGTGCCGACACAAGCACGCCGCCGATCTCCCCCACCGGCAGTTCCCGCCGCCATCTCTCAATCCTCTCCAAGATGCTCATAGTCCAATTTCTGAAAATCAACCCAAAAATAAAGCAAATTTCCCATTCCGCCAAAATTAAAGAACCATCTTCCACCCGCGTTTGTTGAAATTCCAGAGAAGCCGCCTCAGCGACGGCACACCGTTTATGCTTTGAACTGTATTAACCCATTAAAAATAAAAGAATTATGAAAGTTAAATGCCCCATATGCGGATACGTCCACGAAGGCGATGACGTTCCCGCCGCTTGTCCCAAATGCGGAAAAACCGTAAGCTGGACCCAGATCGAGGATGTCGAGATTCCCCAGAAAGCTCCCCAGCTCAAAGGCTCCAAGACCGAGAAAAACCTCGAAGAGGCTTTCGCCGGCGAGTCGATGGCAACCAACAAATACCACTACTTCGCCTCCCAGGCCAAGAAAGACGGCTACGAGCAGATAGCGGCTATCTTCGAAGAGACCTCGGCCAACGAACGCGCCCACGCCAAGATCTGGTTCAAATACCTCAACGGCGGCGGCATCGACCCCACTCCCGCCAATCTCCAGGCAGCTGCCAACGGCGAGAACTACGAGCACACCATCATGTATGCCGAGATGGCCAAGACAGCCCGCGAGGAAGGCTTCACGGAGATCGCCAAGAAATTCGAGATGGTGGCAGCCATCGAGAAATCGCACGAGGAGCGCTACCTCAAACTGCTCGGCAACATCGAGGAAGGCCTCGTGTTCAGTCGCGAAGGCGACCGCATCTGGGTTTGCCGCGAATGCGGTAACATCCACATCGGCCGCAAAGCCCCCGAAATCTGCCCCGTCTGCTCCCACCCCCAGGCCTACTTCGAGCTGAAAGCCGAAAACTACTAAAGAGCCCGAATTTAAAGAGCAAAGAATTAAAGAGCAAAGAATTAAAGAATTAAAGAGCAAAGAATTAAAGAGAGGCTGCGCCAAAAAGGCGCAGCCTCTTTTCATGCGTCAGCCTCGCGCGAAGCGCGTTTGCATAGGTGATCCGAGTTTACGTAGGATCATGCCGCGCAGCAAGTTCCCCCGCGCAGCCCCTCCCCCCGCCCCTCATTATCAAAAAAATTTGCCATTTCCCAAATTTTTATCTACCTTTGTAGCATAAACTTAACCTTAGCTAAATCCCAGCGACTCCCGGCCCCCGGTTTTCCAAGCCATGAGCCCTACTAGCCTATCTCCACGCATGCACCGCATCATAATTCTTATATCCGCAATAATCCTCTCCCTATCAGCATTTTCCGCCCCAGCGGAAGATGCCGCATCCGCCCTGCGCGAACTCGACAACATCGTGAAGCAGCGCGACTCCTACTACGCCCGCCACGAAGCACAGATCGACTCCGTGAAGCGCGAACTCAACGCCCTGCAGCCAACCGACTACAACCGCCGCGCCGCCCTCCTCAGCGACATCTTCACCCGCTACCGCTCCTTCCAGGGCGACTCCGCGGCAGCCGTGGCCGAACGTGAACTCGACCTCGCACGCAAAAGCGGAAACCCCGACCGAATTATCCTCGCCGAGTGCGACCGCCTCTTCTCATTCATCTCCAAAGGAAACTACACCGACGCCGTCCTTCTGGTCCGCTCCCTCGACCTCAAGGGCGTATCTCCCACAGTGCGCGGCGAATTCTATTACCTCTGCAACCGCCTCTACTCCGACATCAACCGCTACAACAGCGGCGACGCCCACAACACCAACATGCGCCTGAGCGCCGCATACGCCGACTCCGTCGTGGCCACTATGCCCCCGGGAAGCTACAAGGCCACCTACTCCTCCCTCTTCCGCACACTCGACAACAAATCCACCAAAGAGAAGATCCAGATCTTCTCCAACCTATACAACCGCCCCGACATCGACAACAGCGAGAGGGCAATGATCTCCTCCGTGCTCGGCGACCTCTACTACGCCGACAACCAGAAAGACAAGGCCGTGGTCTACAAAACCCGCGCCTCCATCATGGACATAACCGAAGGCAAGCGCGAAACCCTCGCCATGCAGAAACTCGCCGACTGGATGTTCCAGAACGGCGACTACGACCGCGCTTCCCGATACATCAACGCCGCCCTCGACGACGCCAACTTCTTCAACGCCCCCCACCGCAAGTCGCAGATCGCCAACATGCTCCCCCTCATAGAGTCGATCCGATACAACAAGGTCGACAAGGAACGCCGCACCCTCTGGTTCACCATGTCGATCCTCGTGATTCTCCTCCTCGCCCTCGGTGCGGCTGTCTTCCTCAACATCCGCGCCCGCCGAAAACTCGCCGCTAACGCCCGCGAACTCGCCCGCCAGCAGGAAGAACTCAAGCAGGCCAACGCCCAACTCGCCGAGGCCAACAAGCGCTCAGAAAGCGCCAACGCCGAACTCCAGGTGATGCTCGAGCGCTACAAAGACAGCGTCAAGATCAAGGATGAGTATATCGGCCACTTCTTCTTCGCCAACTCGGAATATATCGACAAGATGGAGCAACTCTACAACACGGTGCGCAAGAAACTTCTGGCCCACCAGTACGACGACCTGCTCCAGTCGCTCTCCGACCGCGACGTCCGCAAGGAGCAGGCCAAGATGCTACACGAGTTCGACACGATGTTCCTCCGCCTCTTCCCCGGCTACATCCCCCAGTATGCAGCCCTCTTCCCAGAAGAGGAGGAAACACCGGCCACGCCCCTGGTGGAGAAGACCCTCACCCCCGAGATGCGCATCTTCGCCCTAATCCGACTCGGCATCACCGACACCGCCCGCATAGCAAACTTCCTCAACTACTCCATCCACACCGTAAACACCTACAAGACCCGAGCCAAAAACCGCTCCCACCTCCCCAACGACCGCTTCGAAGAAGCCATCCAGCAAATAAGATAAAAAGGAAAAAGAACCCCTGCAGCCGCACCCAGCGAATTGGAGCCGGGTTTGCTTGCAAACCAGGTGGGGGAAAGATCCCCAATGCGTGCGAAGCCTCGCGCGAAGCGCGTTTGCATAGGTGATCCGAACGAAGTGTAGGATGAAAGCACCTACACGCGAAAAAATATAACCAAATCCCCACTATCAAAACCCTTATCCCCTTATTTCCCAGCCATTTCAATTCTCCCCAAATATAATGCTGTAAAGCATATTTTCGATTATATTGGCTGATTCAAGACTTTTTCACCCCGATGACGCCATTTATATTGTTGCCAGCATCCGAAATTTTTATCTCCCTATTTCCCAACAGTTTAACACAATCCGCGAAAATATTTTTCTATAATCTTTTAATAATGCTTTGCAACCCCTCGCTTTCCCCCTAATTTTGCAACCAGAAAAAGCTAAGAGTTAAGTTAAAAAGTTAAGTTAAAGTTAAAAAGTGAGTCAAATTACTTATTCAACTATTTTTCGGAGAATACATTAAAATCATGAGATAGAACCTTAATACTTACAATTCCATTGAAGAACTAAAAAAAGCGTACCTGACCAGGCACGCTTTTTTAGTTTTTATAAGCCCCGCTTTTTGTTTTAACTCCCCTCCCTCTCCCCAGTCTCCGAAAATTTTATTATCTTTGCATAGACTTTAGCCGGCATCGGCCTCACTCCATTATAACCCGCGAAAAGAATCTATGATGAAAAAACTGCTTACCCTCCTCCTCATCCTCGCCGCCTCCCTCCCCCTCGCCGCAAAGGCCCCGAAATACATATTCTACTTCATCGGCGACGGCATGGGCATGTCGCACGTGCAGACCACAGAGGCATACAACCGCTCCGTGCTCCATAACCCCCAGCCCATCCTGATGCTCCAGTTCCCCACCGTAAGCTACGCCACCTCATACTCCGCCAGCTCCGACATCACCGACTCCGCCGCTGCCGGCACCGCCCTCTCCACCGGCGTCAAGACCCGCAACGGTATGATCGCCATGACTCCCGACTCCATCCCCGCGGAAAGCATAGCCTCCAAACTCTTCAAGAAAGGATGGGGGGTGGGTGTGGTCACAACCGTCCCGCCCGACGACGCCACCCCTTCCGTCTTCTACGCCCATCAGCCCTCGCGCTCCATGTTCTATGAAATCGGTCGCGAGGCTGCCACTTGCGGCTACGAGTTCATCGGCGGTTCCCGCTGGCGAGGAATGAAAGACAAGCAGGGAAAACCCACCGACCTCCGCCAGCTCTTCATAGAAAACGGCGTAGAGACCTTCCGCGACGCCAAAGCCGCCGCAAACTCCCGAAGCCGCCGCGTGGTGCTGCTCAACACCGACACCGTCGCCCACGCCCTGGCCTACGCCATCGACGAAAACAAGGAGCATCTCGCCCTCACCGACATGGTATCGGCCTGTCTCGCCCACCTCGAGAAGACATCCCCCAAGAAATTCTTCATGATGGCCGAAGCCGGCACCATCGACTATGCCGCCCATTCCAACGACGGCGGCGGAGTGGTGCGCGAAACCCTCGCCTTCCAGGACGCCATCCGAATCGCCTACGATTTCTATCTTGCCCATCCGCAGGAAACCCTCATCGTAATCACCGCCGACCACAACACGGGCGGTATGGCCCTGGCCAACACTTTCCTCCACTACGAGGCCAACCTCAAGGCCATCTCCTCCCAGAAGATATCGAAAGACCGCTTCTCCGACTGGTGCAAGCGCCTGCTGAAGGATAAGACCCCCATCACCTGGGAGCAGATGAAGGAGGTGCTCGGCGAGAAACTCGGCTACTGGAAAACGGTGACCCTCACCCCAAAACAGGAGAAATACATCCATGAGGAATTCGACCGCACCTTCGCCCAGGGCGACTCTGAGGAACACAAAACCCTCTACAACACCAGCAACAACTTCGTAGAGGCCGTGTTCGACACCTTCAACGACATCGCCGGCATCGGTTTCACCGCCGAGAGCCACTCCGGCGACTTCGTCCCCGTCTTCGCCATAGGCGCCGGCGCCGACCTATTCCAGGGCTTCCACGACAACACCGACATCCCGAAGCTAATCTACAAAGCCGCCACCCAAAAATAACCCCCTTTCCTCTCAATTATTCCCTATCCCCTCCCCCTTTCCCTCCTGTGCAGCCGCATGGCTCGCGCGAAGCGCGTTTGCATAGGTGATCCGAGTTTACGTAGGATAAAGGGGGGAAAGTATATAAAGGGAAAAAATGAACCAAACTCCCAGAATCCGCTTTTAATATATAAACCCAAAATTATCGAAATTATGAACCTCAAGAATATTCTCGCCGCCTCGGCAGCAACCCTGCTGCTCGCCTCCTGCTCATATACCGGACCGCTCGCCCCCTCCGACACCAAATTCTACAAAACCGACAACGACAAACTCCCCGTGCAGACCGGAGCCGTCGACGTAAACGGCGTCGACATCCCCTTCACCGAAGCCCGAAACTACTTCGTGAACAACACCGTCACCGGTATGCCTCCCACGAAGATCACCAAAGAGTCGGATTTCCAGAAATATTTCGGAATGGCAACCACCATGGGCACCGACGGTCAACCCACCGCCATCGACTTCAGCCGCCAGTATGTGGTGGATGTGGTCCTCCCCGAAACCAACAAATGGACCGACATCGTCCCCCTCAGCCTCAAGCAGACCGCCGACGGCAACCTCGTCTTCACCTACAGCATAAAGCAAGGGGAGGAACGCAGTTACACGATCCGCCCCTTCACAATGATAATAGTAGACAAAACCTACAAAGGCAAAATCCTCCTAAACCCCCACATCGAGAATTAAGAGGCTTTCCCGGATGCTATCTGCGTCACCTGCGTCTCTATGTGCCGGGCCAGGGCGGCGTTCTGCTTGATGAAGGTGTAGAGCTCCTCTATCGGCGCCAGCGCCCCCTTCCCGGTGTTCTCCACCGGTCCCTGCCATTCCCCGATCATCTTCGATATCTTCTCCTCGGCCTGCTTCACGGTGAGATCCTTGCCGCCCGGCAGATTCGATGCCAGCCGCTCCGAAATCAGCGGATGCGACGAGAACATCTGCGTGTTGGCCACGAACGAGAAGCAGTCTTCCAGCAACTCGGGCCAGGGGGTCAGGTCGATGCGGTTCTGCATCGCGTCGAGGAAGAGACTCGTCTTCCGCGCGCACTGCAGCAGGTTCTCCACTGCCGGCCGGTGGGTCTGGTCAACCGGCAGTCCCGACGGTTTGTAGAGATCCACCATGTCGCTGAACTTGAAGTCCGGATTGTATTTTATGTTCGTTCCCGCCCGGCGGTCGAGCGGCGTGGTCACCGCGTAGCAATAGCTCAGGAAGAGGTTGAGGTTGTGCAGGATGAGCGGAGTGCTCTTCTCAATCTTGTCCTCCTGCGAGGCTATGTGCATCTGGCGCGCATGCTCGCGCTCCGAGAGCACGTCGATATCCGACTTCATCGAGCCCACCGAATTCAGGAAGAATCCGAACACCGCCAAACCCGTCACCACCTCGACGGCCGTGACGCATTGCGCCCAACCGTGGGCCGGCGTGTAGTCGCCGAATCCGAGCGTGGAGATGGTCACGATGCTGTAGTAGAGCCACGAACCGAAGTCCGTGCCCGCATTGTCGGGTATGCGGAACTGTCCGTCGGGCAGCGCCCAGTATATCAGGGCGAACAGCGGGATGAGACACACATAGACGCATATCCACACCAGAGGCCTTACATTCGACACCAGGTGAAAGAAATGCCTCACCAAATTAGAAGGAGTCCTAAGCGATTTTTCCATTATCTTCAAGCTTAACGGTTAAAGCAACCCCCAAAACCCCATCCCCCGTTCCGTTGTTATAACAAACACAAGGGGTAATAAGATTTCAATCCCACCCTCCGGTGGTTGTCGACAACTTGTAGATAACATGTACAAAACCTGTAGCAATCATGTAGGAAAATCATTCATAACTCCAGTGCCATCCGCTTGCATATCAGCCACATTCCATTACCGCAAAAATATCCCGGAAATGCAAGAAAACACCCCGATTTTTTATGGCCTACATTTTGAACCCTTATCTACACCTCCAACCCCACTTTTCTACATAATTCCACCCCATATTTTAAAGGAATTTATTAACTTTGCAGTTATCAACAGAATGTAAATAAAGTCGGAATAAGGCTGAAAATCAAAAACACCCGAATTCAACCCATGTAGATAACCCGGCCTGAAAGTTCAATAACCCGAAAATCCAAATTTTCAAGCCAAAAGTTATTGGTGGTTACCGACAGCCTTTATTGTTGTTCTTTATTTTTTAAATTATTAATATTTTAATTTCTTCTAAAATAAAAATGAAAGAAAACGACTCCCGCGAAAAACTCAAGGAGGAAATCGCCCGACTGAAGAAGGAGAAAAACGCCCTGATCATGGCCCACTATTATCAGCGCGACGAAATCCAGGAGATTGCCGACTTCATAGGCGACTCGCTGGCGCTTGCCCAGAAAGCCGCCCAGACCGACGCCGACGTCATCGTGATGTGCGGAGTGCACTTCATGGGCGAGACCGCAAAGATCCTATGCCCCGACAAGAAGGTGATCGTGCCCGACCTCAAGGCGGGTTGCTCGCTGGCCGACTCCTGCGATCCCGACGAGTTCGCCGCCTTCATCGAGAAGCATCCCGACCACACGGTGATCAGCTACGTCAACACCTCCGCCCGCGTCAAGGCCCTCACCGACATCGTGGTCACCTCGGGCAACGCCCGCAAGATTGTGGAGTCGCTCCCCCAGGACGAGAAGATCATCTTCGGTCCCGACCAGAACCTCGGCGGCTACATCAACTCCGTCACGGGTCGCGAGATGCTGCTCTGGCCAGGCGCATGCCATGTCCACGACCGCTTCTCCCTCGAGAAGATCCTCCGGATGAAGAAGGAGAATCCCGGCGCCAAGATACTCGTGCACCCCGAATGCCGCCGTCCGCTCCAGCTCGTGGCCGACAAGGTGGGCTCCACGGCCGCCCTGCTCGACTTCGCATCCAACGACGACGCCCAGACATATATTGTGGTCACCGAAAGCGGAATCCTCTTCGAGATGCGCCGCAAATGCCCAGGAAAGACATTCCTCGCCGCACCGGCCGAAGACGCCGAGTGCCAGTGCAACGAATGCGACTACATGAAGCTCAACACCCTCTCCAAGGTGGCCCAGGCGCTGCGCAGCGGTCAACCCGAGATCATCGTCGACGAGGAGATAGCCGAGAAAGCCAAGCGTCCCATCGAGCGCATGCTCGAGCTCAGCAAATAGCCACGCGCTTTCCATGGACCACAGGAAGAAGAACATAGTGGAGCTCACCCGCTGCTCAGTAGAGGAATATCGCGGAATGCGGAAACTCCCCATCCGGGTGATGGCCGACAACATCAGGTCGATGTACAACATCGGGGCCATTTTCCGCACCTCCGACGCCTTCTGCGTCGACGAGGTGATACTGGCCGGCATCTCGGGTTGTCCGCCCCATCCGGAGATATCCAAGACGGCTCTGGGCGCCGAGGAGTCGGTGAGGTGGCGCCATGTCGACGACGCCGTCGCCGAAGCCCTCAGGCTCAAGGAAGAAGGATGGAAGGTGTGCGTGCTTGAGCAGACCCACAACAGCATGATGCTTCAGGACTTCAAGGTAGACCCCGAAGAGCGCTATCTGCTCGTAGCCGGCAACGAAGTGGAAGGTGTGCAGCAGCGGCTGGTGGATCTGGCCGACGCAGTCCTCGAAATCCCCCAATGCGGAGTGAAGCATTCCCTCAACGTCTCCTCCTCCGCCTCCATCCTCCTCTGGCACTTCTACATCCAAGAAATAAAGAAAGTAGCCGGGTTCGAATAACTTGGAGCCAAGTTCGGATAAATTGGAGCCGGGTTTGCTTGCAAATCCGGCAGGGGGAAAAAACATTCATTCAAATAAAAACAACCAAAACAAAAGATTATGAACTCAAGAATCCTCTCAATAGCAATCCTAGCCTTCGCCTCCCTCCCCGCCTTCTCCCAAAAAATCTACTCCACCAACAACCGCTACGACGCCGACGTGAAGGTCTACGTAGTGGATTCCCCTTACCAGGCCGATCTGGTGGTCTACAAAACAAAAAACCGCTACGACGCCAAGCAGTCGGAAAACAAAGGACTGTGGTATTTCACCGAAAACCGCTACGACGCCGACAAGAAAATCTACTTCACCGACAACCGCTACGACGCCGACCTGAAGATCTACTTCACCGACAGCCGCTACCAAGCCGGCTGGAAAAACAAAGAAAAACAACCCCTCCTATATTAGAGGTTAAAGGTTAGAGGTTAAAGGTTAAAGCGCGTAGCCAGCCGCGGAGCGGCGTAAGATTTGAGCCCACGGTGGAGATGATT
>X378_Fat_Sand_Rat__coassemble_294_pt1 | contig 10559 bp, 8 predicted proteins | sample X378_Fat_Sand_Rat__metabat2_low_PE_004 | metagenome-assembled genome bin X378_Fat_Sand_Rat
GGATCGTAGCCCCAGTTGTAGGTGTTGTCCTGGAGGTTCATCTCGTCGACGGAGTTGTAGTCGTAGGAGGGAAGGATATGGACGTGGGTCACGCCGAGTTCCTTCAGATGGTCGATACCTGTCTTCTCGCCGAGGGGAGTGACGGTGCCGTCTTCTGTGAGGGCGAGAAACTTACCCTTGTTGGCGATGCCCGAAGAGGGATGCATCGACATGTCGCGATGGTGCATCTCGTAGACGACCACGTCGGAGAAGTTCTTCACCTCTGGGCCCTTGTCGGCGGCCCATCCTTCGGGATTTGTCTTGGCGAAATCGATGATGGCGGCGCGGTCGCCGTTGACGCCCACGGCCTTTGCCCAGACTCCGGGAGTCTCCTTCTTCCACTTGCCGTCGGTCTTGATCTGGAAGGTGTAGTATTTGCCGTAGAGTTTCTCGGGGACGGAGGCGGTCCAGGTGCCGTTGGAGGCGTCGAACTTCATCGGGAGGGCCATATAGGCGCTGCCGGTGTGGCCGTGGTCGTAGAGATTCACACGCGCTTCCTGGGCCTTGGGGCTCCAGAGGCGGAAGTGGGTACCGCTTTGGTCGACGGTTAGTTCGAGGTCGTCGCCGTTGTAGGTGGGCCAGGATATGAACTGGGCATCATAGGTGCTGTTGGTCTGCGCCGGCATCGATGCCGAGGTCCCGGCAAGCATGGTTGCTGCCATGAATAAGGGTAAGGTTAACTTGTGCATAGATATGTTGTATTTGGGTTGAAATCAGGGCGTGGGTTATAGCGCCGCTGTATATTCAACGTTTTTGTCACGGTATTTTCTTTAGCACCCTCTGCAGAAGGTCGCGTTCCTTCGCGCCGAAGCGCACGCGGTAGCTCTGCGAGGAGGGGTCGAAGCTCACCACTTCGCCGGGGCCGAACACGCGGTGCTCCACGCGGGTGCCGGCGGGCCATGGGGCCTCTCCGGCCTGACCGAGTTCCTGGTTGAGCATCGTCACCAGCGAGCGGGTGCCCTCGAAGAGCTGCGGATCGGGGTTTCCCTCGACGGTGAGGAGCACGTCGGGCACCTCGGCGATGAAGCGGGAGGGGTATTTCAGCGCGCCGTTGTCGTTCATATACCCCTCGGACTCGAGTAGATAGAGCATGTCGCGGGCGCGGGTCACGGCCACATACATCAGCCGGCGCTCCTCCTCCTCGCCGTCCTTGCGGCGCTCGCGGATGGAGCGGTGGTTGGGAAAGGTGCCCTCGGTGAGCCCCGGGATGAAGACGGTGCTGAACTCCAGACCCTTCGACTGGTGGATGGTCATCAGCTTCACCTTGTCGGTGTCGATGGCGGTGTCGGCGTTCGTATAGAGGGCTATCTCCTGGAGATAGGCGGTGAGGGTCATGTCGTCGTCGTCGATCTGGGAGAGCTCGAACTCCTTCATGGAGTTGATGAGTTCGGCGATGTTCTCGAGGCGCTCCTCCTTCTCGTCGAGGCGGTAGAGGTCGGAGAGGCCGCTGTGGAGGAGCACCCAGTCGGTGAGCTCCGACACGGGCATGGTGGCGGAATATTCGCGGGCCGTGTCGATGAGGCGGATGAAGTCGCGCATCGAAGGGCGGTTGAACTTCGGAGTGGACATCAGTCGCCTGAGCGTTGTCATCAGCGGTTCGCCCGAGGCTTCGGATGCCTCGCGGAGCATCTTCATCGAGACGGCGCCGAACTTGCGGGCGGGCTGGTTGACGATGCGGCTGAAGGCCATGTCGTCGGCGTCGGAGGCGATGAGTCTGAGATAGGAGATCACATCCTTTATCTCCTTGCGCTCGAAGAAGCGGACGCCTCCCCACACGCTGTAGGGAATCTTCTGCTTCATGAGCTGCTGCTCCACCTGGCGGGAGAGGAACGAGGCGCGGTAGAGCACGGCGAAACCCGATGCCGGCCGGCCGTCGCGGATGCCCCGCTGGATGGTCTCGGCGATATATTGCGCCTCCTCGCGTTCGCTGCGGGAATGGTGGTATACCACCCGCCGCTCGTTGAGGCGCACGGTGAAGAGCTCCTTCGGAACGCGGTTCTCGTTGTTGACGATTATCGAATTGGCCACATCGAGGATGTCGGGAGTGGAGCGGTAGTTCTGATTGAGGGTGATGTCGGTCTGCGCCTTGAAATCTACGAATATCTTCGGATTCGCCCCACGCCAGGCGTAGATGGCCTGGTCGGGATCGCCGACTACGAAGAGGTTGCCGTGGCGCTCCGCGAGGATGTGGAGGAGCTTCCAGTCGTCGCCCGAGCAGTCCTGAACCTCGTCGACCATGATATAGTTCAGCTTGTCGGTCCAGTAGTCGCGGGCATCCTTGAAATGGTTGAGGATGTAGATGGTGAAATAGATGAGATCGTCGTAGTCGAGCGCGTACTGCTTGAGCTGCAGGCGCATGTAGCGCACCTGCGCGTCGGGGCATTCGGGCGAGCTTACGGGGAGGAGATGGTTCTGGATATAGGCGTTGATGTCGTAGCCTTTCAGGAAGGCCACCTTCTTGAGGAAGCGCTCGGCGGTGAGCTTGCGGCGGTCGATGCCGAACTCCTCCATGGCCTGCTTCGCCAGGGTCTTGGCGTCTTCCTCGTCGATCACGGTGAAGCTCTTGGGATAGCCGATACGGTAGATCTCGCGGCGGAGGAACTTGACGCAGAAGCTGTGGATGGTGCAGATGAAGTCGTTGACCGATCCGCGGTCAACCATCCTGGCGATGCGCTGCTTCATCTCCTGGGCGGCCTTGTTGGTGAAGGTGAGGCAGAGGATATTGCCGGGCGAGATACCCAGGTCGTTTACGAGGAAGGCATAGCGGTGGGCCAGCACGCGGGTCTTGCCCGACCCGGCACCCGCCACCACGCGCACCCGCCCTTCCGAGGCCTCTACGGCCTCAAGCTGACGGGCGTTGAGCCTCACGTCGGGCTTGCGCGATTCCTTCTCCGTGTTCTTTTCCATTCTTATGCGGTTAGACTTCCTTTGCCTCGAGGCTTTCTGTGGGTTTGCTCCTCTCCACGAGCATGTCGATGGGAACGGTGAGCATGAACTTCGCTCCGTTCTTCACTCCCACGCCCGACTTGAGGTCGCAGCGCAGCAGGAAGGAGAGGAGGCGGCTGATGAAGAGACCGGGGTTGTCGGTCTCGGCCAGGCGGTCGACGTCGATGAAGTTCTCGAAGAGAAGCTCCTCCTGACCGGCCTGGAAGGGGATGCCGGTGTCGGTGAGGATGAACCTCACGGCGTTCTCCTTCGCGTCGATATCGGCGGAGAACGTCACCTCCCCCTTTTCCGTATACTTGGCGCTGTTGCAGAGGATGTGGCGGAGCACATACTCGAGGCATTCGCCGTCGACATGCGTCATCACGGCGTCGCTTTCGGGATATTTCACCTCCATCTTCACTCCTTCGTTGAGGCGGGAATAGCATACGGCGGAGACCTTGCGCATCACCGCGTCGACCGAGACGCTGGCCACGTGCCTGATGCGCTCCCCTCTTCCGAGCGAGGAGACATAGGCGATGTCGTTGAGGATATAGTCGACCATCGCCACCGACGAGGCGGCATTCGGCCGCGGAGTGGAGCGGACGGGAATCTTCTCCTCCTTCTTCCCCTTTTCGCTGGCGAAAGAGGGGCGGTGGAAAGCGGAGAGGTCCTTATAGTGGGTGTCGCGGATATGGTCGCGCTCGCGGGCGAAACGGTCTACGAGCAGTGAGAGCTTCCCCTGGTTGGAGCGGAACTTGCCCCAGAAATAGAGCAGCACCACCAGAGCGACTGCCAGAAGCACCCAGCCCACGATCACCATCGACATCATGCGGCGCGTGGAGGCGATCTCCTGGTCGCGGCGCTCTATCTCGAGGCGGGAGTTGGCATGCTTGAGGTTCTCCACGTCGTAGCGCACCTGCAGCTGCTTGTATCGCTCCACGGCCTCCGTGGCGCTGTATTCTATCAGCAGGTTGTTGTAGGCCGTCAGGGCGGCCACCAGGGTCTTGGTGTCGCCGGTCTCGGCTGCGGCCTTCTGAAGCTTGGCGTAGATGCGGGCCTTGACGGCGTCGCTCTTCTCCTTCTCCAGCTGGGCCTTCAGATAGGGAATGGCGCGGTTGTAGTCGCCTATCGCGAAGTAATAATAGGCATGGTACATGGGATTGTACTCCACATCGTTCTTCACGTCGATGTCGCGCTGCGTGATCTGCTCTATCCTGGCGTTGATCTGCTGGGCCTCGCCGGGACGGAGGGTCTCGGAATTGCGGAGCATGCGCCGGTAGCAAACATATCGCGAAAGGTCGTAGCTGCGGTAGTTGCGCCCGAGCCTCTTGTATTTCGTCTCCAGACCGTCGATCACGGCGAGCAGACGCTCCTCGGCCTCGCGGGCCTTCTGGAAGTCGCCGGCGTCGGAATAGATGTTGGCGGCCTCGGCATAGGCTATGTTGTAGATGGCGTAGAGGGCGAAGGGCTTCTTCTCGAGCATGTCGATTAGTTCCTCGAGATACTGCCGGAGCATCGGCGAGCGGGGAACGTTGCGCATATACTCCACCAGGGTGAAGAGGTCGAGAAACTTGTCGGCTTCCGTACGCTTGCCCCCGGCCTCTCCGCGGGCGATGATCTGCGCCATGTCTTTCTGCTTCTGGGCCTCGGGGTCGTATTTCGCCTTGTTGGATATCCTCTTCATCTTGACGAAGAGGATGGTCTCGTCGCGCTCGCGCGAGCGGGGCTCCTTCTCAAGCGCGGTCTGCACCTTGTCGAAGTCGGGGACGTTCCGGAGTATGGCCGCTGCCTGACGGGCGATGTCGTACTTCACGGAGTCGATGCGGTGGCGGGTGGCGAAATCGTACATTTCCTTGCTCACCGCGTTGACTTCATTGCGCGACGAGAGGTCGTAGATGTCGTAAAGCAGGGCCAGTGAATCTTTCACAGTGTGCGTGGCCTGAAGCTTCTGGCGAAGACGCCCGATCTCGGCTGCCTTCTGCTCGTGGGTGAGGGCGAAGGCGGCTATCGGAAGAAGCGTCAGGATAAGAATAAGGAATCTTTTCATAGATATAGTATGGTCGGGACGGCGTCAGCCTGTTAAAATTTAAGGCGCTATCCCCTCAACTCACAAAGTTAATGAAATATCGCGACTTATGCAAACGTTATTTTCATAGCGGGATGCCTCAACCTGCACTCAATTCGGCTTACACACCCCCGCCATACGCTTTAATTTATGATGAGACGATATTTCAACCCGTTTTCAGCCCGCGTCGGAAAGATGTTGATTCTTCCGATGGCTATATTATTTTGCTTCCTCTCCGCCTCGGCGCAGGAATACACCCCCGCCATAGTGAAGTTCGAGTCGGACTCCGACCTGACGGAGCTCGAGGGGAAGGGAGCGAAGATCCTCCGCCACCGCGGCGACCTGGCCCTGGTGCTCTTTCCCGACCTTGTGCTCAACGCCCCGGAGGGGCAGCGCCGGATGCGTACACGCGGCGGGGAGGTGCGCGTCGAACCGGCCCGCTACGCCGTGCCGGCGATGGACGAGGCCCGCAAGCATTTCGGAGCCTACCGCATAGCCGAAGGGGAGGGACTGCAGCAGCCCTACACGGGCAAAGGAGTCGTGACAGGCTTCTGCGACATCTTCTTCGACCCGATGCACATCAATTTCTTCGATTCCGAGGGACGGAGCAGGGTGAAGAAGGTGGTGCACTACATCGAGACCTCGGGCATTCGCCACGAGATGACCACAACAGAGGAATACGAGGCATGGGGAACGGACAACAAGACCGGGTTCCACGCCACCCATGTGGCGGGCATCATGGCCGGCAGCTGCATGAACGGCTACCAGGGAGCGGCCCCCGACTCCGAGATAGTCGGAACCGTGTCGCTTCTCAGCGACGTGGGACTGCTGGCCGGCGCCGAAGACATCATCGAATATGCCAAGAGCGTTGGCAAACCTGCCGTGATCAACATGTCGGTGAGTTCATACACAGGTCCGCACGACGGCACGTCGCTCTTCAGCCAGTATCTCGCCATGCTCGGCGAGGAGGCTGTGATCTGCATGGCGGCCGGCAACGAGGGAAACAAACCTGTGTCGATCCCCTTCACCTTCACGGAGGAGAACGGGGAGGTGGCCACGCTCGTGCACTCGGGCGACTGGACCCAGTTCGACATCGAGGGCTGCAACGACATCTGGAGCGCCGACTCGCGCCCCTTCCAGGCCCGCGTGTGCATATTCGACGAGAACACGGGCTCGATAGTCCACGAAACGGAGTGGCAGGACGTCTCGGAGGATTTCAACTATCTGCTCAACTCGAAGTCGGACCCTCTGTTCCAGCTCTATTTCACTGGATATGTGCGTCTCACAGGGGAGCTCAACGAGGAGAACAACCGCCGCAACATCCAGGTGGTTTACGACGCCCACACCACGGAGGCGTCGTCGAAGAGCACGGGCAACTGGGCCCGCTACAACTTCCTTCTTGAGGTGAAGGGGGAGCCGGGGGTGAAGGTAGACATCTTCGCCGACATGCAGGGCACTCGCTTCTCGCGCTACCGGAGCAATCCCGCTCCCTCGGGCGAGATGTCGGTGAGCGACATCGGCTCGGGCGACAACCAGATATGCGTCGGGATGTATGTGAACCGCGGGGGGGCCACGAATCTCGACGGGGAGGTGCAGGACTGGGGACTCAAGCTGGGATACATGTGCGTGGATTCGAGCTACGGCACGCTTCTCGACGGCACCGTGCTTCCGCACACGGCCGCTCCAGGGGCGGCGCTGATCTCGAGCTACAGCAGCTATTTCGTGGAGGAACGTCCCGACCGACGCAGCAACTTCTTTGCCTCGCTCGAGAAGGAGGGCAAGACCTATTACTGGGGTCGCGAGGGAGGCACGTCGATGGCCACTCCCTATGTGGCAGGCTATATAGCCACCTGGCTTGAGGCGAATCCCGAACTTACCATAGGCGATGTGAAGCGGATCATCAGCGAGACCAACACACAGGCCTCTCTCGACCCCTCCGACCCGCGAAACGGCCAGGGGTGGTTCCATCCCTACGAGGGACTCCTGAAGGCGATAGAGGCCGTCTCAGGAGTCGAGGGCATCGTCGACGACTCAGATGCCTCCACTCCGAGGATTCTGTATAAGAACGGCGGCCTGACGGTGCTGAATCCGCGCGGACTCGACTGCACGCTGACCCTCGCCGACCTGTCGGGAGCGGTGGTTAAGGAGATCCTTCTCTCCGACAAGATCTCGGAGCATCCCCTCCCCTCGCTCGGCAAGGGTATCTATATAGCCACCGTCCGCGCTCCGCGCCTCTCCCCCGTTTCCCTCAAGATCATGATCTGAGGGAACCTGAGGCCCGGCCCAGTGGCGGCATAACAAACGGACATAAAAAAAGGCAGACGGAAATCCATCGGGATTTCCGTCTGCTTATTATGCGATTCAAAGCAACCGCAAGAGATCTCTGCCGATTACTCAGCCTTGGGAGCCTCCTCAGCGGGAGCTGCGGGAGCCTCAGCTTTGGGAGCCTCCTCGGCGGGAGTTGCGGGAGCCTCAGCCTTGGGAGCCTCCTCGGCGGGAGCTGCGGGAGCCTCGGCTGCGGGAGCAGCCTTCTTCGAGCGGCTGCGACGTGTGCGTGCGCTCTTCTTCGATGCGGTCTCGAGAGCCGTCTCGTTGAAGTCGACGAACTCGATCATTGCCATCTCGGCGTTGTCGCCGAGGCGGTTGCCGGTCTTGAGGATACGGAGGTATCCGCCCGGACGGTCGGCTACTTTCTCAGCGATCACTCCGAAGAGTTCCTTGATGGCCTCCTTGTTCTGGAGATAGCTGAAGACAACGCGACGGTTGAGCATGTCGTCTTTCTTGCAGCGTGTGATCAGGGGCTCGGCATAAACGCGGAGAGCTTTTGCCTTAGCCTTTGTGGTGAAAATCCTCTTATGCATGATAAGAGCGATAGCCAGGTTGGAAAGGAGGGCCTCGCGGTGGCTCTTCTTGCGGCTAAGGTGGTTGAATTTCTTATTATGTCTCATTGCGGTTTAGTCTTTGTCTAATTTATATTTAGAAATATCCATTCCAAAGGAAAGGTTGAGGCGCTCGAGGAGCTCGTCGAGCTCGGAGAGCGACTTCTTTCCGAAGTTCCTGAATTTAAGCAGGTCGTTCTTGTTGAAGACAACAAGTTCGCCGAGCGTCTCCACTTCAGCGCTCTTGAGGCAGTTGAGGGCGCGCACGGAAAGATCCATGTCGGTGAGCTTGCTCTTGAGGAGCTGGCGCATGTGGAGCACTTCCTCGTCGAATTCCTCGGGCGTGTCCTGCTTGGGAGCCTCGAGAGTGATCTTCTCGTCGGAGAACATCATGAAGTGCTGGATCAGGATCTTAGCGGCCTCCTTCAGTGCGTCCTTAGGCATGATGGAGCCGTCGGTGGTGACTTCGATAATCAGTTTCTCGTAGTCGGTCTTCTGCTCTACTCGATAGTTCTCCACGGCGTATTTCACGTTTTTGATGGGAGTATAGATCGAGTCGACAGCAATCACGTTGGGGTCGGTGCCGCCGAGCATCTCGCGATTTTCATCAGCGGGAACCCAGCCGCGGCCCTTGTTGATTGTGTACTCCAGCTCGAAGCCCTGTTTGGGATCGAGGTGGCAGATCACCAACTCGGGGTTGAGAACCTCAAACCCGGAGAGAACCTTACCCAAGTCGCCTGCAGTAAACACATCTGTGCCCGACACGCTGACCGTGGCCTTCTCGGCCGTGTGGTCCTCGGTGATCTGCTTGAATCTGATCTGCTTGAGGTTGAGGATGATGTTAGTCACATCCTCCTTCACACCGGGGATAGTGTCCAGCTCGTGAGCCACGCCGCTGATGCGGATGGAGTTGATAGCGAAGCCGCCCAGCGACGACAGAAGGATTCTGCGGAGGGCGTTGCCGATGGTCTGGCCATATCCCGGCTCAAGCGGACGGAACTCGAACTTGCCGAACTTGCTGTCGGCCTCGAGCATCACCACTTTGTCGGGTTTCTGAAATGCTAAAATTGGCATGGGTATCTTACTGTTTATTATTTAGAATAGAGCTCGACGATGAGCTGCTCCTTGATAGTCTCGGGGATGTCCTCGCGCTGGGGGAGGTGAAGGAACTTACCGCCCTTGATGCTTTCGTCCCATTCGATCCAAGGATATTTGCTGTGGTTGAAACCAGCCACGCAGTCGGCGATCACCTCAAGCGATTTCGATTTCTCGCGGACAGTGACGACATCGCCGGGCATAACGCGGTAGGAGGGGATGTTGACTGTCTTGCCGTTGACGCTGATGTGCTTGTGGAGCACGAGCTGACGGGCTGCGGGACGCGTGGGAGCGAGACCGAGACGGTAAACCACATTGTCGAGGCGGCTCTCCAGGAGCTGGAGGAGCACCTCGCCGGTAATACCCTTTGTGCGCGCTGCCTTCTCGAAGAGATTGCGGAACTGACGCTCGAGCACGCCGTAGGTGTATTTTGCTTTCTGTTTTTCACGCAGCTGGCTGCCATACTCCGATGTCTTGCGGCGGCGGTTCTGACCGTGCTGTCCCGGGGGATAGTTCTTCTTAGCCAAAACTTTGTCGTCGCCAAAAATGGACTCGCCGAACTTACGTGCGATTTTTGTTTTTGGTCCTGTGTATCTTGCCATTATTTTTTTCTTTTTGCTCATCCATGAGCCTGCCCCTTAGCGCAGCCGCGACCGTCGAAAGGAAGGGTGATGACGGTCTATTCGCATTCAGGACAAGACTGGCCGGACTATAGTTCAGAATATTCTTTGTATACGAGTATAATTCCGATTAGACTCTTCTTCTCTTGGGAGGACGGCAACCGTTGTGGGGAAGCGGAGTAACGTCGACGATCTCGGTTACCTCGATGCCACTCTGGTGTACGAAGCGGATGGCGGCCTCACGACCGTTGCCCGGACCCTTCACGTATGCCTTCACCTTGCGAAGACCCAGGTCGTAAGCGACCTTGGCACAATCCTGCGCCGCCATCTGGGCTGCGTAGGGTGTGTTCTTCTTCGAGCCTCTAAAGCCCATCTTGCCGGCCGACGACCAGGAGATCACCTGGCCCTGGCTGTTGGCAAGACACACAATGATGTTGTTGAAAGAGCTATGCACATGAAGCTGACCGTTGGCTTCAACCTTGACATTCCTCTTTTTTGCTGCGACTGTCTTTTTTGCCATATTGTTTTTACGATATTATTTTGTAGCTTTCTTCTTGTTGGCGACTGTTTTCTTGCGTCCCTTGCGCGTGCGGGCGTTGTTCTTGGTGCTCTGGCCGCGCACGGGAAGGCCGATACGGTGACGGATGCCACGGTAGCAGCCGATGTCCATCAGTCGCTTGATGTTGAGCTGGATCTCCGTGCGGAGGTCTCCCTCAACCTTGTAGTCACGCTGGATCACCTCACGCACGGCTGCTGCCTGCGCGTCGGTCCAGTCTTTCACTTTGATATCACGGTCCACGCCGGCTGCCTCCAGGATGGATTTGGCCGCGCTGCGTCCGATTCCGAAGATATAGGTCAACGCTATCTCTCCACGTTTATTCTGCGGCAAATCTACGCCGACAATTCTTACTGCCATATGTAATCTTACAAATTTTT
>X378_Fat_Sand_Rat__coassemble_299_pt1 | contig 10442 bp, 6 predicted proteins | sample X378_Fat_Sand_Rat__metabat2_low_PE_004 | metagenome-assembled genome bin X378_Fat_Sand_Rat
CCCCCCTTTTAGGTAATCCGCCTAAGAGGCGGATCCCCCCAAACTCTAACCTCTAACCTCTAAACTTTATCGTATCTTAAGCGTAACAAAAGTAAGCGCCGCCAGCAGCAACCCGACGATCCAGAACCGTGTCGTGATCTTCGGCTCCGGTATCCCGTTCGCCGGGAAGTTCCACACCACCTTCGCCGTAGGATCCGCATCCTTCTGGAAATGATGGTGCAAAGGCGTCATCTTGAAGATGCGCGTCCCTTCCCCGTGACGCTTCTTGGTGTATTTGAAATACGCCACCTGCATCATCACCGACACATCCTCCAGGAAGAACACCAGGCAGAGCAGCGGAATAAGCAGCTCCTTGCGGATCAGGATGGCGAACACGGCCAGAACCCCTCCCAGCATCAGCGATCCGGTGTCGCCCATGAACACCTGCGCCGGGAAGGCATTGTACCACAGGAAGCCCACCAGCGCACCGATGAAGGCGCCGGCATAGACCACCATCTCCTCCGAACCCGGAATATACATGATGTTCAGATAGCTCGAATAGATCACGTTGCCGCCGAGATATGCCATTATCAGCAGCGCAGCCCCGATTATCGCCGACGTGCCGGCGCAGAGGCCGTCGATGCCGTCGGTGAGGTTCGCGCCGTTGCTCACGGCCGTCACGACTATCACCACCACAAGCACGAACACAAGCCAGCCGAGCGTCTCGGCGGTGTTGGCGTCGCCTATCCAGGAGGTGAGCCACATGTAGTTGAAGTTGTTGTTCTTCACAAACGGGATCGTGGTCTGGGCGGCCTTGATCTGGTCCTGACTCACCACGATCTCTGTCTCGTGGGTAGGGGAGACCTCCTGCTCGAAGTTCTCGCTCATCACGATGTCGGGCGACAGCCACATGGTCACGCCCACGATGATGCCCAGCACCACCTGCCCCGTGACCTTGTATTTACCCTTCAGTCCGTCTTTGTTGTGGTATTTCAGCTTCCGGTAGTCGTCGAGAAATCCGATGGCCCCCATCCACACTGTCGCCACAAGCATCAGTATCATGTAGATGTTGCCCAGATTCCCCATCAGCAGGCAGGGAATCAGGATGGAGAGGATGATGATCACTCCTCCCATCGTAGGCGTCCCCTTCTTCTGCATCTGCCCCTCGAGGCCGAGGTTGCGCACCTCTTCCCCGATCTGCATCCGCTGAAGCCTGCGGATCACGGTGTGTCCGAATATCAACGCTATCAATAGCGCTATCGTGAACGATATCCCCGCGCGGAACGTGATGTAGCCCATCAGGTTGTGCCCCGGGAAATCGTAGTTGCCGAATTGGTCGAATAGCCAGTAAAACATATTTCTGCGCTCTGTAAGTAACCTTGATGTTTCTGTTTATCTCACTCGGCGAAGGCTGCCTCCACCTCTTCGCGGTCGTCGAAATGGTGGCGCACTCCGTTCACCTCCTGATACGGCTCGTGACCCTTGCCGGCCACAAGCACCACGCTGCCGGGCTTCGCCATGCGGATGGCGGCGCGGATGGCCTCGCGGCGGTCGGTGATGCAGAGCGTACGCTTAAGCTCCTGCTCGGTGAGTCCCTCTTTCATATCCTTGATGATCTGCTCGGGATCCTCGTTGCGCGGATTGTCGCTCGTGAGGATCAGAAGATCGCTGCGGCAAGCGGCCTCGCGGGCCATCATCGGACGCTTCCCGTGGTCGCGGTTGCCGCCCGCTCCCACTACGGTGGTCACCTCGCCGGTCGGACCCACTATCTCGCGGATCGTGTCGAGCACGTTCACAAGGGCGTCGGGCGTATGGGCGTAGTCGACGATGGCATACACTCCCTTCGGCGACTGGAAGGTCTGGAAACGCCCTGCCACAGGCACGAGCTTGCTCATGTTCACAAGCACCTCGTCGGGATTGAAGCCCACAGGGATCGAGGCACCGTAGACGGCAGTCAGGTTGTAGGCGTTGAAGCGGCCGGTGAAGCGCACCTCCACATCGTGGCCGTTGAGCTGGAGAAGCGTACCGTCGAGTCGCGTCTCGAGCACCTTGCAGCGGAAATCGGCCTCCCCGCGGAGCGAGTAGGTGTAGACTTTCGCCTTCGTGTTCTGAACCATATACATCCCGGCCTTGTCATCGGCGTTCACCAGCGCGAAGGCGTCGGCGTCGAGACTGTCGAAGAAGAGCTTCTTGGCGTTCATGTAGTTCTCCACGGTCTTGTGGTAGTCCATATGGTCGCGGGTGAGGTTGCTGAACACTCCTCCCTTGAACTTCAATCCGGCTATGCGGCGCTGCTGCGTCGAATGGCTCGACACCTCCATGAAGGCGTAGTCGCAGCCTGCTTCCACCATCTCGGCCAGAAGCTCGTTCAGGGTGATCGGGTCGGGGGTGGTGTGGGTGGTCGGGATGGCTTTGTCCATCACGTAGTTGCACACGGTCGACAGCAGTCCGGCCTTGTAGCCCTCCAGCTTCGCCATCTCGTAGAGTAGGGTAGCGGTGGTGGTCTTGCCGTTAGTGCCGGTAACGCCCACAAGCTTCAGCTTGCTCGACGGATGGCCGTACCAGGCGGACGCCAGCCGTCCCAGCGCCTCGGCGGAGTCGGCCACGCGGATGTAGGTGATCCCCTTCTCGAGCGTGGCGGGAAGGGTCTCGCAGACTATGGCGCCGACATGCGTGCTCGCCACTACGGGTATGTACTTGTGCCCGTCGGTGGTAACGCCGCGTACGGCCACGAACATCCCCTCTTTCCCTACTTTGCGGGAGTCGCTTTCCAGACTCTCTATATTCCGGTCGGTGGTCCCGATCACTTCAAGGGCGTCTATATCCTCAAGAAGCTTTGCCAACTTCATTGTCATATCTTGTGCTGTTTTGTTTTTTCGTTTTGGGTCATATCTTCAATGTCAGCGTGATCCTGTCGCCGCGACGGAACTCCGATCCCGCCGGCAGCGACTGGGCCCTTACCGAACCCGATCCGCTGATCCTCACGTTGAGCCCGCGCTCCTCGAGAAGCTTCACCGCGGAGCGGGCGTCGTAGCCCACCACGTTGGGAACCGTGGTGTTACCCTGAGGCGCCTCGGCTTTGATGCGCTTCACTCCGGCTGCTCCAAGCGCTTGGGCTATCTTGTTGTAATCTCCTGTGAGCGAAGCCGCTATCACGGGCATGCTCACGGCCTTGTTGTCGGTGTAGGTGGAGGCGTTGTTGAGCATGCCGCGCGAATACATCTTCACGGCCATGTTCTTCACCACCTGCCCCGAGGTGCGGTTGGCGGAGTTGCCGGCCCCCGACAGCACCAGGCAGATGCAGCTGTACTGCGGATTCTCGTAGGGGAAGAAACCAGCGAAGGCGTAGCGGCGCTTCGCTTTGTTGTATACTCCTCCCTCCACGGGATAGGCCGTACCGGTCTTGCCTGCCACCATCACGCGGTCGTCGCGGACAAGTCGCGCCGTGCCGTGCTCGCCCCATACCACTTCCTTGATGCATTCCCTCACCATCCGTGCGGTCTTGGCCGAACAGATGGAGTCGCGGATATAGCTGATCTTCAGGATGGAGTCGCGTCCGTCCTCGTCGATGAGTCCCCTCACCAGATGCGGACGCACATATTTGCCGTCGTTGGCGATGGCGTTGTATACCGACAGAGTGAACAGCGGCGGCAACTCGGTGTTGTAGCCGTAGGCCTGGCGCGCCAGGTCGAGATGGCGTGCGGTCATCGTGATGTTGTTGCCGCGGGAGTCCTTGGGGGTCAGCTTGCGGATGCGAGGTATCTGCTCGCCGGCGATTCCGGAATGGATCCTCTCGAAGAAGCCCATGCTCGCGAGCCTGTCGTGCCATTTCGCCGGATCCTGAGAGTAGCCGCGGAATATCACGCGCGAGATGCCGGTGTTCGACGACTGCTCTATCACCTGCTTCATCGTCTTCATGCCGCTGCCGTGGGGGTCGCTGGTCTTCATGAACGGACTGCAGTCCACCATGTCGTTCACCGACTTCACCAGTCCGTCTTCAAAGGCCACCATCAGCGAGATGGGCTTCATCACCGACCCGGGCTCGTAGGGGAGCACCGCGCGGTTCAGAGCCTCGCCGTAAGTGCCGTCGTCGAGCAGCTCTATGTTCGATATGGCCTTGATCTCGCCGGTCTTCACCTCCATCAGGATCGCCGTTCCCCACTCGGCGTTGGCGTCGCGGCAGATGTTGTGGAGCTCTTCCTCGAGCATGTCCTGAAGGTCGATGTTGATGGTGGTGTGGATGTCGAAGCCGCGAACCGCGGGCGTCGAAACCCAGTTGCTGATGCCGCTCGTCAGGGCCACTTTCTTCGCCAGACCGGGCTTGCCGTAAAGCAGCGAGTCGAGGTCTTTCTCAAGCCCCGAATAGCCGTGGATCTGACGGCTCGAACTGGTCTCGTTCACCCTGCCGATGCTGCGGGTGGCCATCTTCCCGAAGGGATACATCCTCACGTCGCGGGTCTCGCGGTATAGCGGTATCCTCGACCCTTTCCCCTTGAAGTCCTTGATGAACGGGAACTTGCGGATGCGATCGAAATCCTCCTGGGTCTTCTTCTTGGCGAAGCAGAGCGCACGGTTGCGCACCGAGTCGGGCTTCTCGAACTCTTTCTTCAGCTTCGTGTGCCACGAATATTTCTTGAAGGTGTCGGCCGGCGCCTTCAGGATGTCGGCGCGGCGCGGATAATACACGTCGAGCGAGTCGGCCAGTGAGTCGAGCTTCGCCCAGGGTATAGTGGAGAGCTTCTCGATCTTGGCGTGGCGAAGATCGAGCTTTATGTCGTACACGCGCAGATTGCACGCAAGGATGTTGCCGTTGTCGGCCAGAATGTTGCCGCGCTCGGGCCGGATGGTGTCCATCCGCGACAACTCCCGCTTCGCCCTGTCGTTCCAGGCTTTCGCCTCCACTACTGTCGTGGTGAACATCTTGGCGAGCAGTGCCACCGCGAACAGGATGAACCCGATCGTGATGATTCCGTATCTGAAGAGAATATGTGTCTTGTTGTTCTGTTTTGCCATCTGTCGCTATCCCCTATTCGTTTGAAATTATCTCATACGGCGGCTGCTCCTGGAATTCAAGCGTCAGCCCCTTTTCCCTCACCATCTTCTTCATCTCCGTCTCGCGGATAAGCGTCATGTAGGCCGACTTCTCCTGAAGCTTGTTGCTCTCAGATTTCTGCAGCTCAACGTTCAGCTTCTTGATCTCGGCCATGCGGGTCTTCGCCTTGTAGCGCAATCCTATCAGGGCTATCACCGCCACCAGGATCACGAGCATCAGCCAGACGTTCTTCTTGAAGAATTCCACCGAGATGGAGCGCCCGTAGCGCAACTCCTTCACCCAGGAATAGCCGTTGCCGTCGCTCTTCCTGCGTGTCTTCACCTCGGCGTCTATTGTTTTCTTGTTGCTTTTTCTCATCGTTCCTATCCCCCTGTTTTATTTCTTTTTCTCTCCTCCCTCTTCTCCCTCTCCCAAACGCTCGGCTATCCGGAGCTTCGCGCTGCGGCTCCGCGGATTCCGCTCCATCTCTTCGGCCGTCGGCACGATAGGGGAGCGCGTCACGGCTTTCCAGGGCGTCTCCACCCTGCCGTAGAAGTCTTTCTTCACCTCTCCCTCCACATTCCCGGAGCGGATGAAGTTCTTCACCATCCGGTCTTCGATCGAATGGTAGGTGATCACGGCCAGACGACCGCCGGACTTCAGCACCTCCAGACTCTGCTCGAGCAGATTCCTCAGGGCTCCCATCTCGTCGTTCACCTCGATGCGCAGCGCCTGGAACACCTGAGCCAGGTCTTTCTTCTCCTGTCGCGGATTGATGCTCTTCCTCACCGCCTCCACAAGCTGGAAGGTGGTGGCGATGGGGGAGACCTCTCTCGCTTTCATTATCGCGGCGGCTATCCCGCCGGGATGCTTCAGGTCGGTGTAGGCGCGGAACAACCGCTCCAGTTCCTCTTTCGAATAGTCGGCAAGGATCGAGGCGGCTGTCTTCTCCCCTTTCCGGTTCATGCGCATGTCGAGCGGCGCGTCGGTGCGGAACGAGAAGCCGCGCTCGGCGTCGTCGAAATGATGGAACGACACACCAAGGTCGGCAAGGATGCCGTCAACCTTCCCCGCACCGTAAAAGTGCAGGAAATTGCTCATAAATCGGAAGTCGGAATGTACAAATGTAAATCGCGGATCGTCGGGCGCGTTCCTGTAGGCATCCATGTCGCGGTCGAAGCCGTAGAGGTGACCCTCGGGGCCGAGCTCGCTCAGAATCGCACGCGAATGACCTCCACCACCGAAGGTGGCGTCAACATACGTGCCGTCGGCCTTGATGGCCAGACCCTCTATCACCTCGGGCAATAATGCCGGTATGTGGTACGGTTCGCTTGTCATGGTGCTCTTTTTTTCTTTAATTTTCCAGCGCTTTCCTGTTTACTTTTCCAGCGCTTTGTTTATCCTTTTTCGCGATTTTTTATCCTAATGTTCGCGCGCGTGCGTTTTCCGCCCCCAAAGTTAGTTATTTTTTGTAAATTATTTACATCTTTAAATCCCTTTTCCAACAAAAATTTATCAACACCCCCATTTTTTTCAAAAATAAAGGGGCGGCAACACCGTGCCGCCCCAATATAGCGAAGCCCTTCAAAGAGCCTTCAGCCAGCCTCTCCAGGGGGTGTATTCCCCCTCCAAAGCGCGTAGCCATTTTTAGTGTTCCGGCTGCAAGCCGGAATCAAATCCTCTAAATCCGAATCTTAGCAGCCGAGCTCTTTCCGCTCGCGCCGGTGGCCTTGACGATATAGAAGCCGGGAGCCGAAATCCTAACGCTCTCATGCCCCTCTGCGACAGCAACGCCGGCGAGATTGTAAACCTCTATCCTGCAGCCAGCTGCCGAAATCTCGCCACCCTTAACGCGGATGCCGAGCTCTTCCTTCTCGATGCTGCCAACAGAAGCGGGCGGCGTCACGGTCACAACGCAGCTCGCGGTGCGTCCGTCGGCCAGTCGGGCGGTGACCGTAGCGGTCCCCTTCTCCCTGCCGGTAACGCTCACGCTGCCGCTCTTGCCGAAGTCGCTCTCATACTCTCCGAGCGTGGCGATCTCCGCGTTGTCGATGCTGAACTCAATCTCCTGAGTATCAATGTCTCCGTAGATGCCGAGGAGCTCAACGGTGATTTCGGCGCTCTCCTCCATGGCGATGGTGATCTCGGCGGGTGTCGCCACGAGCAGACCGCCCTCAAACCAGAGCGCTGCCTTGCCGGCGTTCATCTCCTCTTTCCAAGGCGTAGCCACGTCGCTGCCGAAGAGATACCCTATCCCCTCGAGGAAGCTCTTGTCGACGCTGGCGGGATCGATGCTCTTTCCCTCCACGCTGTTGGCGGCGTCCTCATGGTCGGCGCTCACCTTGGCGATAGCCTCGTTCACATAATTGTCGGCGAAGCCCTCCTCGACGCGGCTCACTCCCTCTATCGAGGGGTCGATGTTGAAGGCGGTCCAGCCTGCTATGCGGTGGAAGGTAGCGTTCTGACCCTCATACTCCTCCTCGACGGGTGTGGTGGAGTCGGTCAAAGCGCTGAGATTCACGAAGCAACCGCTGATGGCTGCGGCGGGTGTCTCGGCGCTCTCGTCGCCCTCGCCGCCGGGTTCCCCTACCCCTCCGCGGTTCATCTCGCCGACGATGCCGCCGAGCTTCGGACCTCCGCCCCACTGAGAGGCGGAAACTGCTTCGATCGTACCCTCAACAACACAGTTCTTGATGGAGGAGTGGGCCGTACTGCCCGCGATACCGCCAACGGTGTTGTTGGCTGTGATCTTGGCGTTTACGTGGCAGTTGCTGACCTCGTCGGCGGTGGCGATCATGCTGCCGATGATACCGCCCACTGTCGATCCGCCCTCTATCTCGCCGGAGAAGAGACACCCCTTCACGCTGGAGGATGTGCGCGAACCGCCCGCTATACCGCCGGCGGCTCCGCGGCTCGTGATCTTGCCGTTGAACGAGCTCCCCTCGATAAGGCTGTACTGGTAGATGCCGCCCGCGATACCGCCGGCCGTGCTCTGTGCCGTAAGTTCGCCGTCGTAGATGTGCACGTTGCTGATCTTGCCGCGCGAAAGCGTACCGGCCACGATGCCCTGGGCGTCGTCGCCTGCCTGCATCGAGGGCCGAACGAACTTGATGTTCTTCACCACTCCCGAATCATCCTTGCCCTCGGGGCAGGATATGTACGGGAACAGCGACTCGCCCTGAAGCTTCAGGTTGCTCACGATGTGGTCACGGCCGTCGAGCGAACCGGTGAAGTCGAACGAACTCTGCTTCACCGTCTGTCCCGAGGCGTCGATGTCATCGACGATGGCGTAGTGGGCGGAGGGCTCGTTCTTTATGTAGAGCAGTCCGCCCAGCGAGTTGATCTCGTAGGGATTCTCCACGCTGCCGTCGCCGTTCTCGAAGCGCGAGAAGGGAAGGTCGTAGGCGGTCAGCGTGTAGCGGTAGTTGTTGTTGTAAAGCACCACCAGACTCGGCTTCTTGCCGTCGAGGTTGGAATAGAGGATGGTGGCGAGCTGGCCCAGACTCTCGTCGGGAAGGAGCTGCATCAGAGGCTCTTTCTCGGGATCGTTGCTCAGCACGAGCAGCTCCTCATGGTTCGAAGCTGCGGTAGGGGAGTCCTTGCGCTTCACGAGCACCATATACTCCAGATTGTCGTCGAGGTTGAAGATATAGGGATTGAACGCGTCGCGCGCGATATATACGGAGGCGTAGTCGACGTTCTTGCCCATGTTCAGCTTGTCGACATGGTCGATGGTGGCGTCGGTGTTGACATAGGCGATGTGGGTGAACACATTCCCCTCGTCGTCGCTGGCGCCGTGGGTCTGGGCCACTGCGTAATAATAGCCGTCGCCTTTGGCAACGCGCTCTGCCGAGTTGGTGAAATAAAGCCCCTGCTCAAGCTCGTAGGGGATGGAGTGCTGCAGCTCGCCGGTCAACTCGTCGACGAAGTCGAAACGGTAACCGTCGTTCTGAACCATCACGAACATCACCTGCGGATCCTCGCCGTCGATGTCGTTGAGGAACGTTCCTCCCTCGGTGCGCTTGATCAGATTGAGCTTCCACTCCCCTTCTGCTTCCTCTCCCTTGGCGGCCGGGGTGTAGACGTCGAAGTCGTAGTTGTAGCCGTCGGAGGCGGTGAGGTAATGCTCGGTGGAGATGATGAGGGAGGGGAGTCCGTCGTCGCTGTATTTCCCGAAACTCAGGTCTGCGTCATAGCCGAAGGCGCCGAGATAGAGGAAATAGCGGTCGTCGACGGTGGTGTTCGACTTGATGGTCGTGGTGGAGTATTTCTCCACCGTGCTGCTCCATGCCGAGGCGGGGGCGTAGATGTCGACGATAAGCTCGTTGTCGGCTGTCGGATTCTCGTTCTCGTAGTCGAACGGATTCTCAAACCAGCAGTATTTCATCCTGTTCACGGCGAAGTAGGGGACTCCCTCGTAGGCCGTAGAAAGGAAGGGCACGGCGTTCTCGCCGGGCACCGCGATCTGGGGAATGCGGACATCGAGCACGGGATCGCCCATGCCGCCGTAGCCTGCGTATTTGTAGGTCTTGAAGTGATAGTCCATCACGTTCACAACCTCGCCTACCATCGGGGTCTCGGTGTCGTCCTCGGTCAGGAAGGTCAGATACCAGTGCTCGGCCCATTGGTCGGTGGCGGTGTCGACGCCGCTCACATAATAGCCGTCGACGGTGGTGAGCTTCTCGGTGGTCACCGTCCCGGCGTTCACGGAGTATACCACCGTCTTGTAGGTGTTCACATACGCGGCGGTGTTGCAGGAGATGGCCACCATCACCTCGAGGTTGTTGTCGTAGTTGAAGAATTTCTTCGTCAGCAGACTCCCCACCTGCGCCGATGCTACCTTCAGCTCGTTGTCGGCAAGCTGGATGCTGTCCTGGATGCAGCCCACCACCTGGAAGGTAGGATCGTAAAGCGTGATGGTGTAGCCTTTGATTAGGGTCTCGGTGTAGTATTCATGCTCCACCAGATCCTTGTCGTATTCCATCGTGTAATAGTAGGTCTCGCCGTTCGGACCGTCCACATAGCTGGAGATGTCGGCCGTGGGAAGCTGGGTAGGGGACACCTCCCCCATTCTTGCCGTCGTGACTGTCTGCCTGCCAGCCGACTTCTTGCTGCCGAAATCGGTGAGATTGCGGTTGCCGAAGCCTTCGGCGCCTCTGCGGGCCTTGGGCATGAATCGGAAGTCGTCGCCGGTCGATAGGGTAGTGGTCGACGCCTCTCCCCTATTTGCCTGCAGACTGCTGCGCACTGCGTCAATCTTGCTGCCGGCCGACGGGTTCGGTGCCGCCATGGTCGCCGTGAGGGTAAGTGCCACTCCGGCGAGCGTGAGTAAAGCTGTTCTCATATGATGTCTTGTTGTTGTTCGATAAGGGATGCCTGTCCTTTGTCAAGATAAGGTTGCCTCTTGAAAAAGGGAAGAGCTGCTGTCAAT
>X378_Fat_Sand_Rat__coassemble_301_pt1 | contig 10394 bp, 7 predicted proteins | sample X378_Fat_Sand_Rat__metabat2_low_PE_004 | metagenome-assembled genome bin X378_Fat_Sand_Rat
ACAACGTTGAGATCGACGTTAAGCTCATCACTCCGGTTGCTATGGACAACGGTCTTCGTTTCGCAATCCGCGAGGGTGGCCGCACGGTAGGTTCGGGTCAGATCACAGCCGTCATCGACGACTAATCAAGTCCGATCAATCTAAAGATCACAATAAAGGGGCCTTCGGCCACGGAGGCCCCTTATCTACGGGAATAGCTCAGTTGGTAGAGCACTGGTCTCCAAAACCAGGTGTCGAGAGTTCGAGTCTTTCTTCCCGTGCCAATAAAGGAAAACAATGAAATTAATCAAGGATATAAAGGAATCTTATAACGAGCTCGTCTATAAGGTTTCTTGGCCAACTCAGAAAAACCTGATCAACAGCTCGGTGCTGGTGCTGATAGCTTCCATCATCCTGGCCGTATTCATCTGGGCTGTCGACAAGGTTTTCTCTATGCTCATGGAGTTGATCTACAGTATCAGTTTTTAAACTTTTCTAAACGCGGATTTCAATGGCTGAGGCTGAAAGAAAGAAGGGATGGTACGTGCTGCGTGCCATTTCAGGTAAGGAGGCAAAAGTCAAGGAGATTCTTGACGCAGCAATCAAGAATACCGACTTGGGCCAGTTCGTCTCACAGGTGTTGATCCCCACGCAGAAAGTTTACACCACGCGCAATGGCAAGAAAGTGCTGAAGGAGCGTAACCTTTACCCGGGATATGTGTTTGTAGAAGCGCAGCTCACGGGCGAAGTCATTTATGAACTCCGCAACACCACCAATGTCATTGACTTTTTGCGCGGCAGGGCTAAGACGTCCGATCCGATGCCCCTGCGCGAAAGCGAGGTGAAGAGGATGCTGGGAACAGCCGACGAGATGATGGAGCCCACCGTCGACACGGCGGAGGTCTACATCGTCGGCGAACCTGTGAAGGTGTGCTACGGGCCGTTCAGCGGCTTTAGCGGCACCATCAAGGAGGTTAATCCCGACCGCAAGAAGATCAAGGTGGAGGTCAAGATTTTCGGCCGCCCCACAGATCTGGAGTTGGAGAATTCCCAGGTTGAAAGGGAATAAGCTTCGGTGATGTTACGCGCCGGAGTTCGTTCCGGTTTTCAACACAACAAATCAATTAAACAAGCAAGAAAATGGCAAAAGAAATTGCTGGACAGATCAAATTGCAGATTAAAGGCGGCGCCGCAAACCCGTCGCCCCCGGTTGGACCGGCTCTCGGTTCGAAGGGTATCAACATCATGGAATTTTGCAAGCAATTCAATGCCCGCACCCAGGATAAGGCCGGAAAGGTTCTCCCTGTAGTAATCACTTACTACACCGACAAGAGCTTCGACTTTATCGTGAAGACTCCTCCCGTGGCCGTTCAGCTCAAGGAGGTGGCTAAGATCAAGAGCGGTTCCGCTCAGCCCAACCGTAACAAGGTTGCGGAGATCACCTGGGAACAGGTAAAGACAATTGCTCAAGACAAAATGCCTGATTTGAACTGCTTTACTGTAGAGTCTGCTATGCGTATGGTAGCGGGCACAGCGAGAAGCATGGGTATCACCGTGAAAGGGGCATTCCCTGAAAATAACTAATAATCTTCACTACAATGGGAAAACTGACAAAAAATCAAAAGTTGGCTTTATCGAAGATTGAGACCGGGAAGGCTTACACGCTGGCAGAAGCTGCCGCCAAGGTGAAGGAGATTTCTTTCGAGAAATTCGATCCCAGCCTTGACATCGACGTGCGTCTCGGTGTCGACCCCCGTAAGGCCGACCAGATGGTGCGCGGCGTCGTTTCGCTGCCCCACGGAACCGGCAAGCAGGTGCGCGTGCTCGTGCTCTGCGGCCCCGATGCCGAGGCTGCAGCCAAGGAAGCCGGCGCAGACTATGTCGGTCTCGACGAATACCTGCAGAAGATCAAAGAGGGATGGACCGACGTCGACGTCATCATCACTCAGCCCTCCGTGATGGGCAAGCTCGGCCCCTTGGGTCGTATACTTGGTCCCCGCGGTCTGATGCCTAACCCCAAGAGCGGAACGGTGACAATGGACGTCGCCAAGGCCGTCAAAGAGGTGAAGCAGGGTAAGATCGACTTCAAGGTCGACAAGACCGGTATCGTTCATGCCTCGATCGGAAAGGTTTCCTTCTCCCCCGAGAACATGGCCGACAACGCTAAAGAGTTTATCAACACTCTGATCAAGCTGAAACCCGCCACATCCAAAGGCACTTATATCAAGAGCATTTATCTTTCAAGCACGATGGGCCCCGGCGTTAAGGTTGAGCCCAAGTCGATCGATTAATCTTTAAACCGCAAAGACAAAAATGAAAAAGGAAGATAAAGCTATTATAATCGCCGCCATCGGCGAGCAGCTCGCTCAGTACAGCTGCGTTTACCTCACACAGACATCCGGCCTCAACGCCGAGAAGACAAGCAGCCTCCGCCGCGCATGCTTCGGAGCCGACGTCAAGATGCTCTGCGTAAAGAACACCCTTCTCAAGAAGGCTTTCGAGGCAAGCGAGATCGACTACTCCGGTCTTTACGACCTTCTCCACGGCGAGACTACACTTCTTCTCAGCAACACGGGCAACGCTCCCGCCAAGCTCATCAAGAAGTTCCGCGACAAAAAGGGCACACTCCCCGCTCTGAAGGGAGCCTATGTGGAGGAATCCGTATATGTTGGCGAGGACCAGTTGGAGGTTCTGGCAAACATCAAGAGCAAAAACGAACTCATCGCCGACGTTGTGGCTCTGCTGCAGTCGCCCGCGAAGAACGTCATCAGCGCTCTCCAGAGCGGTGCCGGTAAAATCCACGGCATTCTCGAAACCCTCTCCAACAAAGAAAACTAATAGTAAAAAAATAAAAAAAAGATACGAAAATGGCAGATTTGAAAGCATTTGCAGAACAGCTTGTTAACCTCACAGTAAAGGAAGTAAACGAGCTCGCAGAGATCCTTAAGAACGAGTATGGCATCGAGCCCGCAGCCGCTGCAGTAGCAGTAGCAGCCGGTCCCGCCGCTGGCGCAGCAGCCGAGGAGGAGAAGACTAACTTCGACGTTGTCCTCAAGGCTCCCGGTGCAAGCAAGCTCGCAGTCGTTAAGCTCGTGAAAGAGCTCACAGGTCTTGGCCTCAAGGAGGCTAAGGAGCTCGTTGACGGCGCTCCCAACGTTGTTAAGGAAGGTCTTCCCAAGGCTGAGGCCGAGGGCCTGAAGAAACAGCTCGAGGAGGCTGGCGCTGAGGTAGAACTCAAATAAGATAAATCTTATAACCTAAATAGGTTAAGGACGCCGTTTCAGGCGTTCTTAACCTATTTATGTAAACCCGACGGAGTCCACTCTGATACCCGACGGTTTACTTTTTCCGGACCCCGATCCGCTCTCGCAGCGACCGGGGGTTTCGGCCGAAAGGCAAAACCTTTCTTTCCTCTTTCCCCATCCTTGGGCGTCTTGCCCATTTCAGACTAAAATTTACAACAAATGTCAGTAAATCTTACCGAAAAGCCGCGTGTCAATTTCGCGTCGATCAAGAATCCGCTGCCTTTTCCTGATTTCCTGGAGGTGCAGCTGAAGTCGTTCCGCGACTTCCTGCAGCTCGACACTCCCCCCGAGGAGCGCAAGAACCAGGGCCTCTACAAGGTGTTCGCGGAGAACTTCCCCATTGCCGACACCCGCAACAATTTCGTGCTGGAGTTTCTCGATTACTACATCGATCCTCCCCGCTACACCATCGAGGAGTGTCTCGAGAGAGGCCTCACCTACAGTGTCCCCCTCAAGGCCAAGCTGAAGCTCTATTGCACCGATCCCGACCACGAGGATTTCGACACCACCATACAGGATGTCTATCTGGGGCCGATCCCCTACATGACGGAGCAGGGAACTTTCGTCATCAACGGCGCCGAGCGCGTCGTGGTGTCGCAGCTCCACCGTTCGCCCGGCGTATTTTTCGGTAACTCCATCCACGCCAACGGAACAAAACTCTATTCTGCCCGTATCATCCCGTTCCGCGGAAGCTGGATCGAGTTCGCAACCGACATCAACAACGTGATGTATGCCTACATCGACCGCAAGAAGAAACTTCCCGTAACCACTCTGCTCCGCGCCATCGGTTTCGAAACCGACAAGGACATCGTGGAGATCTTCGACCTGGCGGAGGAGATAAAGGTCAACAAGACCAACCTCAAGGCCGTCGTCGGCCGCAAGCTCGCCGGCCGCGTCATGAAGAGCACGATGGAAGACTTCGTGGATCCCGACACGGGCGAGGTGACCACCGTGGAGCGCAACTCCATCATCGTGGAGCGCGGCAAGGAGATCACCGAAGACAGCATCGACGCTATCCTCGAGAGCGGCGTGAAGACCATCCTGCTCGAGAAGGAGAACGTGAGCGCAGTCGACTACAGCATCATCTTCAACACTCTCGCAAAAGACGCCTCCAACTCCGAAAGCGAGGCGGTGACATATATCTACAGGCAGCTGCGCAACGCCGATCCACCGGATGCAGCATCGGCTCGCGAGGTGATCCAGAGCCTCTTCTTCTCGGAGAAGCGCTACGACCTCGGAGAGGTGGGCCGCTACCGCATCAACAAGAAACTCGGCCTCGACACTCCGATGGACGTGAAGGTTCTCACACGCGAGGACATCATCGCCATTATCAAATATCTCATCGAGCTGATCAACGCCAAGAGCGACGTGGACGATATCGACCACCTCAGCAACCGCCGTGTCCGCACGGTGGGAGAGCAGCTCTACAACCAGTTCGGCGTCGGCTTGGCCCGCATCTCCCGCTCCATCCGCGAGAAGATGAACGTGCGCGACAACGAGGTGTTCAAGCCCATCGACCTGATCAACGCCAAGACCATCTCGGCCGTGATCAACACCTTCTTCGGCACGAACGCCCTCTCGCAGTTCATGGACCAGACCAACCCCCTGGCCGAGATCACCCACAAGCGCCGTATGTCGGCCCTGGGTCCCGGCGGTCTGTCGCGCGAACGCGCCGGTTTCGAGGTGCGCGACGTGCACTACACACACTACGGACGCCTCTGCCCGATCGAGACCCCTGAGGGCCCGAACATCGGTCTGATCTCGTCGCTCTGCGTTTACGCAAAGATCAACAACCTCGGCTTCATCGAGACTCCCTACCGCAAGGTGGAGAACGGAAAGGTGGACCTCGACAACAACGACGTTGTATACATGACCGCCGAGATCGAGGAGGGCCAGACCATCGCCCAGGGCAACGCCCCGGTCAACGACGACGGCACATTCATCAATCCGCGCGTCAAGGCACGCAAGGAGGCCGACTTCCCGATCGTGGCCCCCACCCAGCTCCAGCTTATGGACGTGGCCCCCATCCAGATCGCTTCGATCGCTGCGTCGCTCATCCCCTTCCTGGAGCACGACGACGCCAACCGCGCCCTGATGGGATCGAACATGATGCGCCAGGCTGTGCCTCTGCTCCGCAGCGAGGCCCCCATCGTCGGCACCGGCATCGAGGGCCAGCTCATCCGCGACTCCCGCACGCAGATCATGGCCGAAGGCGACGGTACGGTCGACTATGTCGACGCCACCGTGATCCGTATCAAATACGACCGCACTCCCGACGAGGAATTCGTGCAGTTCGAGTCGGCTCTCAAGGAATACAAGCTTCCCAAGTTCCGCCGCACCAACCAGGGTACCACCATCGACCTGCGTCCCGTATGCGAGGTGGGTCAGCGCGTGGCCAAGGGCGACATCCTCACCGAGGGTTACTCCACCGAAAAGGGCGAACTCGCTCTGGGCCGCAACCTGAAGGTGGCCTTCATGCCCTGGAAGGGTTACAACTACGAGGACGCCATCGTGCTCAACGAGCGCATGGTGCGCGAGGATATCCTCACCTCGATCCATGTCGACGAGTACACGCTCGACGTGCGCGAGACGAAGCGCGGTATGGAGGAGCTCACCTCCGACATCCCCAACGTCAGCGAGGAGGCCACCAAGGATCTCGACGACCGCGGAATCATCCGCGTCGGAGCCTATGTGGTTCCGGGCGACATCATGATCGGTAAGATCACCCCGAAAGGCGAGAGCGACCCCACTCCCGAGGAGAAACTGCTCCGCGCCATCTTCGGCGACCGCGCCGGCGACGTGAAAGACGCATCGCTCAAGGCATCTCCCTCGCTGAAGGGAGTCGTGATCGGCACCAACCTCTTCTCCCGCGCCGTGAAGCAGAAGGGCGGCAGCAAGAACAGCGCCAACGCCCAGCTGCCCATCCTCGACGAGGAGTACGAGCAGAAGCAGAACGAGCTGCGCGACGTTATGGTCGACAAGATGCGCACTCTGCTCAAGGGCCAGATCTCGAAGGGCGTGAAGGATTATCTCGGCGACGACCTCGTGCCCGCCGGAAGCACATTCGACAATGTCGACTTCGCAGGCATCGACTACGAGACCGTCTACATCTCCGGCTGGACCGAAGACGAGCGTGTCAACCGCATGGTGGGCGAACTGATCACCAACTACATGCGCAAGTCGAAAGAGATCGAGAGCGAGCTTCGCCGCAAGAAGTTCGACATCACCATCGGCGACGAGCTCCCCTCGGGCATCATGCAGATGGCAAAGGTATATATCGCCAAGAAGCGCAAGATCGGCGTGGGCGACAAGATGGCCGGACGCCACGGTAACAAGGGTATCGTGTCGCGCGTGGTGCGCCAGGAGGATATGCCGTTCCTCGAGGACGGAACTCCGGTCGACATCGTGCTCAACCCTCTGGGTGTGCCTTCCCGAATGAACCTCGGACAGATATTCGAGACCGTGCTCGGATGGGCAGGCCGCGAGCTGGGCGAGAAGTTCTCCACCCCGATCTTCGACGGCGCGAGCCTCGACGACCTCAACGAGTGGACCGACAAGGCAGGACTTCCCCGCTACGGAAAGACCTATCTCTACGACGGAGGCACCGGCGACCGCTTCGACCAGCCGGCCACCGTAGGCGTGATCTACATGCTGAAGCTCGGCCACATGGTGGAGGACAAGATGCACGCGCGCTCCATCGGCCCGTACTCGCTTATCACCCAGCAGCCGCTCGGAGGTAAGGCTCAGTTCGGAGGCCAGCGTTTCGGAGAGATGGAGGTTTGGGCGCTCGAGGCTTTCGGCGCCGCCCACATCCTTCAGGAGATCCTCACCATCAAGTCGGACGACGTGGTGGGACGCTCGAAGGCCTACGAGGCTATCGTCAAGGGCGAACCGATGCCCAACCCGGGCATCCCCGAGTCGCTCAACGTGCTTCTGCACGAGCTCCGCGGCCTTGGCCTGAGCATCACGCTCGATTAAGCAAAACAAGTGAAAACATTACCCGCCGGCGGGAGAGCGACCGCGTGTCGCTCTCCCCGAGGCGGACAAACCAGAGATATCAAACATGGCTTTTAGGAAAGACAATAAAATTAAAAGCAATTTCTCGAAAATCACAATCGGCCTCGCTTCCCCTGAGGAGATCAAGGAGAAGTCGAGCGGCGAGGTGCTGAAGCCCGAGACCATCAACTACCGCACTTACAAGCCTGAGCGCGACGGACTCTTCTGCGAGAAGATCTTCGGCCCCGTGAAGGACTATGAGTGCCACTGCGGCAAGTACAAGCGCATCCGCTACAAGGGGATCGTCTGCGACCGCTGCGGTGTGGAGGTCACCGAGAAGAAGGTGCGCCGCGAGCGCATGGGGCATATCGAGCTTGTGGTGCCCGTGGCCCACATCTGGTATTTCCGCTCCCTCCCCAACAAGATCGGCTACCTCCTCGGACTTCCCTCCAAGAAGCTCGACGACATCATCTACTACGAGCGCTACGTGGTGATCAATCCCGGAAACCTGGAGACTGATCCCGAGAAGCCGGCACGCCCCGTGGAACTCGAGCTCGAGCCCGGTAAGGGTCCGCGCCCGCTGGAGAAATACGACCTCCTCACCGAGGAGCAGTATCTCGCCGTGCTCGACAAACTCCCGGAAGACAACCGCTACCTCGAAAACGGCCATCCCGACAAGTTCTCGGCAAAGATGGGCGCCGAGGCCATCTATGAGCTCCTGCAGCAGCTCGACCTCAAGACTCTCGCCGCCAACCTCCGCGACCGCGCCAACACCGACGGCTCGCAGCAGCGCAAGACCGAGGCCCTGAAGCGCCTCCAGGTGGTCAACTCCTTCCTCGAGAGCGCCAACCGCAACAAGCCCGAATGGATGATCCTGAAGGCCGTGCCGGTGATCCCGCCCGAACTCCGCCCGCTCGTTCCCCTCGACGGCGGCCGCTTCGCGACTTCCGACCTCAACGACCTCTACCGTCGTGTAATCATACGCAACAACCGTCTGAAACGCCTCATCGAGATCCAGGCTCCCGAGGTGATCCTCCGCAACGAGAAGCGTCTGCTCCAGGAGGCCGTTGACTCGCTGCTCGACAACAGCCGCAAGTCGTCGGCCGTGAAGAGCGACGTGAACCGTCCCCTCAAGTCGCTTTCCGACTCGCTCAAGGGTAAGCAGGGTCGCTTCCGCCAGAACCTCCTCGGTAAGCGCGTCGACTATTCGGCCCGTTCTGTGATCGTGGTCGGCCCCGAGCTGAAGATGCACGAGTGCGGTATCCCCAAACTCATGGCCGCTGAGCTCTACAAGCCTTTCGTGATCCGCAAGCTCATCGAGCGCGGAATCGTGAAGACAGTGAAGAGCGCCAAGAAGATCGTCGACCGCAAGGAGCCCGTTGTATGGGACATCCTCGAGTACGTGATGAAGGGCCATCCGGTGCTACTCAACCGTGCCCCGACACTTCACCGTCTCGGTATCCAGGCCTTCCAGCCCCGCATGATCGAGGGTAAGGCCATCCAGCTCCACCCGCTCGCTTGTACGGCATTCAACGCCGACTTCGACGGCGACCAGATGGCCGTGCACCTCCCGCTGAGCAACGAGGCAGTGCTCGAGGCGCAGCTGCTGATGCTCGGAGCCCACAACATCCTCAACCCCGCCAACGGCGCGCCTATCACCGTGCCTTCGCAGGACATGGTGCTCGGTCTCTACTACATCACCAAGCTCCGCCCCGGCGACAAGGGAGAGGGCTCCACTTTCTACGGCCCCGAAGAGGCCGAGATCGCCTATAACGAAGGTGCCGTCACCCTTCACGCTCCCGTGAAGATCCTGGTGGAGGACATCGAGGACGGCGAACTCAAGAAGGTGATGCGCGAAACCTCCGTGGGCCGCGTGCTCTTCAACCAGTATGTCCCCAAGGAGATCGGCTACGTCAACGAGATCATCTCGAAGAAGTCGCTGCGCAAGATCATCTCCAACGTGATCAAGGCCTGCGGTGTGACACGTTCCGCCCAGTTCCTCGACGATATCAAGAACCTCGGTTACAAGATGGCCTTCCGCGGCGGTCTGAGCTTCAACCTCGGCGACGTGATCATCCCGAAGGAGAAGGCAGAGTATGTGGCAGAAGGTCACGCTCAGGTGGAAGAGGTGCTCAACAACTTCGGTATGGGTCTCATCACCGAGACCGAGCGCTACAACCAGGTGATCGATATCTGGACACACGTCAACGACCGTCTCACCGGCACTCTGATGAAGCAGATGCAGGAAGACCAGAAGGGATTCAACTCCGTATACATGATGCTCGACTCGGGAGCCCGCGGTTCGAAAGACCAGATCCGTCAGCTCTCCGGTATGCGTGGTCTTATGGCCAAGCCGCAGAAAGCCGGAGCCGAGGGAGGTCAGATCATCGAGAACCCGATTCTCGCCAACTTCAAGGAGGGCCTTTCGGTGCTGGAGTACTTCATCTCCACCCACGGTGCCCGCAAGGGTCTCGCCGATACCGCCCTTAAGACCGCCGACGCCGGATATCTCACCCGCCGTCTGGTCGACGTGGCCCACGACGTGATCATCAACGAGGAGGACTGCGGCACGCTCCGCGGCCTCGTCTGCACCGAGATCAAGAACAACGAGGAGGTTGTGGCCTCGCTCAGCGAGCGCATCCTCGGCCGTGTCTCCGTGCACGACGTTGTCGATCCCTACAATCCCGACGATGTCATCGTCCACGCCGGCGAGGAGATCACAGAGGCGATCGCGGAGCGCATAGAAAAGTCGCCCATCGACTCGGTGGAGATCCGTTCGGTGCTCACCTGCGAGTCGAAACGCGGCGTCTGCGCCAAGTGCTACGGCCGCAACCTCTCCACCCACCGCATGGTGCAGAAGGGCGAGGCTGTCGGCGTAATCGCTGCCCAGTCGATCGGCGAGCCCGGTACGCAGCTCACCCTCCGTACGTTCCACGTCGGCGGTGTGGCCGGTAACGTGGCCGCTGTCAAGGATGTAACCACCAAGCACGAAGGTCGCCTCGAGATCGACGAGCTCCGCACAGTCAAGGATGCCGACGGCGTCGACGTTGTTGTGGGCCGTATGGCCGAGATGCGCATCATCGAGCCCAAGTCGGGCATCGTGCTGATGAACGC
>X378_Fat_Sand_Rat__coassemble_309_pt1 | contig 10227 bp, 7 predicted proteins | sample X378_Fat_Sand_Rat__metabat2_low_PE_004 | metagenome-assembled genome bin X378_Fat_Sand_Rat
ATTTTATGGGGCGATTTTTTTGGCCGCAGGCCAAAAAAATCGCCCCATAAAATAATGGTGGTCAAATCAATACCACGGGTTCCGCAAAACAAACTCGCTTCGCTCGTTTGTTTTGCTCCACCCGTGGCTCAAATCTTACGCCGCTCCGCGGCTGCCGTCCGGCTCAAATCTTACGCCGCTCCGCGGCTTTGCGGACGCTTGTTGTATCTCCATAGGGAGTCGAACCCTAATCGTCGGAACCGGAATCCGATATTCTATCCATTGAACTATGGAGACTTGCTCGGGAAAGGGGGGGGAAGAGGCGGATGGGACCAGACTCCGACGTGTGTCGGTTCTAAGGGCCATTCCCCGCGGGTTTCCCGAAATCAACTGCAAAGATAATGCTTTTTTCCCAATTCCCCGCAATCCGACCGGAATTTTATCTCCGTAAGGTCAGAAGAAGAAGGTGAGGAGAATCAGGAGAATCAGGGGCGGAGCCACATATTTCACCATGAATATCGCCAGCGGGGCGAAGGGCTGGCGGAGGCGTCCGTTGTTGGTGAGCTCTTTCTTGAAGAAGCCTTTCTTCACCACCCAGCCAACGAAGATGCAGGTGAACATCGCCACGATGGGGAGCATGATGTTGGTGGCCACGGTGTCGAGTGTATCGAAGATGTTCATTCCGGCTATCCTGATTCCGCTCAGCGAACCGAAACTCAGCGCACATACCGACGAGAGCAGGAACAGGGGCAGGATCACGATGAGGCAGGCCGCGGTGCGGCTCTTCTTGAAGGAGTCCTGGATCCAGGCCACCGACACCTCGGCCAGCGAGATGGTGGAGGTGAGGGCCGCCACGAGCAGCAGCAGGAAGAAGAGTATCGACCATAGCTGGGTGGCTCCCATCTTCACGAAGATCTCGGGCAGGGTGACGAAGACGAGGGTCGTGCCTTCAAGTTGCGAGCCCTGCAGACCGAAGCTGGCCACGGCGGGGAAGATTATCATTCCCATCATCAGCGCGGCGAGAAGGTCGAGCAGCGAGACGGTGATGGCGGTCTTGGTGAGGTTGGTGTTCTTGGGGAAATAGGAGGCGTAGGTGATGAGGATACCCATGCCGAGACTCAGCGAGAAGAAGGCCTGCCCCAGGGCGTTCATCACCACCGAAGGGGTGATCTTGGAGAAGTCGGGCTGGAGGAAGAACTTCACCCCCTCGCCCGCGCCGGGAAGCGACAGCGCCACTCCGCCGAAGATCAGAAGCAAGAGGAAGAGTACGGGCATCAGGATGTTCGAGAGCCGCTCTATTCCCTTCTGCACGCCTCCCATGAGCACCACCAGATTGATCGCTATCATGATGCAGGTGTTGATCAGAGGTCCGCTGTCGGAGTAGATATACTGCTGCATCTTGGCCTGGAAGGAGGAGTCGAGGGCGGCGTTGCCCGTGGCCGCAGAGGCGGTGTCGTAGAGGTCGCCCGTTATCGACTGCCAGAGGTATTCGAACGTCCAGCCGGCCACCACCATATAGAAGCTCAGGATGAGATAGGAGGCGAGGATGGCCAGTGCGCCGGTGAGCCACCAGGCCGTGCCCGGCTTCAGCTTGCGGAAGGCCGAGACGGCGTCGGTGTGCGTGCCGCGGCCCAGCGAGAACTCCGCCAGCATCACGGGGATACCGAAAAGCAGGAGGCAGACGATATAGACCACGAGGAAGGCTGCCCCTCCGTTGGCCTGTGTCTCGGCGGGGAAACGCCAGATGTTGCCGAGTCCTACAGCCGAACCGACTGTGGCGGCGATAAGTCCGATCTTCGAAGCGAATGTTGTCTTTGCCATCCTCTTTTCGTTTAATGTTTAGTGTTTGGTGTTTAGTGGAGAGGGTAATCCGATTGCAAATTTAATGATTTTTTTACAGAGAACGGGTCGGTTTTTCTGAATATTAACAAAGTATTCTGAAAATATGTGACAAAAAAGGAGAAGACCCCCGGGGCCCTCTCCTTAGAACAATTGTTTTCAGTATGATTATAGGTGTCTTGACATATTTAGAAAACAGCGACCTTGAACGTCTTCCCTTGGCAGCGAACCAGGTAGACTCCTTTTGCAACTGAAAGCGATTCTCCTGGAGCAATATTACCGACGTTTATTCCCGACAGCGAGTATACCGATGCTTTGCTGAAATCGCCGGTCACGTTGATTCTGCCCTTGGAGGGAACCACATTTATCTGACGGGCTACATTATTGTTCTCTATTCCCGCCATTGCCTTGGCAAGGGGGAAGGAAGCGCTGTTGATCACCGTGCCGTTATCGTCGTTTACGACAAAAGCAATCAGATGGGATTTTTCTATATTCGTCAGAGAGGAAAGACTCATGCTGAAGTCGATGCCTAAGGTTATTCCCTTGTCGATCTCCGGAGGGAAACTTCCGGGGAAGCCCTCGCATTCGGGAGTGTAACGGGCCACCTCGTCGAAATACCATTCCACTTCGCTTCCCTGTTCGTCCCACCATTCCAGTTCTCCTCTGCTTTTGTCGGCGTAATAGTTGCTCTGCATATAGGGGCCGACATGATCTTCAGTGAGGATAAAGGCCCAGCGGAGCGGAGTGGTGGAGTTGATGCATGAAACCGCCTGGGGAGCGAATACAACCTCGTCGTCAACGATGGAGGGAGTGCCGAGGTCGATAGAAAGGTACGAAGGCACGGCGAGTCTCTGCTGAACGGCGGGTTCGAGAGTCTCCTTCGAGGGGTCGATAAGCAGCGACGGAATTCTATCCACCACGCAACTGGGATAGCCCATTTTCTGGAAGAAATTGGTCTGCATATAGAGGAAACTCTTGGCCTCCATGTCGTCGTCGGAATGCTCGGCTACACCTATGAAGGAATCCGGATAGTTCTCTTTCATATACTCCATCCCCACGATGCCGCGCGGGCAGTTGCCGCACCATGTCCCGGTGCCTTCCTCCACCAATACACGGCGGGGATATCCGTTGCCCTCGTCGAGAGTCAGAATCCCGAAGGCAAAGGCGTTGTTGTCCATATCCTCGTCGGCGTTGCCGTTGATGGTGTTGACGGTCAGGCTGACTTTATGCTCGCCCTCTGAGTCGACCGAAATGCCGCTTATCGACACGTCGGCGGCCCCTCCGGCCTGGATATTGAGATTCTCCACCTCGAAATCTCCCTTATCCACTCCGTCGAGCGCCCACGTTCCGGCTACGCTGTTCACAGTCTGGGCGGCCTTGTTCTGCAGGTTCAGCTCAACCGTCATCTCCTGGCCTGTGCGACTGAACATCGGGGCTTTCCCGCTGTTGACCGACACGTTGTATTGGGGGATGTTGTCGCCCTCGATGCGGAGGCGTAACGAGATTGCCCCGACCATATCGGATATCTGCATGTAATAACGCTCCATTTCCACGGTGGTCACCGATCCATCCGGTTCCGTCATCGTATAAGAGCCTTCGAATCCGATCACCTCCGCGTTTTTATCGTCGGTGGGCACATAGTCCGTCACGATGGGGAGGTTCCCCTCGTGAATGTTCTTGTATCTATATCCTACATATATCGTTTCTCCGCTCGGGATCTCGTACGGTTCCGGAAGCTGAAGCTCAACCCATGTGTTTCGTTCTCCGGTCAGTTTCTGATTCTCCGCAACATAGACAGGATCTCCGAACAGGTCTTTCATGATGATGATATCCACCAGAGGTTCCTCCTCCTGATAATATCCTTTCCCGATTATCACGGAGGTGATGCGGTCGCCCTCGAACATCGAGGTTATTTCTCCAGGCATTCCAAGCATCAGCAAAGCAGTCAGGCCCTCAGGCACGACATCCTCGTTCATGCTTTCAGTGCAATACCCCCACACAAACGAGTCGGAGGGAACCGAGGCTGATGCGTACGAGGCAAACATTAACGTCGCCAGTAAGAGGTAGTTTTTTTTCATACGATTATTGTTTAGATTGTTGTTTTTACGAACTGCAACGAGCGCGGGGTCTTTCCCCGCCTGCCCGAGGCGCCATCTGGAACAACGGCTTTGCAAATGTAGGCACCAGCGCTCTTCGCTCCAAATATTTGATGTGCATTAAATCTCCAGTTTCTGAAATGAAGTATGCTTCATATCTACTGCAATGCTCGTCATTGCGTTGCTCAATAGGCGTTTACGAGAATCTGCCCATAATCCGGTTGCAGGGAAAGCAGATCGATTGAAGCATTAGGAAACAAAAATTGCATATAATAAATAGTTTGATTAAATTTGCAATCATATCCTTCCATATGCCAAGACATCGAAACATAATCCGGACATCTGTCTTAATACTGACGTTCCTTCCCGCAATACTCCTTGCGTCCGCCATGCCGAAAAGCAGGGTGGGCTTTTACAGGCATTGTCTCAACGACACCTCCCTTTCGCTTGAAGCGAGAATGCGATATGTCGACTCCATAATTCTGATTGATCCGTCGCAGAAACTTCCTTTATACAGGCTTCGTGCGAGCGTATATTTCGACCAGGGGAGAATAGCCTCTGCGGCTCCTGATATGAGAGAGACTCTTGATCTCGACCTGTCGACCCAACCGCTTAACATCCAGTGCGATCTTCTGTCGAAGGCAGGCAGGAGCCTTTTCAGAAGCGGAGACTTCGACAAGGCGGTGGCAGCCTGCAAGCGACTCCTTTCCATCAAGAAGCCCGACTCGCTTCTTTATTACGATATCGAGGCTCTCGAGGTTCTCAACAGCTTCACACGGTTTCACCTGAATCAAAGCCTCAAATACATGGTGGAGGCGGACAACAGGCTCGCCGACGCCAGAGGAAAGAATCTTCCGGAGCAGGTGATAAGAAAAATGGAGTATCTGGTGCTTGAGATGAAAATGGGGGCGGCCACAAGAAGCGGCGATTACGACGAGGCCCTGAGAATCGCCAACAGTCTGGACTCCCTTCCGAAAAATCCCAGCCAGAAGCTCGCCGTCGATGTCAACACCGCACTCGTGTATATGCTCAGGGGGGATAAGGATATCGCAGAAAAATATTATGTCGGGATCCTGTCGAACCGGCAGCATCATTACTGCTACGGCGTGGCCCTTGTGAATCTCACCCATCTTTTAAACGAGCAGGGGAGATTCGCGGAGGCTGCTGAAGTTTACAGCAGGCATCGGGACGCCATCCAATATCTCGACAAAGACCTGTTCTATACGTATGCGCTGGGCAATAACGCTATTTCACTTGCCGGCCTGGGAAGATACGGGGAAGCATACAGTCAACTCCTGGCGTCGAAATTGAGAGCGGACACAATCTATAACGATTCCCACACAGATCAGAGCATCCTCAGATATGAAATAACCGAATTGACCGACAAGCTCGAGAGGGCCGACGGCAATGTGGAACGCCATCAGACAACCATCTGGTTGATCTGTGCGATTTCCACATTCATAACGTTGATATTCATCTCCATCATCATTCTCTTCAACAGGCGGAAATCCGCTTTCATAAAGAAAGAGGAACTTCTGCATAAAGACATCGAATCTTTGAAACGGGATGTTGCTGAAAAAGAGGAGGAGCTCGAGAAACTCGGAAGAACGGGCTCGAAGATGTCGCTGCAATTAGACCAGCTTCACCATATCCTTGGTCATATTGGCGACGTGGTTGAAAGCGGAGTGCTTCAACCTTCGCGTAAAATCAAAGAAATCAACAAGGATCTCAAGACACTCAGTCTTACCGACGACACATGGGAAATGTTCTCCATGCATTTCGAGAAGGCAAGTCCGGAGTTTCTGTCCACCCTCAGGAAAGCGCACCCCGACATGACTACCCGCGATCTCAGGCTCGCTTCATATATAGTGATGAACCTCTCGTCGAAAGAGATAGCGGAACTCACCTCGCGTTCCTCAAGATCAATCGATTCCGCCCGCTATCGCCTCGCAAAGAAACTGAATCTTCCTGAAGGAACAACCCTGGCTTCTTATTTATCCTCTTTAAACGACAGGGTGCCCGGCTGATGAGTCCACCGGCGCCTTGACAATTGCAAAAAGCATATATTAAAAGGCTACATTTGTTATTTTTGAGGAAAGTCGCTAAATTTGCATATAAATCACAGAGCAAGATGAACTCTTTGAGATACCCCGATGTAAGGATAGAGGAGGGCTGGAAGCGCGCGCTCGGTGGGGAATTCGCGCAGCCTTGGTTCGCCCAACTCGCTGAATACGTGCGTTCTCAGTATGCCGACCCTACCGCCCGGGTCTATCCTCCCGCTTCCCGCATCTTCGCCGCCTTCGACGCCTGTCCCTTCTCGGAAGTCAAGGTGGTGATCATCGGTCAGGACCCCTATCACGGTCCCGGACAGGCCAACGGATTGAGTTTTTCCGTCAACCCGAATATACAAATCCCCCCTTCGCTTGTCAATATATTCAAGGAGGTGCAGAGCGACACCGGTGCCCCCGTCCCTCAGAACGGCGATCTGACGCGTTGGGCGCGCCAGGGAGTACTTCTCCTCAACTCGTCGCTTACCGTGCGGGAGCATCAGCCTAAATCGCATTCAGGCATAGGCTGGGAGCGTCTCACCGACGCCGCAGTCCGCCATCTCGCCGAGGAGCGCGAGGGGATAGTGTTCCTGCTCTGGGGATCCGACGCCATCCGCAAGGGAGCCTTCATCGACCGCTCCCGCCATTGCGTGCTCACCGCCCCGCATCCCTCCCCCCTCTCCGCCTACCGCGGCTTCTTCGGTTGCCGCCATTTCTCCCGGGCCAACGAATATCTCCAGGCCCACGGCAAGACGCCGATCAACTGGTAAAAGAAACTCAACGAATGAATCGACTCTCTCTGAATATCGTCATCGCGCTGCTCCTGCTGCTTCCGCTGCGGGCGCTCGCCGACACCGACACCTCAGAACGCATCTTCTCCCCGCGCTTCAAGACCCTGAAGACGCAGGTGGAAGACAACTTCATGGGACCCAACGTGATCCGCCTCGGCACCACCGACCGGCTCATCATCAACTTCGACGAGATAGGCGAAGACCAGTCCGACCTCAAATACCGACTTCTGCACTGCAACGCCGACTGGCAGCCCTCGCGGTTGGTGGAGTCGGAATATCTCACCGGCTTCAACGACCGCAACGTCGACGACTGGGCCTTCTCCTCCAACGTCTTCGTGCACTATGTGAACTATCAGATCGAGTTCCCCAACGAGGATCTCGACGTGATCCATTCCGGCAACTATCTGCTGCAGGTGTATGAAGACACCGACCCCGACGAGATCCTGCTCCAGACCCGCTTCAAGGTGGTGGAACCCGCCACCAACGTCGAGGGTTATTACACCTCGCGCACCGATTTCGGCTTCAACTCCGAGTGGCAGCAGCTCGACTTCACCGTCGACACCGAAGGCTTCCCCGTGCAGAACCCCTATTCCGACCTCAAGGTGGAGCTCGAGCAGAACAACCGCGAGGCCACCCGCCGCCAGATTCCCGCCCCCTCCCGCGTGGAGGGGAGCACGCTCTACTATCAGCACAATCCGCAGCTCATCTTCCCCGCCTCCAACGAATACCGCCGCTTCGAGTCGGTGAGCAACGGTTTTCCGGGCATGCACGTCGACTCGCTCCGCTACATGGGGAGCAACTATCACGTCTGGCTCAAGGTGGATGAAGACCGCGCCCCGAAGGAGTATCAGTACGACCGCACCCAGCACGGCCGCTTCCTCGTGCGCGAATACAACGCCACCGACTCCAACATCGGCGCCGACTACATCACGGTGCATTTCGCCTTCGACTTCCCCCGGCTCATCGACTCCGACATCTATGTCGACGGCGAGTTCACCCACGGGCAGTTCGGCGACTTCAACCGCATGGAATACAATCCCTCCACCGGCCTCTACGAGATCCAGATCCCGCTTAAGCAGGGGGCCTACAACTATCAGTACGTGGCCCGCAAACGCGCCGAGGGAGCCGCTCCGGTGCCCGTGGAGGGGAACAAATACGAAACCGACAACGAATACTCCGTCTCAGTCTACTACGCCCCTCCCGGGGCCAGGGCCGACCGCCTGGTGGGCTTCGGAGTGATGGAGGCGATCTGAAATAAAACAGTGAAGTAATTGTTAGAAAGAAAATGCTTCAGATAAAGGATACGCTTGTGAGTCTCGACCTGGTGGAGCGCTATTTCGTATGCGATCTCGACCAGTGCCTCGGCGAATGCTGCATCGAGGGCGACGCCGGAGCCCCTCTCGCCCCCGGCGAGCGGGAGCGGATAGAGGCCGTGCTCCCCGAGGTGGAGAAGGATCTCCTTCCCCGCGCCCTGGAGGCCATCCGCGAGGAGGGTTCGGCCTATACCGACCCCGACGGCGACCTGGTGACGCAGATCGTCGACGGCCGCGACTGCGTCTACACCTGCTACGCCTCCGGGGGGAAATGCCTCTGCGCCCTGGAGAAGGCCTACCGCGAGGGGAGGATCCCCGATGTGAAACCGATAAGCTGCAGGCTCTATCCCGTGAGGCTGAAGGAATACGACGGATTCACCGCCGTCAACTTCCACCGCTGGAAGATATGCCGCAGCGCAGAGATCAACGGACGCCGCCTCGGAGTGCGCGCCTACGAGTTTCTCAAGGGTCCGCTCACGGCCCGCTTCGGCGAGGAATGGTACGACGAGCTCGACCGCACGGCCCGCGAGTATCTGCGGCAGTACGATAAATAGACAAGTCCGCCGGAAGCGGGGGAGAGGCCGCGGGGGCAAAAGAATTGTTAAGATAGTAAAAGCAAAAGGAGATGGCAATTTTCAATCATACATTCACCACCTGGACGGGCATGATAATCTTCATGCTCTATGTCGCCTTGGTGGTGGTGTGCGTGGTGGTGGTGCTCAAGGAGAACCGCAACCCTATCCGCGCCCTGGCCTGGATAATCGCCATCATCTTCCTCCCCTTTGTGGGGCTTATATTCTACTTCTTCTTCGGCCGCTCGCTGCGGGGCCAGCACATGATCTCGCGCCACAACAAGCGGAAGATGATCACCACGATGGCCCCTCGCCATGTGAACCTCAACAAGCAGCCCCTCAACCGTCCCGAGCGCAACCTCGTGAAGCTGGCCCGCAACATCGCCTCCTCCTTCTATACCGTCAACAACCGCATCCAGATCTTCACCAACGGCCACGACAAGTTCGCCGCCCTGAAGCAGGATCTCCGCGAGGCCCGAAGGAGCATCTACCTGCAGTATTACATCTTCCTCGACGACCATCTGGGCCGGGAGATAGCCGGCATCCTCATGGAGAAGGCGCGCCAGGGACTCGACGTGAAGGTGATCTACGACAACGTGGGGAGTTTCAAGGCCGACAACAAGTTCTTCAAGCGCATGCAGGAGGCGGGGGTCGACACGCATCCCTTCTTCCGCGTCACCTTCCCGCAGTTCGCCAACCGGGTGAACTGGCGCAACCACCGCAAGATCGTCGTGATCGACGGGAAGATCGGCTATCTGGGCGGCATGAATATCGCCGACCGCTACGATTCCGACGAACCGGGCAAGATCTGGCGCGACACCCACTTCCGGCTCGAGGGGGATATCGTTGAGTCGCTGCTGTTCAGTTTCGTGGTCGACTGGAACTTCAAGAAGAACGAGCGACCGATGGAGTATCCGAAGGCGGCTCCAGTGGATTTCCGGAATGATGTGGGGATGCAGCTGGTCACCTCGGGACCGCTCTCGCAGTGGGACAACCTCGAGCTGTGCTTTCAGAAGGCTATATCGATGGCCACGAAGTCGGTGTATATACAGACCCCCTATTTCCTCCCCACCGACGCCCTGGAGCACGCTCTGGAGGCCGCGGCGCTGTCGAAGATCGACGTCCGGGTGATGATTCCGCGGCACAGCGATTCGAAGATGCCGCAGTATGCCTCCTATTCCTACGTCACGCAGTGCCTGAAGTGCGGAATCAAGGTATATTTCTACGATCCCGGGATGCTGCACGCCAAGGCGATGATCATCGACGACAATCTGGTTACGGCGGGTTCGACGAATTTCGACTTCCGGAGTTTCGAGAATAATTTCGAGTGCAATCTGTTCATCTACGACTCCGAGGTGAATCGCCGCATGCGGGATATCTTTTTCCGGGACATGGCCCACTGCACGAAAGTATCGATCACGGCCTGGAAGCGGCGGCCGCTGTGGCAGCGGATGCTGGAGTCGATATTGCGGCTGGTTTCACCGATACTTTAGATTTAGCCGCGGGAGATTTATGGTCGGACGGGGCCGGATGGCAGCCGCGGAGCGGCGTTTGGATAAATTGGAGCCGGGTTTGCTTGCAAACCCGGC
>X378_Fat_Sand_Rat__coassemble_310_pt1 | contig 10213 bp, 4 predicted proteins | sample X378_Fat_Sand_Rat__metabat2_low_PE_004 | metagenome-assembled genome bin X378_Fat_Sand_Rat
CGCTGGTGCTCCATGCGTTGCCGTCGATGTTACCGATAAGATATACATGCTCGGGAGCCGTTGTGGTTGTCGAACTGCCGTTGGTGTAGGTCTCGCCGTCGGTGAAGGTGAGGTCTGCGGTCTGTGCGCCGCCGTTGACACCGTCGTTGAAGATGATGTTGGTGGGATCTGCAGTGGTCGACCAGCTGTACTTGCCGTCTGTGCCGGCTGTCAGCTGTGTGCCGGGCCATGCGCCTGCAGGCTCAACCGAAGGATTGGCACCGTCTACCCATGTGTAGACGTATACATTCTCCCAAGCTGCCGTATTCTCGAAGTAAACCGTCTTGGTGTCTGTGGGGGTCGGAGTCGGATCAACGGGAGCCTCGCCGGTCTTGCTGATCGTCATCGTCATGGCGTCGAAGTCGAACGTTACGTCGTAAACACCGTTCTCTACCATCCACGACTGAGCTGCGGAGGCATCCACGCCGGCAGTGTACTTAGTAACTGCGTTGGCCGCGGTTGTGGAAGCGGCTGCGTCGGCCTCTGCGGAACCGTAGCGGTCGGAGCTGTTGACTGCATCCCAGTCGGCACCCAGAGCGGTGATGAACGTGAAGTAGGAGCTGGTGCTCGTTGTGTCGGCGTTCTTCAGGGTGACGCCTTCGATCTTGTAGGTGTTGTTGGTCTTGGTCATCTCGGGCGATGCGCTGGTGCTCCATGCGTTGCCGTCGATGTTACCGATAAGATATACATGCTCGGGGGCCGTTGCGGTTGTCGAACCGCCTCCGGTTGTCACCTTACCGTTGACATCGTAAGTGGCACCCACTTCATAAGTGAGGTTTGCTGTCTGGCTGCCGCTTTTATTGTTGAAGATGATACCGCTGAACGAAGGCTCCGAGGTAGCCTCATAGGCCCATTCGTAAAGACCGTCGGAATTGGCGGAAAGTTTCTTTCCAGGCCATCCACCGTTAGCCTCAGGACCGAAAACGTAGCAATAAACTTCCGACCAATTGCTCTTCGAATTGTCGAAGTAAACGGTATAAGTCTCTTTGGCTGCACCCACCACACCGTTCAGGTCGTAAGTGGCACCGTCAACAAGGTCGAGGTTGCCAGTTTGGCTACCGCCATTGTTGTTGTTAAAGATGATCTTCGCCGATGTTCCTGTTCCCGTGTAGGTCCAGACATCGCCGCTCTTCGTCATTGCTTTACCCGGCCATGTGCCGCAGGTCTCGTTGTTGAAGGTGTATACATACACCTGCGTCCAGTTGCTCGGATTTGTGAAATACACTGTCCAAGCCTGAGAAACCAGAGCGGTCAGGAAAGCAAGCATTAAAAGAATGCTTTTTCTCATGTTGTTAATTGTTTAGGTTTTAGATTATTAAGAAAACTTGTTAAGTTGTTTGTGAGTTCTATCGCGATTTCAAGGATTCCTTTATGATACAGCTGGTCCGGCTCGGAGCGTTCTGTGTGTTCGGGATCTTTGAGTTTTTCCTGTCTGTGCAATAAATTTCACGGATCTTCGCACGGCGACATCGTTGCAAAATTAATGTTAATTTTTTTAACCGCAAAATTATTCCCGCGATATTTTTACCAATTTACCCGATTTTTTTCAATTCCACACTACTGATATTTTTTTATCTGAAAGTTTGCCGAATAATTTTGTAATGATGAATATTTTACCTAATTTTGCAAAAATTTGACACACGACTCGCTTTTTCAGAAAAGGACGGCTTTTTAACATTGCGCTAATTAGACCATTCCCTTTTGAAAAATATCATAAAACTCAAGTCCGAGCGTAGAGACGCCAGGCCTTACCCTGCCGGAGCGTGACTCCGGAGCGGCAAAAGGAACTTAACTTAGCTTTTTTAATAACTTTTTCAAAATTTTCTATCTCATGAAAAAACTGCGACTATCGGCGTTAACCCTCGCACTGTTATCCCTCTTGGGACTTCAGGCCGCCGACTACGGTCAGCCTTCCGAAATCCAGAAGGGAAACATCCTCCAATGTTTCAACTGGTCGATGGCGGAAGTCAAGAGCAACCTGGCCAACATAGCCTCCGCCGGCTATGGAGCCGTTCAGCTATCACCGCTGCAGCGTGCCGACATCAAGTCGGGATACGCTTGGCATGACCTCTATCGCCCCTACGACCTCGCCCTCAAGGGAAGCTCCTTCATGGGCAGCGAGTCCGACCTCAAGGCATTGTGCACCGAGGCCGCCAACTACGGCATCAAGATCATCGTAGACGTCGTGGCCAATCATGTAGACAAGACTTCCGGTTACCACGACACATGGTGGGATTCCAACGGCCGCGTACGCTGGAACGGATCGATCAACTACGGCGACCGCTACTCCATCACCCACGGCCAGCTCGGCGACTACGGCGACGTGAACTCGGAAGACTCCGAGGTGCAGCAGCGCGCTAAGAATTTCGTTCAGAAACTCAAGGACTGCGGCGTGAAAGGCATCCGCTGGGACGCCGCCAAGCATATCGGCCTTCCCTCCGAGGGCTGCAATTTCTGGAGCACAGTCACCTCCGTCTCGGGAATGTACCACTACGGCGAGATTCTCGATTCCCCTGGTCCCAACGAGGGAATCATCACTGAATACGCCAAATATATGTCGTTCACCGACAACCGCTACTCCGACAATGCCGCCCGCAACAACGGAGGTATCCCCAGCTCCTACGGCGGCGCATGGGCCGGCAAGAGTCTCGAGAACAAATGCGTATACTGGGGCGAGAGCCACGATACATACAGCAACGACGACGGCTGGTCGAAAAACGTGAGCCAGGCCACCATCGACCGCGCCTACGCAGCGATGGCCTGCCGCAAGGACGCAGCCGCCCTCTATTTCGCCCGACCCAACACGAGCGGTTTCAACAACATCAAGATGGGCAAGGGCACCGACGCCTACAAGGCCAAACACATCGCCGAGGTCAACAAGTTCCGCAACGCCATGGTAGGCCGCGACGACTATTTCTCCAACAACGGCAACGCATGCAGCATCACCCGCAAGGGCGGCGGCGCTGTGGTAGTGTCGAAGAGCAGCGGCAACGTCTCCATCAGCAACGGCGGAGGATACTGCCCCGCAGGTACTTATAAGGATCGCGTGAGCGGCAACACTTTCACCGTGACTTCCTCCACAATCTCCGGAAACGTCGGCTCCACCGGTATCGCAGTCCTCTACAACGACGGCACCAGTCCGACTCCCGACCCCGATCCCGATCCCACTCCCGATCCCGATCCTTCCCCCACAGACGGTGTATACTGCTATTTCAACAACACCTCCAGCTGGGACAACGTCTACGTTTGGGCCTGGGACAGCAACAACGGCAACGCACAGGTGACAAGCGCCACGGAATGGCCCGGCGAGCAGGTTACAAGCCGCGACTCCAACGGATACTACATCTGGAAGGGCTCGAAGGGAACTCCCACCCACATCATCTTCAACAACGGCAGCGGCACGCAGACCGCCGACCTCTCCTATCAGAACGGAAAGGTGTATGACGCCAACGGCAACGTATCCGACTACTCCGGCGGCACCACACCGACTCCCGATCCCACACCGACCCCCACTCCCACCGACGGTTTCACCATCTACTACGACAACTCGTCGACCAACTGGGGAACACCCCACATCCACTACTGGAGCAACCCCCAGAGCCAGTGGCCCGGCAACGCCCTCACCCAGGTGAGCGGCAACATCTGGAGCTACACATGGAGCGAGGATCCCTCAGGTCTCAACGGCTTCCTCTTCTGCGAAGGCGTGAACGGCGGCGACCAGACGGCCGACTACACCAGCGCTCCCGTCAACGGCCACCTCTACAAGGGCCAGGGCGGCAAGGGAAGCGTATCCGACGAAGGAGTTTACGGCAACGTCGACCCGACTCCCGATCCGACTCCCGATCCGGATCCCGATCCGACTCCCGACCCCACTCCCGTTCCTGCGGGCGACAACCTTATCACCGACTATTATAAGGTGAACCCCAACGGACAGGTGGGTACGTTCAAGACCATCAGCATGACCGGTCATCCCGCCACCAACGCCATGAGCAACTGGACGGACAAAGAGCTCATCGCACAGGGCGTGGCCCGCGACGTGGCCCAGGCATTCAAGGGTCTGCACGAGCGTCCCATCGTCGACTCCTACGCACTCTACGCAGCCTACGACAACGACAACCTCTACCTCGGCGTTCAGTTCGTATACACCGTCTGGGATATCGGCGGCGAAGGCAAGCAGCCCGGCGAGTCGAAACCCTACAATATGGATGGCCATATGTTCTGGGCTTTCGACCTCGACCCCAACAAGAGCTTCGACGGATACATCAACGGCACAGGTCCCATCTGGAACGAGAATTACCAGGGCGCCAAATTCCAGAACGGCGTGGACGCCGTACTGATGTGCTCCACAAAACCCGGCGTCGGCACTCCCGGATTCTTCACCCCCACCTCCGACGGCCACGCAAGCTACGACTCGGCCCATTGCAAGTCGATGCCCTCGGGCTTCTACGGCTACACCGACGGTCTGCATCCAAGCATCGACCACGTCTGGGGACAGCCCTTCGGCTCCGATCCCTCCGCACTGCTCGGCAACGACGGCTTCGTTGACCTCCGCAGCGAGATCGACGACTCGGCCCACACCTTCTACGAGTTCAAGATTCCTCTGAGCACACTCGGCATCACCGCCAGCTACATCAAGTCGCAGGGTATCGGCGTGATGTATCTCGACAAGTACGGAACGAGCCCCGTGGGCGGTACGCCTTACGATCCCTCCTACTTCGACAACGTGAGCGGAAGCTACTCGATGGATCCCAGCTCGTCGCAGGAGAAGGAAGACGAGGACATCATCACCTACTCTCCCGCACGCATCGGCAAACTCGCCTCCTCGGCAGTAGGGGAGATGGAGATCGAACCCGCCGACGCCCCCGCCGAGTACTACACTCTCCAGGGCATCCGCGTGGCCGCTCCCTCGGCAGCCGGAATCTACATCGTCCGCAAGGGCAACAAGACATCCAAAATCATGGTGAGATAAACCGTGACCCCATTATGCGCAACAGCCCTGACCGGCTGTTGCGCAACCAGTTTTCAATAACAACATAACCTTTTTACAAACATTATTAACTTAACATGAAAACTTTTTCCAAGCTCTTGCTGGGCGGACTGATGGCGGCGACGACGCTTCCGGCTTTCGGAGCGACCTTCGTGGGAGACCGAACCGACTTCCGCGACGAAACCATCTATTTCGCCATGACAACCCGTTTCTACGACGGCGACCCAAAGAACAACGTCCTCACATGGGACCGACAGACACAGCAGACATCGACGAAAGACCCCGCTTGGCGCGGTGACTTCGCCGGTCTGATCGACAAACTCGACTACATCAAGGCTCTCGGTTTCACGGCCATCTGGATCACTCCCATCGTCCAGAACGGTTCGGGAATCGACTACCACGGCTACCACGCCATGGACTTCTCGGAGGTTGACGTGCGACTCAAATCGAAGAAGAGCCAGGGATCCTCGCGCGACGTGGACTTCCAGGACCTCATCGACGCCGCCCACGCAAAGGGCCTGAAGATCATCCTCGACATCGTGCTCCAGCACACCTCCAACTTCGGCGAGGCTCACTTCGCGAAACTCTTCGACCGCGACCAGAACATCCGCAACCAGTCGAAGATCGAGGCCTGCATGATCCCCGACCAGGAGAAACTCGGCGGACAGAGCTACTGGGATCTCGACCCCAACACGCAGCAGTATCCCAAACGCTTCGCCTACCTGAAGTCGGAGAAAGACAACCACAACTACTGGCACCATCTCGGCAACTCCTGGAACTGGGACTACCCCTCCCGCTGGTGGGGCCAGATCGCAGGTGACTGCGTCGACCTCAACACGGAGAATCCCGCCGTGTCGGAATATCTGGTGCAGTGCTACGGCAACTTCATAAAGATGGGCGTCGACGGCTTCCGCATCGACACCACGGGCCATATCGCCCGACTCACCATGAACACTTCGTTCATCCCGCAGTTTATCGAACTCGGCGAGCAGTACAAGGACAAGCGCCTCAACGAGGCCCCCTTCTACATGTTCGGTGAGGTATGCTCCCGATACAGCGGAGTCACCTACCGCGACCAGGCCTGCCTCTCGAGCTACTTCTACACATGGAAATCGCCCGAAAGCCTCGTGAACAAGTGGAACTGGGACGCCTCCTGGTGGGACCAGCAGTCAATCCCCGAGGGCAGCGACACCCGCTGGGGCAACATGGCCCTCTGCGAGGAAGACGAGTCGTTCAGCGAGTCGTCGACCAACGCCCTGATGCAGAACGGCGCCTACCATACTCCCGACTACACGAAATCGTCGGGCTTCAACGTGATCGACTTCCCCCTGCACTATAACTTTAACAACGCAGGCAACGCAGTCAACCTCGCCAAGGACGGCGACAAATACTACAACGACGCCACCTGGAACGTGGTCTATGTAGACAGCCACGACTACTGCCCCGGTCCCAACGACGGCGTTCGCTTCTCCGGCGGTACGGCCCAGTGGGCCGAGAACCTCTCGCTGATGTTCACCTTCCGCGGAATCCCCTGCATCTACTACGGTTCGGAGGTTGAGTTCCAGGCCGGCAAGGTGATCGACGACGGTATGAACACGGCTCTGGCCAACACCGGCCGCGCATACTACGGCGCATACCTCGAGGGCGACGTTTCGGCAAGCGACTTCGGCGTATACACCGCCAGCGGTCAGGTGAGCAAGACCCTCAACGGCGACCTCGCACACCACATCCGCATGCTCAACAAGATCCGCGCTGCAGTTCCCGCTCTCCGCAAGGGACAGTACACCTTCGACGGCTGCTCGGCCAACGGAGGTTACGCCTACAAGCGCGCATGGAAAGACAGCTACGCTCTCGTGGCTCTCAACGGCGGCGCAACATTCTCCAATGTTCCCGCAGGCACCTACACCGACATCGTGACCGGCCAGACCTACCAGGGCGGCGGCACAATCACCGTTACCGCTCCCACCAACAAGGGTCAGCTCCGCGTCCTCGTTAAGGGCTGGACAGGCGGCAAGGTGGTGGAAGACGGCAAGTTCATCTACGCCTCTTCTCCCGTCTCGAAGGGCGGCAGCGTGACGGCCACCGACCCCGGCGCTACTTTCTGGTATGACAACGAGAGCGCAGTGGGTGCTCCCGCGATGACTCTCAGCCCCAACGGCGGCAACTTCAAGACCGCCACACTCACCGTTAAGGCTACTCTCAACGACGCTTCCGTATCCGGCAGCTACACCGTGAACGGCCAGACCACCAACATGACCAAGGGCGAGACCAAGAGCTTCACCATCGGTTCGAACATGAACTACGGCGACAAGTGCACCGTGACCTGGACCGCCAAGGGCGAGGACGGCAACACCCAGTCGGGTTCGGCAACCTACAAGAAGGTGGATCCCAACGCAGTGATCACCGTTTACGTTAAGGCTTCCACAGCTCCCTACCTCTATGTATGGGACAGCACAGGCAACCTCAACGGCGCATGGCCCGGCAAGCAGATGACCGACCAGGCTACCGTAGAGGGCACCACCTACTGGTGCTACACCGAGGCCAACAGCCAGAACTTCAACATCATCTTCAACAACGGCGGCGGCGCCCAGACAGCCGACATCACCGGTATCACCGAGGATAGCTACTTCACCTACGACGGCGGTTCGGGCTACACCAAGATCAGCGCGGGCCAGGGCGGCGGCGACGATCCCACTCCCACCCCGACTCCCGATCCCACCGACGGCTTCACCATCTACTACGACAACTCCTCGAGCAACTGGTCGACACCCCACATCCACTACTGGAGCAACCCGCAGAGCCAGTGGCCCGGCGTGGCCCTGACAAGGGTAGAGGGCGACATCTGGAAATTCACATGGACCGAAGATCCCTCCGCTCTCAACGGCTTCCTCTTCTGCGAGGGCGTAAACGGCGGCGACCAGACTGCCGACTACACCAGCGCTCCCGTCAAGAGCCACCTCTATAAGGGTTACGGCGGCAAGGGCCAGGTTGAGGACAAGGGTCTTTACGTTCCCTCGGGAATCATGGACATGAGCACCACCGAAGGCATCTCCGTCAAGGTGATCAACGGCGAGGTATGCATCATCTCCACCCGCGAGGCCAACGTGCCTGTGGTAAGTCTCACCGGTCTGGTGAAATACGTACACGTCACCAAGGGCGTGACCGTAATCCCCGACCTCCGCGGCTTCTACATCATCAACGGCAAGAAAGTGATGATCTAACCCCCTCTGGAGCTACCTTAGCTCCGCTAAGGTAGAAGGGTGAAAGAAACCCTCTTTGGAGCTACCTTAGCTCCGCTAAGGTAGAAGGGTGAAAGAAACCCTCTTTGGAGCTACCTTAGCTCCGCTAAGGTAGAAGGGTGAAAGAAATAGTTTAGGTCAGGGAGCCAACAATCTCCCTACATACGAAAGCCGGCAGCGCGAAGCTGCCGGCTTTTATTTTCCCCCTCCTCTTTGCATTCTCGCCGCAATTCACTATTTTTGTATCCTATTTCGAACTGACAACCATCATGGAAAACAACAACGCGAAGGTTTCCTTCCGCCGCAAACCCGACTGGCTAAAGGTGCAGCTGCCCCGCGGCTTCAAGACAAGCCAGGTTATCGGTCTGCTAAACGACAAACATCTCCACACAATCTGCTCGAGCGGAATGTGTCCCAACCGCGCCGAATGCTGGGGTGCCGGGACGGCCACCTTTATGATCGGCGGCAACGTCTGCACGCGCAACTGCCGCTTCTGCAACGTGACCGGAGGCCGGCCCCTCCCGCTCGATCCGCGCGAGATCGACGAGATCGCCAACTCAATCCGCCAGCTACGGCTGAAACATGTGGTGATAACATCCGTAACCCGCGACGACCTTCCCGACCAGGGAGCCGCCCACTGGGCAAGCTGCATCCGCACCATCAAGCGGGAATGCCCGGGTGTGACCATGGAAGTACTCATTCCCGACTTCCAGGGCCGTGAGGACCTTCTCGACATCGTCATCGCCGAGGGTCCGGAAATCATCTCCCACAACATGGAGACCGTCCGTCGGCTCACTCCCGAAGTGAGGCGCGTTGCCCGGTACGACCGTTCGCTGGCCGTGCTCCGCTATCTCGCCTCGAAAGGGGTGAAGACGAAGTCGGGAATCATGCTGGGGCTTGGAGAGACTCCCGAGGAGATCCTCGAGACGATGGACGACCTGCTCGCCGCCGACTGCCGCATAATGACGATAGGGCAGTACCTGCAGCCCTCCAAACTCCATTATCCGGTGCAGGACTACATCCACCCCGACACATTCGCCGAATACGCCCGCATAGGCAAGGAGAAAGGCTTCCGCCACATCGAATCCTCCCCGATGGTAAGAAGCTCCTACCACGCCGAGAAACACCTCCATTGATATGAACCACATCATTGCCGAAGACTGGGGCCGCTGCGACTACCGCGGCGCCTGGCAACGCCAGCACGACATCTTCGACGCGCTTCTCCGCGATCCCGACAACACTCCCGAGCGACTGGTGCTCGTGGAGCATCCGCCGGTCTACACGCTCGGTTTCCACGGCAACGCCGCAAACCTCACCGCCTCCGAAGAGCGACTCAAGAGTATGGGGGCGGAATGCATCCGCATAGAAAGGGGAGGCGACATCACCTATCACGGCCCCGGGCAGCTGGTGGTGTATCCCCTCGTCAACCTCATCCGCCACAATCTGGGGGTGAAGAAATATATCGAACTGCTCGAGGAGTCGGTTCGCGAAGTCTGCTCGAGCTACGGCATAGAGACCACCAGCAATGGCGAGGCGATAGGAGTCTGGGTGGACTGGGGGAAACCCACGGCGCGCAAGATATGCGCGATAGGTGTGAAGGTGAGTCACGGCGTGACGATGCACGGGTTGGCGCTGAACGTCAACACCGACCTCGCGGCCTTCTCGCTGATCAACCCCTGCGGCTTCACCGACAAAGGCGTGACCTCCATCGCCCGCGAACTCGCCCGCGAAATCCCCATGCCCGAAGTGAAGTCCCGCCTCCTCGGCGCCCTTCTCGGAAGGTTAAAGGTTAAAGGTTAAAGGTTAAAGGTTAAAGGTTAATGGTTAATGGTTAAAGGTTAAAGGTTAAAGGTTAATGGTTAAAGAGCGAAGCCGCGGAGCGGCGTAAGATTCGAGCCCACGGTGGAGCAAAAAAATCGAGCGCAGCGAGATTTTTTTGCGGAACCGT
>X378_Fat_Sand_Rat__coassemble_313_pt1 | contig 10143 bp, 7 predicted proteins | sample X378_Fat_Sand_Rat__metabat2_low_PE_004 | metagenome-assembled genome bin X378_Fat_Sand_Rat
CCTCCCACCATGTCGAGCAGGATTGCCTGCTCCGGCCTGTAGCCGGGGAGGATGGGATTCTCGGCGAAATATTTCGCACCGAGCGCCCAGGAGTCCTCGTCGCCTTCCGTGCCGTAATCCTCGGCGTCGACGAAGAGGATGTCGACGCCGCGGCCCGGATTGCGGGCAGCCATCTGGCGGGCCGTCTCGAGCAGCACGGCTACTCCCGACGCACCGTCGTTGGCGCCGGGCACGGGTTTCTTATGATTCGCCGGATCGGGATCCTCGTCGGCCCAGGGGCGGCAGTCGTAGTGGGCGAGTAGCAGCAGGCGCGAGGGCATCTCCGGATTGAACTGGCCGAAGATGTTGCGGGCGTGGAGCAGGGTTCCGTCGAAGGCGCGGAGGTCGGCCTTCTGCTCGGTGACCTTCGCGCCGTGGCGCGAGAGTTCGGCCACGAGCCAGTCGGCCGCGCGGCGGTGGGCATCGGTGTTGGGCACACGCGGCCCGAACTCCATCTGTTTCGACAGATAGAGCATGGCCGAGTCGGCCGAGAAAGCGGGCACGTCGGCGGCCTGGATCTCCTCCTCGGCAGCCGAGGCCTGAGGGGAGGAACTCTTCGCCCCGCACCCCGTGAAAACGGCGGCGGCGAGGGCGGAAGCAAACAGAATTCGGAACATAATGCAAAATTACAAAAAAAACGGGAATAATAAGATAACGTGCGGGCGCGTTTCTTCTATATGCGCCCGAAGAACGTGATTTTACGCATTCTTATGATCCTGCTGGTGGGAATGACCACGGCGGGGCTGCTGTCGTCGTGCAAGACCTCGAAACCGAAGAACACCCCGGCCAAGCGGCAGTGGGAGGCGTTCAACACCCGCTACAACGTATATTACAACGGCAAGACCCACTTCGACGAGCAGCTGAAGTCGATGGAGAGCGGCTATCAGGACGACTACACGCGCACGATGCTCATCCATCCCGCCGAGGCCCGCGCCGACTCCAAGCGGCCGCAACCCACCGGCGACTTCAAGCGCTCGATAGAGAAGATGCAGAAAGCCATCCAGCTGCACTCCATCAAGGTGAAGCCCGCCAAGAAGGGGAACAGTCAGAAGGAGAAGGAATTCCGCGCCCGCGACGAGTTCAATCCCTTCCTCCACAACGCCTGGATGACGATGGGAAGGTCGCAATACTACAACGGCGACTTCCTGGGCGCCGCCTCCACCTTCTTCTATGTGACCAAGCATTTCAAGTGGCTCCCCAACATCGTGACCGAGGCGCGCCTCTGGATGGCGCTGAGCTACTGCGCCCTGGGCTGGAACTACGAGGCCGAGAACGCCATGCACCTGGTGAAGGAGAAAGACCTCACCAACGGCAACCTGCGCATGCTCTACAATATGGCCCACGGCGACTATCTGGTGAAGACCGACCGCTGGAAAGAGGCCGAGCCCTACATCAAGGCAGCGGCCAAGGGTGCGAAGGGTTCGCAGAAAAACCGCCTATACTTCCTGCTGGGACAGATATATTCGCAGCTCGGCCAGCGCAAGAACGCCTACCAGGCCTACAAGAAGGCCGGAGCGGGCCACGGCATCGACTACCGCGCGAAGTTCAACGCCCGCATCAAGCAGTCGGAAGTGTTCGAGGGCTCGGCCATCAAGGGGGAGGTGCGCTCGCTGAAGTCGATGACGCGCTATGCCCGCAACGCCGAATTCCTCGACCAGATTTACTACGCCATCGGCAACCTCTACCTGTCGCGCCGCGACACTGCCGAAGCGCTGAAGAACTACGCCCTGGCAGTGGAGAAATCCACCCGCAACGGCATCGACAAGGCCCTGGCCCAGCTGGCCCGGGGCAACATCTATTTCCAGCAGGGTGAGTATGTCAAGGCCCAGCCTTGCTACGCCGAGGCCGTGCCCCAGCTGCCCGAGACATATCCCGACTACAAGACCCTGAAGCTGCGCAGCGACGTGCTCGACGAACTCGCCACCTACGCCGGCAACGTGCATCTGCAGGACTCGCTGTTGACGCTGTCGAAGATGACTCCCGAGCAACAGCTCGAGGTGGTGAACAAGATCATCAAGGAACTCAAGGAGAAGGAGAAGCGCGAGGCCGCCGACGCCAAGCGCGAGAAATATCTGTCGGAGCAGGAGGGGAAGGAGACCGGCATCAAGAAAGACGACGCCGCCTCCCAGACCTTCACCACCAACAGCGACAAGTCGTGGTATTTCTACAACGCCATGACCAAGAACCAGGGCAAGACCGAGTTCCAGCGCCGCTGGGGCGCGCGCAAGAACGAAGACGACTGGCGCCGCCGCGACAAGAGCACCTTCTCCCTCTACGACGAACCGGAGGATAACGACTCCATCCCGAGCGGAGAGGGACTGCCCGGCAACTCAACCCAGAACGCTCCCGACGCCAAGCAGCTTGAGAAGGAGAGCGATCCGCACGAGCCCGAATATTACCTCAAGCAGATCCCGAAAACCGAGGAGGAGATCAAGACCTGCAACGACATCATCCAGGAGGGACTCTACAACATGGGCGTGATCCTCAAGGACAAGCTCGAGGACTTCACGGCCGCGCGCAAGGAGTTCAACCGCCTGCTCGACCGCTATCCCGACAACACCTACCGCCTCGACGTATACTACAACATGTATCTGATGGCGGTGAGGGAGAACAACAAGGCCGAGGCCGACAAGTGGCGGCGGATGATAATCGAAAACTTCCCCGACTCCCCCTACGGCAAGGCGATGGAAGACCCAAACTATTTCGACAACCTGCGCCGCATGAACCAGGTGCAGGAGGAGATCTACGACCGCGCCTACAACGCCTATCTCAACAACCAGCACTCCACCGTGCACCAGCTCACAGCCGAGATGGAGCGCGACTACCCGCTGTCGAAGATCCTGCCCAAGTTCGTGTTCATCAACGCCCTGACCTACCTCACCGAAGACAACACCGAGGAGTTCAAGAACCAGCTCACCACGCTGCTCGAGAAATGGCCCAACACCGACATGACCGACATGGCCGGAGGTATCCTGAAGGGCCTGAAGGCGGGCCGCAAGCCCCACTCCGGCGAGAGCAACTCGCGCGGACTGCTGTGGGAGATGCGCCTGAGCAACGACTCCGTGCCGCGCGGCGCCGACGGTCAGCCGGCCAACTTGGAGCGCGATCCCAACTCGCCGCAGTATCTCGTGCTGGCATTCCCGCGCGACTCGGTCAACTCCAACCAGCTGCTATACGACGTGGCCCGCTTCAACTTCTCTTCGTTCGTGGTGAAGGACTTCGACCTGGAGCCGATGAACTTCGGAAACGTGGGTCTGCTCGTGATCAAGGGCTTCGCCAATGTTAAGGAACTCGAGCACTACCGCAAGGTGATGGGTGAGAAGGGCTTAGAACTGCCTCAGGGCGTGCGGCCCATCATGATCAGCAAGCCCAACTTCGAACTTCTCTTGCGCGAGGGACGTTCATTTGAAGAGTACTTCCGCTTCGAGGAGGAAGACGCCGTGGAGCAGAAGGAGACGCAGGTGCTCCAGGGGGCCGAGCAGCAGGAGGCCGCCGAAGAGAAGGCCGAGGAGGGCGAGGAGAAAGAGGAGGCCGAAGAGCGCTCGGAAGAGCCGCTGCCTCCTGCCGAATACTCCGCGCCAGATCCTGAATCCGCGCCAGAGCCCGCTCCGGCGCCTGAGGAGACCCCTAAGCAAGAGCCTGCCGAAGCGCAGGAGCAACAGCCCACGGAGACTCCCGCCGTGAAGGAGGAGACAGAGTAACACCGAAAAACTACAGCAATGGACAAGATATTATGGGCCGACGACGAAATAGATCTGCTGAAGCCCCACATAATGTTTCTGAAGGCGAAAGGTTATGACCTCACCACCGTGAGCAACGGCCGCGACGCCCTCGACGCGCTCGACCGCGAGAAATTCTCGCTGGTGCTGCTCGACGAGAACATGCCCGGCATCTCCGGACTGGAGACCCTCGACCTGATCAACCAGAGCCACCCTGACGTGCCGGTGGTGATGGTGACCAAATCGGAGGAGGAGAACATCATGGACCAGGCCATCGGCAACAAGATAGCCGACTATCTGATAAAGCCGGTGAATCCCAACCAGATCCTTCTGTCGATAAAGAAGAACCTGCACAGCCGCGAGATCGTGACCGAGCAGACCTCGAGCGACTACCAGCAGGAGTTCTCGCGCATCTCGCAGCAGATCAACTTCGCCGGCAGCATCGAGGAATGGATGGACGTATACCGCGGACTCGTGCGCTGGGAACTGAAGATGGCCGACACCGCCAACCCGATGCAGGAGATGCTGCTGATGCAGAAGCGCGACGCCAACTCCAATTTCTGCAAGTTCGTGCGCCGCAACTACGAGGATTGGGTCGACGGCGACAACCGTCCGCTGATGAGTCCGGAAATCTTCCGCCGCAAGGTGTTCCCGCTGCTCGACGAGGGGAGGAAGGTCTGCTTCTTCCTGATCGACAATTTCCGACTGGACCAGTGGAAAGTGGTGCAGCCGATGATCTCGGAATGGTTCAAGGTGGAGGAAGACCTCTACACCACCATCCTGCCCACCTCCACGCAGTATGCCCGCAACGCCATCTTCGCCGGACTCATGCCCGCCGACATCCACCGCCTCTATCCGCAATACTGGGTGGACGAGGATGAGGACGAGGGACTGAACATCTACGAGCGCGAGCTGGTGCAGACGCAGCTCGACCGCTTCCGCCGCAAGGAGAAGTTCACCTACACCAAGATCAACGACTCGTCGGGAAGCGAGAAATTCCTGCAGAAGCTCAACGCCAACAAGGGGATGCCCCTGCAGGTGGTGGTGCTCAACTTCATCGATATGCTGAGCCACGCCCGAACCGAGTCGAAGATGATACGCGAGCTGGCCAACAGCGACGCCGCCTACCGCTCGCTCACCGAGTCGTGGTTCCGACATTCGGGCACTGTGGAGATATTCCAGCGGCTCGCCGAACTGGGCTACGACGTGATCGTGACCACCGACCACGGCACCATCCGCGTGGACAATCCCATCAAGGTGGTGGGCGACCGCAACACCAACACCAATCTCCGCTACAAGGTGGGGAAGAACCTGAACTACAATCCGAAGCAGGTATACGAGATCCACAATCCGCGCAAGTTCGGACTGCCGGCTCCCAACATCTCGAGCACGTTCATCTTCGCGCAGAACGAGGATTTCTTCTCCTATCCCAACAACTACAACTACTACGTGCAATACTACACCGGGACCTTCCAGCACGGCGGCATCTCGCTGCAGGAGATGCTGGTGCCCCTGGTGACGATGAAATGCAAATAGCGCGGCTATGAGAAAGTGGGCGGCATTGATGGCGATAATGCTTGTGGCGCTGATAGGGCAGGCCATGAATCCGGAGGCTCGGCGCAGTTTCCGGGCGCTGACCGAGCGCGCCGAAGGGGGCGACGCGGAGGCGCAGTACAGGCTTGCCGGCGTCTACCGCACGGGCTATGACTCCATCCCTGCCGACACCGCCCGCTGGGTGTCGCTGCTGCGACTCTCGGCCGGTCAGGACTATGCCCCGGCTCAGAACATGCTGGGTTATCTCTATGCCGGCGGAACGGGGGTGAAGGCCGACCGCGACTCGGCATATATGTGGATAAAGCGCGCCGCCGATTCGGGCGATGCGACGGCGGCCTCCAACATCGGATACATGCTGCTCGAGGAGGCCGGCGGCAAGCAGCGCGAGGCGGCCGGATACCTGCAGCAGGCCGCCGAGGGAGGTGTGCCCCAGGCGATGAGTCTGCTGGCCGACCTCTACCGCGACGGCAGGGGAGTGGAGCGTGACACGGTGAAGGCGCAGGAGCTGTATACGCGCGCTTATGCCGCCGGACTCGCCGACGCCGAATTGCGGCTGATGAACATGATGATGCCGCGCTGGTTGCGCGAGCTGACGCCGGCCGAGCAGGTGCAGACCGGCAAGGAGTATTATCTCGCCGAGCGACCGATGCGGATCGTAGGTGTCGAACTGATGGAGCACGGTGTGGCGGCCACTCCCGCCGGCAAGGAACGCGGCGAGGCCTACCGGCTGCTGGGTGACGCCTATTCCACGGGTCGAGGCGCCCTCTACAACCATGACAAGGGGATGGAGTATTACCGCCGCGCCGCCGCCGACGGCGACGAGAAAGCCGCGCGGATAATCGAAGAACTGCTCCAGATCTTCCCCGACTCCTTCTGAAATCGTTTTTCTGAAAGAATTCTCTTGCCCGGATTGCACAATCCAGGCAAAATTGTTATCTTTGCATACGGATAATATTTTATAACTACGTGGATTGATATGAGGGATAGTAATAATTTTTTATCAGTATTGGAGGGGTTTACGATGACAAACTCCGACACTGTCGCCAGCGACATAGCACGTGAGTTCAGGCAGCGGAGGATAGAGAAGAACCTCACCCGCAGTCAGATTGCGGAGAAGGCGGGAGTGGCGCTTCCAAGCGTGGCGAGGTTCGAGCAGAAGGGATTGATATCGCTGCAGTCGCTGATAAAGCTGGCGATGGCGCTGGGCTATACCTCGGAGATGCGGCATATATTCTCCGAGCGCAAATACGCCACCATGGAGGAACTCGAGCAGATAAAGAGGAACCAGAGTAAAAAGAAAGCAACGGGAAAATGAAACGGGTGGATTCTTTGAAAGTGGCTTACGGCGGGAAGAGAGTCGGCACTCTGACCCTCGATCCCGACAACAGGCTTTGCGCGTTTGAATACGCTCCGGAATGGCTTGCCGACGGTTTTTCGATCTCCCCTCTCGAACTGCCGTTGAAGAGCGGGGTGTTTCTGGCGAAAGAGGAGCCTTTCCGCGGAAACTTCGGCATCTTCGAAGACAGTATGCCCGACGGTTACGGGCGTTATCTGCTGCAGAAGGCGCTGGCGAGGATAGGCGTGGACAGCAGGGAACTCGACACGCTGCAGCGCCTGAGCATAATCGGGAGCAGGGGGATGGGCGCCCTTACCTATTCGCCGGAAACCGAGGTGGAGCAGGGCGAGGAGAGCAGAGATTTCGATCTCCTGCAGCGGAAGGCTCTCGAGGTGCTGAGAGAGCAGCAGGACACCGATGCCGGTCTGCTTCTCTACAACAGCGGCAACAGCGGCGGTGCGAGGCCGAAGGCTGTTTTCGCCGACGAGAGCGGCCATTGGCTGGTGAAATTCCGACATATCTACGATCCGAAGGATATCGGGGAAACGGAATACGCCTATAACGAGGCGGCGAGGAAGGGAGGAATCGCGGTGCCCGATTTCCGGCTTTTGGAGGGGAAATATTTCGCCACGCGCCGCTTCGACATCGACGGCAACGGGGAGCGGCGGCATATCGCCACGGCGGGAGCCCTGCTGGGAGTGTCGCTGCGGCAGCCGGTGCTCGACTACGACAATCTGCTGGCGCTGACCGGATATCTGACGCAGAGCGAGGAGGATGTGGAGCAGATGTACAGGCGGATGATATTCAACTATCTCACCGACAACAAAGACGACCACGCCAAGAACTTCAGTTTCATAGTGGAGGGAGATGCGCGCAGAGGATGGCGGTGGCGGTTGGCGCCGGCCTACGACCTCACCCACAGTCCGGAGGGGTATAACGGACAGCACGCCACGTCGGTGAACGGCAGCGGCAATCCCCTCCTGACCGATTTCATAGCCACGGGGGAGAGGATAATGATGAGGAGGGAGAGATGCCTTGAGATTATCAGGGAGGTGGAATCGGCATGCGGGCCGATCGCGAAGCGGCCGATCAGCGGCTGAGGTAGCGGATCTTCAGGCCCTGGAGGATTATGCGGATGCGCTGGGGGAGGGTGCGGTGCTTGCGCCATGAGGCGTTGAAGTGATGCACGGCCACAGTGGCGTCGTTGCCGGTCATTCCCCCTTCCGCGGCCTGCACGCCTCCGAACACTTCCATCGGATAGATTTCCGGTCGGTCGGCCTCGTCGACCAGCGGCAGCCAGCGCTCCAGGGCGGTGCGCGTGATGGGAGTGCGCACCGGATGACCGAACGAGTTGATGAAATGCCTCTTCCGGTAGTAATCCATAGCCAGCTGAAGCCATTTCTCCCCTTTCTGCGCCCCCATTATCGACATACCTATGCGGCTTCCCTCCCAGCTGCAGAAAGAGCGGTGGTGGAGATAGGGGTCGAAGCTTTTGAGCAGTTCCACATCCGTGTCGAGATATATCCCGCCGCAGGTGAGCAGCGCGTGGATGCGGCACACATCGGAGACGAAGGCGTAGTTGCGCGAGAGATAGGCCTCCCGCACGTAGGGAGTCAACGCGATGTCGAAGTTGTCTTCGTTCCAGAGTCGGAACTCATAGTCGGGAAGGCGCCGCTTCCACTCCTCGATCCAGGCCTGCTGGTCGGCGGGGATGGGTCCGCGGCCGAACCAGGTGTAGTGTACGATTTTCGGTATCATTTCTCCGGGGTGTATATCAGTCGGGAAGGGAATTCGGGGTCGGGGAGGAAGCGGGCCGGATCGTATTGCGATACACCCACCTCGCATGCCACGGGGCAGTTCTCGCGTTCGCGGTATTCGAAATTGCGCTCCTTGTTGTGCATGAACTTGTCGTTGTGCCAGAGATGGTAGCATACTCCCGAGAACTTCAGATGCAGCCTTGTGCGACCTGCGAGCTGCAGACGGCGGCCGAAGTCGAAGTCCTCGCCGCCCCAGCCCTCGAAAAACTCGTCGAAGCCGTTGACGAGCATGAAGTCATTGCGGAAGAACGACATGTTGCAGCCCAGCGCCGGCTCGCGGTGTCGGCGGTAGCGCGGAGCGAGCCAGCGGGCCAGGGCCGGGAAATGGAGCGCGTTCTCGCGCTTGGCCTCTACGCCCCTCATGAAGAGGCCGACGCCGGCTATTGAGCCGCTGCTGCAGAGGCGTGCGGTGTATTTGCGGCCGATGTTGAGGCGCCCGCCCTTGCAGTAGCATCCCTCGCGGGCCATGGAGAGATGGTCGGCCACGAAGTCGGGATGGAGGATGAGGTCGCCGTCGATCTCGATGATGTAGTCGCCCGAGGCAATGGCCACGCATTGGTTGCGCGAGCGGGCGAGACGGAAGCCATCGTCGGGTTGCCACACATGCAGCAGAGGCACCGGGAACTTGGCGCGGAACTCCTCGACGACGCGGGTGGTTTCCTCGCGTGAGCCGTCGTCGCCGATCACGACCTCGTCGGGCATCACCCGCTGGCGGAGGATGCTCATCAGAGTGAGACGCAGGGCGTCGGGACGGTTGTATGTAGAGACGATAAGTGTGCTGGTCATACAGAATAGAGCCTTTTGATGCAAAGTTAGCTTAAAATCCGGATAAACGCCGCAGAAAATGGTGAAAAAAGAGTTGATTTGGCTAAATACGGGGATTTTTGTATTTTTGCGGAGTGAAAACGGGGCTCTGCAGCCTTATGCCATGCCGAAATATCTCATACACATCAATCCGAAATATGAAGGGAGCCGCGCCGAGATAGAGCGGATAGCCCGCGAGGGAGTACCGGAGGGGACCGAGATCCTCTTCGACAGCCGCAACACCCTCTACAGGCTGCCTCTGGGCGGGGTGCCGACCGTAGTGAAGCGCTTCAAGACCCCGGCGCTGGTGAACTCCATTGTCTACGCCACCCTGCGCCAGGGGAAGGCGAAGCGGAGCTATCTCTTTTCCGAGGAGATGAACAGGCTCGGTTTCGACGCTCCCGAGCCGATAGCCTGGATAGAGGTGAGGCACGGCCTTCGGCTTCGCGAGAGCTATTACATATGCCGCGAGATCAAGGCCACCGAGGTGCGCCACTGGCAGGAGCATCCCGAATGGCAGGGGCTGCGCGAGGCACTGGCCGCGGAGATGGTGAGGCTTCACCGAGCCGGAGTGTATCACCGCGATTTCTCGCCCGGCAACGTGATGTTCGAGCGCGACGAGGCTGGAAACTACCGCTTCCATTACGTGGATCTCAACCGGATGGAGTTCGGCGTGCACGACCGCCGGAAGCTGATGGCGATGTTCCGCTCCATCAATCTCGACCGCGACGAACTCGTCAGGCTCGCCGAGGCTTACGCCGACGCAGCCGGGGAAGACCGGGAGAAGATCGTAGGGGAGGCCCTTGCGGCACACGGGATATATATGTCGCGCAGAATGAGAAAAACTAGGCTCAAGCGGCTTGTGGGGAAGAAA
>X378_Fat_Sand_Rat__coassemble_330_pt1 | contig 9898 bp, 5 predicted proteins | sample X378_Fat_Sand_Rat__metabat2_low_PE_004 | metagenome-assembled genome bin X378_Fat_Sand_Rat
GCTTGCAAACCCAGCAGGGGGAAAAACAATTTCATACCGCCGAATTCCTTAACATTAATCTTTCCGCCCACACTTTCTTACGAAACATTTGCGAATTGCGGAAAAATTTTATACTTTTGCCGATTGAAACGAAAAGGGAAATGCCCGACTCACATCGGCGTGAACCGCAAAGCGCATTCGCGCGTATCATATTAAGTACAGAATAATATCAAAACCTTTATATAACCGAATAAATCCACAAGTAAGTAACAAACCTTAAACAATGCCCGGCGGGAATGACAACAGAGATGCTGTGACGCCGCGCAAGACAAGAATTATGGAAGAAGCAAAGAAACCTAAAAGGCCTCGCATCGGTATCCAGGGCCTGAACGCGGCTGCGCCGGAGAACGGTGAGGCACGCTTTGAGAAAGTGAATTACCCGTCAAACTCATCAGCAACAGAACAGCATGAGGATGGAGAAGCCCGCCAGGGCTACCAGCCCCGCCAGTACGGTTACCAGCCCCGTCAGCAGGGCGGTTACCAGCAGCGTCCGCAGGGCGGTCAGCGTCAGGGCTACAACTCCAACCAGCAGGGGGGATACGGACAGAACAACCGCCAGGGCTACGGCCAGCAGCGCCAGCAGGGCGGCTACGGCCAGCAGCGTCAGCAGGGCGGCTACAACAAGGGCGGCTACGGCCAGCAGAACCGTCAGCAGGGCGGCTACGGCCAGCAGAACCGCCAGCAGGGCGGCTACGGTCAGCAGAACCGCCAGCAGGGCGGCTACGGCCAGCAGCGCCAGCAGGGCGGCTACAACCAGAACCGCCAGGGCGGCTACAACCAGAACCGCCAGCAGCACGGCTTCAACCAGAACCGCCAGCACGGCTACGGCCAGCAGCGCCAGGGCGGATACGGCAACAAGCAGTGGAACAACAACCAGGGAATGAAGTTCACTCCGCGCCCCAAGCAGATCGACTACGTTCTCGAGGACATCGATCCGAACGCAGAGATCCGTCTCAACAAGTTCATGGCCAACGCCGGAATCTGCTCGCGCCGCGAGGCCGACGAATTCATCCAGGCAGGCAAGGTGAAGGTGAACGGAAACGTAGTGACCGAGCTCGGCACGAAGATCACCCGCAACGACGTGGTGGAATACGACGACAAGGTCGTTACTCCCGAGCGCAAATGCTACGTGCTGCTCAACAAGCCTAAGGACTGCGTCACCACAAGCGACGATCCCAACGGCCGCACCACAGTGCTCGACATCGTGAAGAACGCCTGCCAGGAGAGGATCTATCCCGTGGGACGCCTCGACCGCAACACCACCGGCGTGCTGCTTCTCACCAACGACGGCGACCTGGCCTCGAAGCTCACACATCCCAAATACGTGAAGAAGAAAATCTATCACGTCTGGACCGACAAGGACATCACCGAGGAAGACATGCAGCGCATCGCCGACGGCATCGAGCTCGACGACGGAGAGATCCACGCCGACGCCATCAGCTACGTGAGCGACGACCGCAACCAGGCCGGCATCGAGATCCACTCGGGCCGCAACCGCATCGTGCGCCGCATCTTCGAGCACCTCGGATACCGCGTCACCAAACTCGACCGCGTCTATTTCGCAGGTCTCACCAAGAAGAACCTGCCCCGCGGCCGCTGGCGCTATCTCACCCAGGAGGAGGTGAACTACCTCCGCATGGGCGCATTCGAATAATCTCACTTTAGAAATGGAAAAAATTCGCAGAACAACAATAAAATCCATCCTTTCCGACCCTGAGGCCTACATAGGCAAGAAGGTGGACGTGAAAGGATGGGTCCGCACCCGCCGAGGCAACAAGAACGTGCAGTTCGTGGCCCTCAACGACGGCTCCACCATCAAGAACCTCCAGATCGTGTTCGACCTGTCGAAGACCCCGGAGGAGGAGCTGAAGCCCGTCACCACCGGATCGAGCATCCACGTGCAGGGCGAGCTGGTGGCCTCCAACGGCAAGGGGCAGAGCGTGGAGGTGCAGGCAGAGGAGCTGGAGGTGTACGGCACCGCCGATCCCCTCACCTATCCGCTGCAGAAGAAGGGCCACACGCTGGAGTTCCTCCGCGGCATAGCCCACCTGCGTCCGCGCACCAACACGTTCGGAGCCGTGCTCCGCGTGCGCCACGCCCTGGCTTACGCCGTGCATAAGTTCTTCAACGACCGCGGCTTCTACTATTTCCACACCCCGCTGATCACAGCCTCCGACTGCGAGGGCGCCGGCGCACAGTTCCAGGTGACCACGCTGCCGCTCAACGACCTCCCCCGCCGCGAAGACGGCTCGATCGACTATTCGCAGGACTTCTTCGGAAAGATGTCGAGCCTCACCGTGTCGGGTCAGCTCGAGGGCGAGCTCGGCGCAACGGCCCTGGGATGCATCTACACATTCGGGCCCACGTTCCGCGCCGAGAACTCCAACACCCCGCGCCACCTCTCCGAGTTCTGGATGATCGAACCCGAGATGGCCTTCTACGATGTGGAAGACAACATGGAGCTCGCCGAGGACTTCATCAAGTATTGCGTGAAATACGCGCTTGAGAACTGCTCGGACGACATCGACTTCCTGGCCGAGCACTTCGACAAGGAACTCCGCGAGCGCCTCGAGTTCGTGGCCGACGCCGAGTTCAAGCGCCTCACCTACACCGAGGGCATCAAGATCCTGGAGGAGAGCGGCCACAAGTTCGAGTTCCCCGTATACTGGGGTGTCGACCTGGCTTCGGAGCATGAGCGCTACCTCGTGGAGGAGCACTTCAAGCGCCCCGTGATCATGACCGACTATCCCAAGGAGATCAAGGCCTTCTACATGAAGCTCAACGAAGACGGCAAGACCGTGCGCGGCATGGACGTGCTCTTCCCCAAGATCGGCGAGATCATCGGCGGTTCGGAGCGCGAGGCCGACTACGACAAGCTCAAGGCCCGCGTCGACGAGATGGGGCTGCAGGGCATGGAATGGTACCTCGACACCCGCCGCTACGGCTCGGTGCCCCACTCCGGCTTCGGTCTCGGTTTCGAGCGACTGGTGCAGTTCGTCACCGGCATGCAGAACATCCGCGACGTGATCCCCTTCCCGCGCTATCCGAACGCGTGCGAATTCTAACAACCCGAAAGATTTGGCAATCAGTAGAATAAGAGAAACAATCGCGACTATACTGGCAATCCTGTCGTTCCTTCCCGCCCTGGCGGCGGAGGAAAGACGGGATTCCGTTATTGTCAGCCTCGTCACATGCATGCCGGGCGCGGAGGTCTACGAGCTCTGCGGCCACTCAGCCCTGCGCGTGCGCCAAGGCCAGAGCGACCTTATCTACAACTACGGAACTTTCGACTTCTACGCCCCCAACTTCGTTTACCGCTTCGTGAAGGGAGAGACCGACTACATGCTGGCCGGATACCCCTTCTCCTGGTTCATGCCGGAGTATGTGCAGACGGGGCGAAAGGTGGTGGAGCAGGAGCTCAACCTCACCCAGGAGGAGGCCCGCAAGCTCGCCTCCCGGCTAGAGACGCAGGCCCTGCCGCAGAACGCCACCTACCGCTACAACTATGTGCGCGACAACTGCGCCACCCGCATCCTCACCGACCTCGACCGCTCCGCCGGCTCGCGGATCGTCTATCCCGACACGGTGAAATACGGCACATTCCGCCGCGAGATGCGCGCCTACCACAAGGATTATCCCTGGTATCAGTTCGGCATCGACCTCTGCCTCGGCTCCGGCATCGACATGCCGATAAAAGGACGCGAGGAGATGTTCGTGCCGGTGGAGATGATGGAGAAAATGGCCGGAGCGCATATGGAGGACGGCCGACCGCTCGTAAGCGCCACCCGCGTGCTCAACGAGGGTGTGGCCGACGCCACGCTCGGTCCCACCCCCTGGTGGGAGACTCCGCTGTTCGTGAGCTACATGCTCCTGGCCGCCGTGCTCATAGTGATAGCCGGAATGATATGGAAACGCCGCCTCTTCCCCGGATTCTACTCCCTCTGGTTCGGAATCCTCGGATTGGCCGGCTGTCTCGTCAGCTTCCTCGTGTTCGTGTCGACCCACGACTCCACGTCGCCCAACATGCTGCTGCTCTGGCTCAATCCCCTCCAGCTCGTGATAGCCATAGGAGTGTGGATGCGCAGCTGGCGCATGCCGGTGAAGGTGATGGTGTGGTGCGACATCGTGGTGCTGGGAGTGCTCTGCATCGTATGGCCGTTCCAGCCTCAGAGCGCCAACCCCGCCTTTTTCCCGCTGATGTGGGCAACGCTCGCACTGGCAGCATGTTACGCAATAATAGCCCCTCGTGGCAGTTATAATAAAGAGAAGAAACGTCTTGATGAAAAGGTTAGCGACCTCGGTGCTCGTAGGTCTGGCCACACTGGGCGCAACGGCGGCTCCCGCCGCAAGGCCCCGGCTCGTGGTGGGAATCGTAGTTGACCAGCTGCGCACCGACTACATAGAATATCTGAACTCCTGCTTCGGGGAGCGCGGTTTCCGTGCCCTTATGCAGGAGGGGGCCTACCTGCGCGACGTAGACTTCAACACCGAGGGCCTCGACCCCGCTTCGGCGACGGCGCTGATCTACACCGGCGCCTACCCGAGCCAGACCGGCGTACCCTCCTCCATCATCTACGACACCACCAATCCCCTGGCGGCAGCCCGTCCGGCTCTCGCCGACGTGAAGGGGAGCAGCATAAACAACGACTCCTTCACCCCGGCCCTGCTCCGGCTCTCCACCATCGGCGACGAACTCGCCGTGGACGGCGGCGGGCAGGCCCACATCTACTCGGTGGCCACCGACCCGCAGCAGGCCGTGATCATGGCCGGCCACGCCGGAAACGCCGCCGTCTGGATGAACAACACCTCGGGCAACTGGGCCACCACCTCCTACTACGGTTCGCTGGCGCAGCCCGCCCAGCAGCGCAACATGCGCCACTCGCTGTCATCGCGCATCGATACGATGACCTGGCGCCCCTCTGCCCGCATGGCGCTCTTGCCCGACATGCGCCGCGGCTCCACTTTCAAGCATACTTTCTCACGCGGCGACCGCGACGTGTACAAGCGCTTCGCAGCCTCCGCACTGGCCAACGCCGAAGTGACCGACCTGGCCATCGAGATCCTGCGCGACATGCCACGCCCGGCCGACGCCGGAGCCATGAGCATGCTCAACGTGGCCTATACCCTCGCCCCCTACAAATATTCGGCCGACGCCAACGTCCGCGCCGAACTCACCGACTCCTATCTGCGCCTCGACGGCCAGCTCGAACGACTCTTCGACGCCATCGACCGCTATGTGGGCAAGGGCAACGCATTGATTTTCCTCTCTTCCACAGGATATTACGACGAGGCGGTGACCGAAGACAAGCGCTACCGCCTCCCCGGCGGCGAATTCAGCGTGAAGCGCGCCCTGTCGCTGCTCAACTCCTACCTCACCGCCCGCCACGGCAACACCGCCTTCGTCTCCGCCATCCGCGACGGCCAGGTATATTTCGACCACAAGGCCATCGAGAACCGCGGACTCAAGAGCGACGTTATAATATCCGACGCCCGCACATTCCTCTCCAAGATGAGCGGAGTGGCGGAAGTCGTCGAAATGGCCGACGTGCTCTCCTCCTCCTCGCCCGAGGAGACAAGACTGCGCAACCGCCTCGACCCGCGCCACAGCGGCGACCTCACCATCCGGTTCACACCTGGCTGGACCGTGGTAGACGACGAGCAGTATCCCCCGGTGAGCAAACCGGTGAGGGAATCGGCCGTCATGACCCCGGCCTTCATCAAGGGCCCCGGCGTGAAGGTGCAGACCATCCAGACTCCCGTCGACGCCACCGCCATCTCCCCGACTGTCGCCGGCGTCCTGAGGATACGATCCCCGAACGGAGCCCGCTCGAGAGCCGTCCTTTAGGTTAAAGGTTAAAGGTTAAAGGTTAAAGGTTAAAGAGGTTTTCGGTTTAGAGTTTTTAGTTATAAGTTTATGGCCAACGCTCTATTCTGATTCATTTATAGAAAAAAATCGATACAAATATATGTTAAGCAATTTACTTCGAAAAATATTCGGCGATCAGTCGGAGCGAGCAGTCCGCCCGCTCTGGGACCGCCTCCGCAAGGAGATCAACCCCATCTCCGAGCAGCTCACGGAGATCTCCAACGACGAGCTCCGCGGCCGCATCGACGTGATCCGCGAGGAAGTGCGCGGCAACGCCAAGAAATATAAAGACAAGATGGAGGAGATCCGTCTCACCATCGACAAACTCGACTACGACAAGCGCGAGCCCTACTGGAAGCAGATCGACGACCTGCGCGAGGAGATGTTCGACAACTACGCCAAAGACCTCGACCGCGTACTGCCCGAGGTGTTCGCCGTGGTGAAGGAGACCGCCCGCCGCTTCAAGGAGAACGACACCATCGAGGTGACCGCCACCGACGCCGACCGCAAGCTCGCCGCCGCAGGCAAGGACTTCGTGACCATCGACGGCGACAAGGCCATCTACCGCAACGAATGGCTCGCCGGCGGAAACACCGTGAAGTGGGACATGATGCACTACGATGTGCAGCTCATCGGCGGTATGGTGCTCCACGGCGTGATGAACGGCGGCAAGGTCACCAACAACATCGCCGAGATGGCCACCGGTGAGGGTAAGACCCTCGTGGCCACGCTCCCCGTGTTCCTCAACGCCCTCACAGGCGAGGGTGTGCACGTGGTGACCGTGAACGACTATCTGGCAAAACGCGACTCGGAGTGGATGGGTCCGCTCTATCAGTTCCACGGCCTCACGGTAGACTGCATCGACAAGACAGAGCCCAACTCGCAGGAGCGCCGCGACGCCTACGCCTGCGACATCACGTTCGGAACCAACAACGAGTTCGGCTTCGACTATCTGCGCGACAACATGGCCACGCAGACCGCCGACCTCGTGCAGCGCGACCAGCACTACTACGCCATCGTCGACGAGGTGGACTCCGTGCTCATCGACGACGCACGTACGCCTCTGATCATCTCCGGTCCCATCCCCAAGGGCGACGACCAGATGTTCAACGAGTTCAAACCCAACGTGGAGAAGGTGGTCAACGCCCAGCGCAAGCTGGCCCAGCAGCTCCTGCTCGAAGCCAAGGAGAAGATCTCCAAAGGCGACACAGAGGAGGGAGGTCTGGCGCTCTTCCGCGTCTACAAGGCCCTGCCGAAGCACGGTCCGCTCATCCGCTACCTCAGCGAGGACGGCATCAAGCAGCTGATGCTCAAGGTGGAAGCCAAATATATGCAGGACAACAACCGCGAGATGCCCAAGGCCGTTGAGCCCCTCTACTTCGTGATCGACGAGAAGAACCACTCCATCGAGCTCACCGACAAGGGAATCGAGGTGCTCACGGGCACCACGACCGACCCCGAATTCTTCGTGCTCCCCGACATCGCCTCCCAGCTCAGCGCCGTGGAGAACGAGAACCTCACCCCCGACGAGAAGCGCGAGAAGAAAGACCAGCTGCTGCAGAACTACTCCGTGAAGTCGGAGCGCGTTCACACCGTGAACCAGCTTCTGAAGGCCTACACCCTCTTCGACAAGGATGTGGAGTATGTGATCGACGACGGAAAGATCAAGATCGTCGACGAGCAGACCGGACGTATCATGGAAGGCCGCCGCTATTCCGACGGACTCCACCAGGCCATCGAGGCCAAGGAGGGAGTGAAGGTGGAGGCCGCCACCCAGACCTACGCCACCGTGACGCTGCAGAACTACTTCCGCATGTACCGCAAGCTGGCCGGTATGACCGGTACGGCAATGACGGAGGCCGGAGAGTTCTACGACATCTATAAGCTCGACGTGATCGAGATCCCGACCAACCGCCCCGTGATCCGCAACGATATGAACGACCGCGTATACCGCACCAAGAAGGAGAAATACGCAGCCGTGATCCAGGAAGTGGAGGATATGGTGGCCCAGGGACGTCCCGTACTTGTCGGCACCACGTCGGTGGAGATCTCCGAGCTCCTCTCCAAGATGCTGAAGCTCCGCAAGATCCCCCATCAGGTGCTGAACGCCAAGCTCCACCAGAAGGAGGCCGAGATCGTGGCCCAGGCCGGACAGACCGGTACGGTGACCATCGCCACCAACATGGCCGGTCGAGGCACCGACATCAAGCTCTCCCCCGAAGTGAGGGAGGCAGGCGGTCTGGCCATCATCGGTACCGAGCGCCACGAGTCGCGCCGTGTGGACCGTCAGCTCCGCGGACGTGCCGGACGTCAGGGCGACCCTGGCAGCTCCGTGTTCTTCGTCTCGTTCGAAGACACCGTGATGCGACTCTTCGCCAACGACCGCGTGGTGAAGATGCTCGACCGCCTCGGCTTCAAGGAGGGCGAGATGATCGAGAACTCCATGGTGACGAAATCCATCGAGAACGCCCAGAAGCGCGTCGAGGAGAACAACTACGGTATCCGCAAGCGCCTCGTGGAATATGACGACGTGATGAACGCCCAGCGTAACGGCGTCTACGGCAAGCGCCAGAACGCCCTCAAGGGTGAGCGCATCGGTATGGACATCGCCAACATGCTCGGCGAGGTGATCAGCGACATCGCCTCGCAGAACCTCCCCTACGAGGATCTCGACATGGAGGTAAACACCCAGCTCGCCATCAACGTTCCCTTCACGGCCGAGGAATATCCGAAGCTCGACCAGCACGAGGTGGTGGAGAAGCTCTACGACGCCGCCATCAAGGAACTCGAGCACAAGAAGGAGAAGATAGCCGAGGGCGCGATGCCCTATGTCAAGGAATTCGTGGAGGAAAGGGGCGCCACCGGTCCGGTGGGAGTTCCCGTCACCGACGGACGCCGCAACTTCAACATCCGCGCCGACATCAACGAATGCTACGAAGACGGATGCCGTCCGCTGGCCAAGGCCTGGGAGAAGGCTGTGCTCCTCTCCTCGATCGACTCCTGCTGGCAGGAGCAGCTCCGCGAGATGGACGAACTGCGCAAGTCGGTGCAGAACGCCACCTACGAGCAGAAAGACCCGCTCGTGATCTACAAGATCGAGGCCTTCGAGCTCTGGAAGAAGATGCTCTGGGAGATGAACACCAAGTCGGTGGGCACGCTGCTGCGCGGCCGTCTCGCCGTTCCCGACTACGAGGAGGCCAAGGCAGCCCGCGAGGCTCAGGAGGAGGCACAGCGTCAGCAGGAACAGCTGCAGCAGCGCATGCGCCATCTGCAGGGCAACCGCAACGTCTATGCCGGCTACAGCTCCACCTCCATGGCCCAGCAGGAAACCTACGAGGGCGAGAACCTGCAGCGCGAGGCGATGAAGAACGCAGGCCGCGCCGCCCAGGGTCCGCGACCCAAGCAGCCCGCCAAGGCCCAGCCGAAGGTTGGCCGCAACGATCCCTGCCCCTGCGGATCGGGCAAGAAATACAAAAACTGCTGCGGAAGAGGAAAGTAACTCCCTCCCCCCTGCAGCACAAAAATAATCGGACGCCTTCTGCAGGCGCCCGATTTTTTTTGTTTAGAGGTTAGAGATTAGAGGTTAGAGAGGTATGGAGTTGAAGGTTGAAAGTAACGTCGGCGCAAAGCCTCAACTAAAAACTCTAACCGAAAAAACTCTTTACCTCTCTAACCTCTAAACTCTAACCTCTAACCTAATCAGCGGGTGTAGAGGAAGCGCTTGATGGAGCGCTTCGGGGTTTTCTCGAATTCCGTCGGCATCAGGATGATCTTGCGGATCTGCTCGTATGGAGCCACGAGCTTGTTGAGCTCCTTGCGGATGTTCTCCATCGTGGAGTCGAGATCCGACACCGAGACGTCGAAGCGGTCGAGGGCGTCGTAGTCGGGATATACAAGCGCCACGAGCTTGCCGTCGCGCTCCACCACCAGACTCTCGGCCACGAAGGGCATGTTGTTGAGCTTGGCCTCGATCTCCTCGGGATAGATGTTCTG